>Ga0172371_10002806_pt1 | contig 27409 bp, 22 predicted proteins | sample Lak12m_FD_114543 | JGI IMG/M metagenome (GOLD analysis project Ga0172371, IMG submission 114543) | Freshwater microbial communities from Kabuno Bay, South-Kivu, Congo - kab_022012_12m | ecosystem: Environmental > Aquatic > Freshwater > Lake | place: Democratic Republic of the Congo: South-Kivu...
ATTTCGGCTGCAAAAAGTTCAAGTTTCGTCGGGTTATCGCCGGATAGCCCTCCTCAACTTTCACTTTTTTCGCTCGAGATTTAGAATTTTCGCGACGAAAGTGAGATCTTGAACAGGCTCTTACAAACTTTATGGACTAAATCTGTGCCGTGAGGGAGAGTCGAACTCCCAAGCTTATTAGGCACTAGCTCCTAAGGCTAGCGTGTTTACCAGTTTCACCATCACGGCCGAATATGAATTAAGAATTAAGAATAAGATTATATTGACCGTGCGTTTCTAAATCTTAAATCTTTCCTTTCTTTGATATAAGCATATTCTTTGCCAGTTTAATTTCGAATGGTCCGAACTCTCCTTGTATATAAAGCAAAAATACGTAAAATGCCAGCAAGATTGCTGACCAGATCGGGAAAGCCAGGCTTTCACGCGGAAAGATGAGAGATAAACAAAACATGAGGGCGGAAGCCAGCAGTATTTTCAAAAAACTTACAATTCGGAATAGATAACCGAAATATTTGTAAGTGTAGCCCAGCATAAAAACCATAACCGCAAAAGACGTAATAGAAGTTCCGATTACCGCACCGAGAAGAGCGTATTTTTTGATTAAAAAGTAAGTCGCGATTGTATTGATAGTTAGTCCTATAAATGATATTATCATGGGAACTTTAACTTTGCCAGCGCCGTTCAATACAAAAGCCAGTACGTAAAAAACGGTGAGAAATCCTACGCCGAATACGAATATTGACATAGGATCGGCGGCTTGGATAAATCTTTGGGAATAGAAAACCCGGATTATCGGTTTGGCGTAGATCGATATTAAAATACACAAAGGGATTAGGAACATTACCATAAGACGCAATGATTGGCTGACAAGTTTTTCTGTTTTTTTGTGGTCTTTGTCGGAAGTCGACTTTGACACGGTGGGAAGGAGAATAATAGTCAAGGCGTAGAAAAGGTAGTAGGGAATCCGCCCTACGGTAATGGCGGCGTTGTAAATTCCGGTTAAATAATCGTCACGCAGAATGCCTTTCACCAAATAAAGGTCAATAGTAATCAAAAATTCATAGGCAATCATAAAAAAAGTAACCGGCCAAGCATATTTTATTAACTTTCGCCAGTTAAAGAAACCTTTCGGTTTGTGTTTGCGATAAGTGTCGTATAAATTAGCTTCAAGGAAGACTGAAAGGGGGACTAAGACATATCCGACAATCGCTCCTTCCAGTGCCATTCCGCGTGATTTAAGCAGCCACGCCAGTCCCAAAATGAAAATAATTCGGGCTGCTGAACGAGTAGTTTTGAGCAAAGCTTGTACCTTGAATTTATGAATTCCGGTATAGTAAGAGAAATAAAATGAAGCCAGAGCGAAAGCGGGGATTATTAAGGTGGAAATCCGAAATAGTCGGGTGAGAGTTGGATCCCCGAGAATATGAGAAACTACCGGCGCCAGTAGAAAAAACATTACAGTAACACTGCCAATTAAGATCGTTTGAGCCGTCGCCGCTTGTTTTTTGATTACCGGGACTAATCCGGGGTTTTTTTCGAACACTTCGCTCAGATATTTAGCCATAGCGGTGGGAATTCCGTTTCCGATAAGGATTATAATCATAGTAGTGAGAGTGATCACTACGCCATAACGGCCGTAGCTGGCCGGTCCTAAGATTCTTCCCATGCCGCTGTGAACGACATAGCTGGATAGATTGTATAAAATCTCGCTAATTAAAATAAAGAGAAAAGAACGAGCAAGCATAAACTTACGATTTACGATTTACGATTTACGACGGAAATCAGAAACTTGGCATTTTTCGTCGTAAGTCGTCTATTGTTAGTTTCTTAAAAAACTTTCTCCCACTCTCCATCCGTCTCCGGCGCCCATAGTTACCAAAATAGCCGGTTTTTTAAATTTGTATTTACTTAAGAATTCTAGACAATCTTTATGGGTTGGAAAATAAAAACAATTTTTTTTACCAATAATCTTAGCGATATCCGTGCTGCTGACTTTACCGCTATTTTCTCTGGCCGAACCGTAAACAGGTAGAAGACCGATTTGATCAGCTATTTTTAAACTTTTGGCGAAATCCTTAAGGAATGCGGCAGTGCGGGTAAAAGTGTGAGGTTGAAAAACAACGAAAAGTTGGTGTTTAGGGTAGGCTGTTTTGACGGCCGATAGAGTGGCTTTAATCTCTTTTGGATGGTGACCGTAATCATCAAACACTAAAATTTGACCTTTTCTGCCTTTGTATTGCATGCGGCGCTCGGTGCCGGTAAAATTTTTAAAGCTTTTCTTGATTTCCTGTGTATGCGTAGAATGCGGCGAAGAGGCGGTTGCGAAGTCAAATTGCAAAATTCTTTCCAAAAAGTTTTTTCTGCCTGTGGCGCAACCAGCGCTGCAAGAAAAAACTTTTTGGAAAGAATTTTGCAACCATCTCAAAGTATGTACAAAAACATACGCAGCGGCAAGGTTGTAAGCGTTATGCTGGCCGATAAGATTGGGAACGGAAGGCAGGTTATTCTGAATTTTAAAGTTACAGTTTTTTCCTTTCCCGTAAGTCAGGATTATACAATCTTCCGTGCTTTTTAACTTCAATTCCCGAATCAGCCGTTTGATTTTGGAGTCATCGCCGTTGAAAACGCCGATTTTAGGCAGGGAAAACTTAGATTTTTTCCACTTTGCGACCCAATTTTTAAAAGCATTGTAGTAATCCGACTCTTTCTTATAAAAATCTGGGTGGTCGTAGTCAATATTGGTAAGAACAATTGACCATGGACGGTAGAACCTCAATTTGTTCTGGTGCTCGTCGGCTTCGATAACAAAGAATGATTTTCTCTTGGTAGGAACCTCGCCGCCGCCGGGGTTCCTACGGGGAACAATGGCGTTACTTTTCCAATTATTCACGCGGCTTCCGATGAGCGCCGTAAGATTAAATCCCAAATTTTTCATCGATTCAGCCACAAGAGCCGAAGTGGTGGTTTTCCCGTGGGTGCCCGAGATCGCGATGCCCAAACTATTGTTAAACAAAATGCTGGCCGCTTCGGGATACGAAATTACGGGAATTTTTTTCTTTTTGGTTGCTATGAGTTCCGGATGAACTTTAGGATCAAAAGCGGTGGAATGAATTACTAGATCAGTATTTTTGGGCAGGTTGGAAGCTCTAAAACCTTCTTTAAAAGATATTTTGAGTTTTTTCAAGACTCCGTCGGTGAAGAATTTCTCGTGGGTGTCGGAACCGCTGACTTTTTTCCCCATACCCTGCAAAATTTGAGCCAAGGCAGTCATGCCGACGCCTTTGATACCGACTAGATAAACACTTTTTGAAGCATTTAGAATATTACTGTTTTTCATTATAATATTTTAACCCAATATTCTTACATCTCATGTTCTATGTACTATACTTCATGTATATTTCAAGTATATGTTAGATTGGTTAGCGTCGTTTACATTTTTTTGTCATTCCGGAAAATCATTTATCCGGAATCCAGAATTTTCTATGTGGATTTATGGCTTCATGCAGTGCCTAGATTCCGGATAAGTATAATTTCTTACGACTTACAAACTCGTCGAGAAATTATACTTTCCGGAATGACAAACGGAGCGGTTTTTTCTAAAAAAATGTAAATAACGCTAGCAATTCTTACAAATTATGAAATATGAAACTGAAGATTCGTTGCGTATAACATATTCTCAATAGTATAATACCAACAAATCCTAGCACTAATTTATAAAAATACTCATGCGTTCACTGGTGGATGACGTAAAAGATCGGTTGGACATTGTGGAGGTGGTGGCTGGTTACGTGAAGCTGACGAACGCCGGCAGCAACATGCGAGGTCTTTGCCCTTTTCATCGAGAGAAAACACCTTCTTTTATGGTGAGTAAGGAAAAACAGATATTTCATTGTTTTGGCTGTGGCAAAGGCGGCGACGTGATTACTTTTATTCAGGAGATAGAGGGAATGGAATTTAAAGAAGCCTTACGGTTTCTCGCGGAAAGGGCAAGTTTAGACTACCGCCGCTATCAGAGTGCGGCCGGAAAACCTGAAATGCCTGATAATAAAGACGTGTTGCGTCGTATTTTGGAGACTACCGCAGCTTATTACCAAAAGAATCTGGAAGGCACTGAAGGGCAGCCCGCTAAAAAATATCTTTTAGAAAGAGGACTTTCCATGGAATCGCTAAATGTTTTTAGATTGGGATACGCTCCGCTGGTTAGTTCTCAGGGCGCTCCTTCAGCTCTCTACGATTATCTCAAAAGTGCCGGCTATGCCCCGTCGGTTATTGTAGCTAGTGGCAGCGTCTATAAGAAAGAAGAAAAAGAGATTTACGTTGACCGTTTTCGAGGGAGGGTGATTTTCCCCATAGCGGACAGTTTGGGAAGAATTGTTGGATTTTCTGCCCGCCTGCTGCCCGGTTCGGACAGTTCTCAGGGGAAATACATCAACACCCCGGGAACTCTTTTATATGACAAGGGTGGTTTATTTTATGGGTTTCATCTGGCCAAACCGGCTATTCGGGAGAACGGCGAGGTTGTTATGTTAGAGGGAAATTTGGACGTGATTCTTAGTTATCAGGCGGGCGTTCGCCAAGCGGTGGCTACTTGTGGTACGGCATTGGGCAAGAAGCAGCTTACATTTTTGCGCCGCTATACCCCAAAATTAGTGCTGGCTTTTGATGCTGACATGGCCGGGGTCAAAGCCACCAAACGAGCGGCCGAGCTGGCTTGGGAAGATGATTTTGACGTAAAAGTGATTCCGATCAAAACCGGAAAAGACGTAGCCGACATTGTCAAGGAAAATCCGCAGAAATGGCTCAAGATGGTGAGCAGAAAGCAAAGCGTGGCCGGCTATTTTTTTAATTTGGCTTTTAAGGGCAGGGCTTTAAATCTCGATCAAAGAAAAGTTTTGGCAGATAAGATTTTAAAGTTACTCTCTCAAATCCCTTCTCGGGTGGAGCAGTCACATTATTTGAAGCGTCTGGCCGAGGAGGTTCAAGTGCCTGAAGCACTATTGTGGGAAAAAATAAACAAAAATCGCGGCGGCATTCAAACCGCGTCAAGAAACACTGAATCTGTTGATCAAGTCACTGTCAATTCAGGAAAAAAAAACAGGAAGTACCTTCTGGAAGAAAGATTGACCGGTTTGATATATAATTTTCCCAAACTGTATTTTAGGCACAGAGATAAAATCGAAAACTGTGTTTTCGTTTATCCAGAAACCCAGAACCTGTGGCAGGAAATTAAGAGTTTTCTTGGTTGCTTGCCGAAGGAGAGTGAAAACAAAATAAAAAGCGCTGATTTCAAATTCGAGAGCCGAGATTTAACTCTCAAGATATCCGAGATTGCGTTAGCCGTGGAGAAAGAATTGGGCGATGACCCCGACGAAAGAGCGGATAAGGCTGAAGAAGAACTAAAAATCTGTCTTTCCGCCTTGAAAGAAGAATTTTTAAAAGACCGACGTACGGAAATACTCCAAGAGATCAAAAATGCTCAAAAAAATGGGAAGTCAAAAAAGATGGAAAGTTTAATGAAACGGCTGCAAGAAATTAGTAAAGAAATAGCTAGATAATTTCCGCGTTGCTATTTTTTGGATGTCCGCAGCTTTTTGAACAGCCGATTCTTCTTCCGCGCGGCGGTGTTTTTTTTAATCACTTTCTTTTGGGCAGCGCGATCTATTATTTTTACCGCTTCTTTCAGCAGTTCCTCCACTTTTGCAGAAGCACTGGGATTTTCTAAAGCCGCTTTGGTTTTCTTGATGATGGCTTTCAACTTGTCTTTAACGGCTACGTTGTGCTGGCGTCTTTTCTTAGCAACACGCAGATATTTTTTAGCAGCGGATTTCTGAGGCATGGGATAGGGTTATAAAGTTAGAAAGTTTATAAAGTTTGTAAAGAAAATGCGAATATTTCAGTAAAACTTTATGAACTTTATGAACTTTATGAACTTTTATGGCTTTTGTCAAATTAAAAAATGTCTGGATAGCGGTACCGCTATCCAGATTCGGAATTCCGTCATATATAACCGCGTTGCTTACCGAGTAGAATTAACTCCTGACACATCTGGGAAAACCTTCCGACTGATGCCGGTTCTGGCTGATAATCCAAGATTCCGCCTAGGGTCAGGAAAGTTTCCCAAGTACTTTTGCGCAGCAAGTCTTCAAAGAGTAGTTTTATTACTAACGATGATGATTCTTTCGCTTTACCCATAGCGACAATTTTTTGGAAATCAGCGCTTTCATAGATGTGATTATGGGAAGAAAGGTAGCGACTTTCTTCCGCTACTTCTTTGAAAGCTGAAAAATGCTCTTTAAAGCAGTCTTCTAGTGAACTCATAGTCCCCTCCTTTTTGTTTCCCGGAACTTTGACTTGTCTTGAAAGCTCCTAACAGGTTAGTATGATTTTATTTGCTGTCAATGTTGTAATTTGGTGTTTTTTCAAATTATAAATATTCTTGTTATTATTTACTTGTCTATTTTAGGCCGTAAGTAAATTTATGCCTCCGAAAGAAAAACAAACGTTGGCAGAAGTGCTGCCTTCCGCCAAAAAGGTTGAAAACAAGAAAAAACTGCCGCAAGACCGGAGCATTGAAGAAAACAAGACTTTGCTGCATCTTTTGCGAGTGGGAATTATCGCCGCCATATTAATTGTGTCCGGCTTTGCTTTTGTTGCATGGGGAACTTATTCAGAAGGGTGGCAAAACTCATTCATAGAATCAATCTATAAATTTGTTCCCTATCCGGCGGCTTCGGTTGGATATACAAGTTGGGTATCGCTCTATGATTACAATGAAAACACCAAGGCTATGCGCCAATTTTTGGAGAGCAAAGAAGCGGCCCTCGGCGGCGGTAAATTCGATTTTTCCACCGAGGAGGGTTTAAAAAGACTGGCAATCATCAAGAAGGATATTTTGGATCAGCTTATCAACAATAAAATAATGGAAGTTATGGCTAAACGGCAAGGGATTACGGTAAGCGAAACGGAACTCTCCGATACTGCCGAAAAAATTCTCAGTCGCGATGGCAAGAAACCGGAAAATATGGCTCAGCTAAATTCTCTCTACGGTTGGAAACAGGAAGACTTCAAAGAAAGAGTAGTAAAAGACCTTCTGTATAAACAAAAATTGGAAGACAAAATAGAAACCGGCGGCGAATTAGACAGGGAGGCAAAGGAAAAAGTGGCTCTGATCAAGACAAAGCTGGCCGCGGGAGAAAATTTTTCCAATCTGGCTGCAAATTACAGTGATTCCAGCACCAAGCAGTCGGGGGGATTACTGCCCGTTTTTTCACGTGAGGATTCCCCGCGGGCTTTTTCTGACATTCCTTTCAAGTTGGCAGAAGGCGGAATCAGCCAGCCGATTGAAGCGGACGACGGCTGGCATTTTATTAAAGTGGAAAGAAAGTTTCAGGAAGACGGCAAAGAGAAAGTCGAAGTCAGGCATATCATGGTGAAAAAGAAAACGATCAATGATTGGCTAAAAGAAAAAAGAAGAGAGTTTAAAGTAATTGTCTTTCTCAAACCTTACTTTTGGCACGTTCAGATGGGAAAGTTGTATTTTAGGGATGACGGTTTAAACCAACTCGAGCAGGAAATGGACAGGAACTCGCTGAACGAAAAAAATCAGGAAGCGGATTTTTTGTTAAATGTGAATAAAAATAAATAAACTAAGTTTTAATAATATAAAAATGTCTGCTTTACAAACAAAAACCAACGAGGAAGCCGAACTTAACCTTGACGACTTGACGACCGGTTTTATCAGCCCTCAACGAGTGGTGGCGGAATGGGGCATTCAGGAAGGCGACAATGTGGCTGATTTGGGTTGCGGAGGGGGCTATTTCACCATCCCCGTTGCTAAAATTGTGGGGGAGAAAGGCAAAGTGTTCGCAGTGGATGTTATGGAAGGCCCGATTGAAGCTGTCAGAAGCAAAGCCTATCTTGACAAACTCAATAATGTTGAGGTTATTAGGGCCAATTTGGAAAAAAGGGGTTCGCTCGCGAAATGGGTAAAAGCGAATTCCTGTAATTTTGTTATTCTAGCTAATACTCTCTATACTTCCGAAAAGAAAAAAGCCATAATTCAGGAAGCAAAAAGAATTCTCTCCTCTAAAGGAAAACTAATCGTAATAGATTGGGTGAAAAATGTTTCGGGCGCTTTCCGTAATTTCGGTCCCCCGCTAGAGATACGGGTGGATAAAAAAGAAGTTAAAGATATGGTAACGAAAGCAGGATTTTCTTTGCAGGGCGATTTCGAAGCCGGCCAATTTCATTTCGGAATGGCATTCAGAAAGAAGAATTAAAACGAGGTTAATTTCTTAATTATCGTTGTGTCTCGTAAAAAGTCTAAAAAAAATAATTCAGAGTTTATCGAAGGAAACGACAACAACCAAATGTCTGCCGCCGCCCAGCGATGGCTGGCAGCCGTTGTTATTTGGGGATTTACCGCTCTTGTCGTACTTGGTATTTTTGATATGGCCGGTGTCGTGGGGCATTATTTGGATTTGATTCTCAGTGAAGTTTTGGGTTGGGGAAAGATTATCATTCCTTTTGTACTGGCGTTAAGTGGTTACTGGATTGTAAGACAGGAGAAATTGGCCCATCCTTATTATCGCGTGAACGGCTTGTTCGTCTCTTTTATAACTCTTTTGGCATTGTTTTCTCTTGTCAGTAATGGAACGGCTGATAAGATAAACGTTGGCAAGATGAAATTATCCGGCGGTTATGTCGGCCTTTCTATCGCTTATCTTGCGACGTTTCTGGGGTTTTGGGGGGGGATGGTAATTTTACTGACCCTGTTTGTTGCAGGTTTGGTTCTGCTTTTAGACGGCTATTTTAGCAGATTAGAACAAGAAGCAAGAGACATCGTTAACAAAGAAAAAGCTCGGGAAATTATTCTTGAAGAATTGGGTAATTCAGCGGAAGAAGGAATGCAGCAAGAAAAACTGTTTAAAGCAAACAATGGAGACAGAAAATGGGGCAGCCGCCTTTTTTCGGCTTTAAAAGGAATGGGCAGTAAAATGATACCCAGTAAAAAAGAGCAAATAATAAAAGACTTAGAACTTGAGGAAAAGAATGAAAAAGAAAAAACAGAGTCGAAAATCGAAGAGGAAGCCAAAGAAAAAGACAAAGAGACAACCAAATCAAGTTTCTTTTCCCGTAGAATTAACGGAAAGGGAGAAAAAAATAGGCCGGTTGGCGATAAAGGCGGAACGCCAGTTAAAGTCCCCGGCATTAATGAAAATTGGAAATTCCCGCCAATTTCCATTTTAGAGAAGAATACTTCAAAAGCAGTAGCGGAAGACATAAAAGCCAATTCGGCCGCTATTAAAAAAACGTTACTGAATTTTGGCATTCCTGCTGAAGTACTGGAAGTAAATGTGGGTCCCACGGTTACCCAATATGCTATCCGGCCGGCGGAAGGCATTAAGCTAAGTCGTATTACAACTATTCAAAGCAATTTGGCGATGGCTCTGGCAGCCCACCCTATTCGAATAGAAGCTCCCATTCCCGGTCGTCCCTTGGTGGGAGTGGAAGTGCCTAATAAAGTGAAACGCATAGTTACTTTACGTGATTTATTGGAAGATTCGTCTTTCAAAAACGCGCCCGAAAAATTAATGGTGGGTTTAGGAGAAGATCCGGCCGGCGATTATGTTTACGCGGATTTGGCGGATATGCCGCATCTGCTCATCGCGGGAGCTACCGGTTCGGGAAAAAGCATCGGGGTTAATTGTATCATTAACAGTTTACTTTATCGGAATTCTCCTCGGGAGTTAAAATTAATTATGGTTGATCCTAAACGGGTGGAACTTTCCGTTTATAACAACATTCCCCATTTGCTTACGCCGGTAATCGTGGACCACTATAAGGTGGCGAATGCTCTTAAATGGGGTGTTTCCGAAATGGAGCGTCGTTATATCGTAATCCAGGAAACAATGTCGCGCAACATAATGTCCTATAACCAAAAAGTGGTAGATGGGGAAATAGAACCCGAAGTGAATCAAGAGACTGGCGAGATAATAGAACCGGAGTATTTACCTTATATTGTGATTGTCGTGGATGAATTGGCAGATCTTATGTCTTCTTCTTATGCTAAAGAAGTGGAATCTTGCATTGTAAGGCTGGCCCAAATGTCGCGGGCGGTGGGAATTCATCTGGTGCTCTCCACCCAACGGCCATCCGTAAATGTTATCACCGGTGTTATTAAAGCTAATTTTCCTACCCGTATTGCCTATCAGGTGGTGTCGCAGGTGGATTCACGCACAATTTTAGACATGGCGGGCTCGGAAAAACTGCTAGGTAAGGGAGACATGCTTTATCTACCGAAAGAATCCAACCAACCCCGCCGTATCCAGGGGGCTTATATTTCTGAGAAAGAAGTAACCAAGACAGTTGATTATTTACTGAATCAAGAGGTGGCCAACTATGATCCGGTGGTAGTCAAGCCGGCCGGTGGCGACGAAAGCCGAATTGATGTTCCCGATGGCGAAAGCGATTCGCTTTACGAAGAAGCTAAAAATATTGTCAGTAAAGAAAAAAAGGCTTCCACTTCCCTATTGCAAAGACATTTGAGGATTGGATATTCGCGCGCTGCCCGCATTATGGATCTTCTTGAAAGTAACGGGATTATCGGACCGGCCGAAGGTTCAAAGCCTAGGCAGGTGCTAACCGGCGCGTCAGTCGGTGAAGAGAAAATTGATTATGAAAGCGCAGTGGAAGATCAAGCGGAAAGGGATAAATGGCAAGCATAGCTAGTTCGGTAACTCGTTAACTATAATTTATTTAATAAAATAAATATCTATAGTGTCTTAGCTGAGTTTTACGGGTAGAATTTTCAATAGTAACGCTTACTAGGTCTATCCTCCATTCAGGGAATGAGTAAAGAGGAAGATTCCTGAAATATTTTTGCCATTTTCTTGACTGTCGCTCTAAAAAATGCCAAGCAACTTTTTCAATTTTGCGCAATTTCGTGGGGTTAACGGTATCCTCGGGTATAATCGCGTCTCTGCGCCAATCGAAAGCTAAATTGTCGCGCCACTTGCTGCGCACTTCCACAAAAACTAGCTCTTTAGCGGCTTTATCGAAAGCGATTATGTCAATTTCACCGATGCGGTAGCGATAGTTAGTGGTGATTATTTTAAAATTTTTCTTTTTCAAGAAATCAATAGCAAGTCCTTCAGCAAAATCGCCGCGGGATTTTCTGGGATCGTTCATGTATTAGAATTACGAATTAAGATTTACGAGTTAAGAAACTGCATTCAAGGAATAACGAAATTCTATTATTGTTGATTCTCAAATCTTTGTTTATGTTAACGTATTATCCTGAAACCGGTACTGCAGCGATTCGGCCAAATGTCTTACTTCTATATTTTCGCTGCTTTCCAAATCGGCGATAGTGCGGGCGATCTTTAAACTGCGGAAGTATGTACGGGCGGACAGATGGAATTTGCGGACCGCCTGGATTATCAAATCTTTTCCTTCAGGAGTCAGCCGGCAGAATTTTTGCAAATGCTGGTTACTCATTTCAGCATTATAGAAAATCGGCTCTTTTTTGAAGCGTTTTTCCTGAATGTTTCTGGCATCCTGCACTCTTTTTCTTATGGCAGTCGAGTTCTCCGATCTTTCGTCAGAAGCCAGTTTGTTATATTTGATGCGGGGAACCGAAATAAAAATATCTATCCGATCGCTTATCGGACCGGATAGTTTCCTCTGGTAGCGGGCAATTGTGCTGGGAGCGCAGGAACATTCTTTTTCCGGATCGGTGGCGTAGCCGCAGGGGCAGGGATTCATAGCGGCAATCAGTATAAAGCGGGCGGGGAAGGTCACCGATCCGGCCGCACGAGAAATCGTGACAATACCGTCTTCCAACGGCTGTCTCAAGCAATCCAAAGTTTTGGCGGGAAATTCCAAAAATTCATCCAAAAATAAAACCCCGCGGTGGGCGAGGCTTATTTCCCCCGGTCTCGGGTTGGTTCCTCCTCCGATAAGCGCTACATTGGAGGAGGTGTGATGAGGAGCGCGGAAGGGACGTTCCTTGATTAATGGTTTATCGCGGTCAAGCTTACCGGCCACACTGAAAATTTTGGTGGTTTCCAAACACTCCTCAATGCTCATAGAAGGAAGGATACTGGGAAAAGTACGGGCGATAAGGGTTTTTCCTGACCCCGGCGGACCGACGAGGCAAACGTTGTGTCCGCCGGCGGCTACCACCTCCATCGCTCTTTTTACATGTTCTTGTCCTTTAACATACTGCATGTCGAAAAAATATTTCGGTGAAGAATCTATCTTTTGGGACGCTTGATAAATTTCAATTTTGACAGTTTTGTCGAAGAACCCCATGAGCTGTTCCAGATTTTTTATCGGATAAATATTAATTCCTTTTACAATTGAAGTTTCATTGGCATTTTCTTCCGGCAGAAAAATATTCTTGAAGCCGTGTTTTTTCGCGGATATGGTTATGGGCAAAATTCCGTTTATTCCCCTAAGATCTCCATTTAGAGCTAATTCACCTACAAATAAACTATCCCTAAGCCATGGCAGGTTATGGGGAATTTGGCAACTGGAGGCCAGAATACCTACTGCAATAGGCAAATCATAGACTGCTCCTTCTTTTCGCAAATCGGCCGGAGCGAGGTTTACTATAACAACTCCGAGCCGGTAGGGTGGAATCGCGCCGCTATTCTTGAGGGCGGAACCTACCCGTTGCTGGGATTCTTTAACGGCGGTATCCGGCAATCCTACGATATTGAACTTGTGTGTGCCGGGGAAAAAGTCGGTTTCCACTTCAACTATTATCGGCTCAAGCCCTACCACGGCGCAAGATTTAACTTTGCTGGTGTGTTTCACTAAAATTTAAAATTTGAAATTAAAAATTAAGGAATTTGGCGCAGGAGTCCCGCTTAAAGCGGGACTCCTGCGATTATTTTATATCCGGAAGAGACAGTGTCCAGATATTTAGTTACTTTAGCACAGGCAAGATTAAATTCTAATTAAAAGATTATTAAATTAGACACAATTTTAAACTCAGTATGATTCTAATAATTTGAGTTTTAGTGGATAATTAATCTCCAATATTACCGCCATCTTCCAATTTTGGAGCAGGAGCTCCTTCGCAACCGAAAGCTGGCGGAAGGCCGATTTTGGCGGGGTCGGACTTACAAGGATATAAATCTTGGTTTGACATGGCCATAAATTTTCGAATCACGTCTTCTTCTTTTTGTTTGGCACCGAGCACGGCCTTGCCGAAGCCGTAAGGATAGCCGCCGTAAGTGTTGTCGGGAGGCTCCGGCACCGCCTTGCTAACGGTGGCGTAAGTAATCCCCCAATTAGCGTCTCCGTCCCCCACTCCGTAGTAGTAGTATTCACCTGATTTTGAAGCTCTAGGCTCATAAGCATAGACTGGACGAATCGGCCAATTTAAAAAATTGGCACGGTTGAAAAGCCAATCCAAAAAAACCGATTTGTCTCCCAAATCGAAACCTTCTCCTCCTTTTCCGCAGTTAAGTCCTTGAGGACTGGCACTGCACCAATAACGGGCCAAATAACCTCTCACCTCAAAACCCTTGTAGGACACGAATTGGCTTCTCTGGCTGGGAAATTCTTCCATGAGATCATAGATAGTGCCTTTGCTGGTTGCGATCGGATTTTCAAAATGGGCGCTGCCGATTTGTTTTTCCACCGCGATTCTTTCCAACTCCCGTCGAGTGAATCCGCCTATTCCGCCAACACAATCCTGAGCGCAATGGGCCGCTTCGTGAACGATAATTTGGTCAAGCACCTTATAGGGGGCATTGTAGTCTACTTTGGCCTTCCCGCATCCTTCGCATACTCCTCCGCCATCCTTGTGTTTTATAGTATCCAGATAGGTAAAAATCATTTTGTACGTTTGGTAATCTTGATTATAAATGCGCCTTAATGCCGCTTTCAATCCCTCGGCTTTACCTGATCCATTCGAATTTGCCCCCAAGCCGTTTTGGCCGGAAGTTGATTTCACCGTAGGCAGAATTTTGCTCCAATCAGTGTTGTCTCTTGCGAAATAATCATTTTTTAATGCCGGTCCGGGAATAATGCCGAGGCGCGATTTATCTCCGTTGTTGGTTCCGTTGCCGCTTCCGCTGGAGGAGGAAGGAGTTTGAATTGCGGGAAGCTCATCGCTCCCCGTTTGATCTCCGGAAGACCCTGACTCATTGTCATTAATATCTAAATTACTGACTGGAAAATCTCTGGCTTGAGACTGTCCGTCATGATTGTCTTTGCCGGCTTCCTGACCTACTCCTCTATCGGCATCCACTCCAGACCCTTTTGTTGATATGCTCAATTGGCCGGTTCGAAGAGGATTAGCACAAAATTTGCTTAAGCCTTCTTTCTCAAAATCGCAAGCGTAAGGCAAAAGTCGGCCGTCCTTACACTCCTGCTGCCCCTTTGAATAAACGGTCCAATGGCTGCCGAGACATTTACTTTCGGGGCAGTTTTTCATTACGGTGCCGATCTGGTCACAATTACAGCCGAAATAATCGCTTCCAGCTTCTTGATTCATCGCGTCGGTATCGAAAGCGTCGGTCGTAGGACAATTATCTTGTCGGTTGATAATACCGTCTCCGTCATTATCTCCGTCATTTTTGTTGCAGATTCCGTCGGGACCGAGACAGGAATCTACCGGACAGTTGCAATAGCTGTTGCCCAATGCCAGTTTGTTTATCGGAATTTCTTCTGTTGAGCTTTGGCTGTCGCCATTGCCGGAATCGCTAGAAGTTTTTTCTTTTCCGCATACGTTTAAAAGCACGGAGCTCCGGTCAGTTTCTTCCCAAGCGCCTCCGCTTTTTTCACAGCTGTTCTTAAGTTTTTCTTTCGGACTGCAAGATCCGTCAATCCTAATGTCCAAACCTGCCGGACAGTTGCATTCTTCGAAAAACCATTTACCGCCCGAATTTTTACAGCGGGCTTCGGCAGTAGAGTAATAATTAGCCTCGTCTTCCGTTTCCAAAAATAAAGTTCCGGCACTTCCGGCAACAGACTTAATAATTCCAGCAATTTTTTCTTGATAATTTTGGTCATTGGAGGCGGCAAACAGCAAGGAAGACAGTTGGTCGCTGATTAAACTTTCCTTCGTTCTGTCGCCGTCGTTTTCATAGGCGTCTATCTCGTCTCTTAAAGCTTCTCCGGTGCCGTTAAAAATTTGTTCTAGCGTTGTAATTCCGGAAGAAAAAGAAAAAACATCTCCCCCTTTATCATTCAAAACAGCATAAGGTCTCTTCTCACTGGTATTTCCTCCTGTATTGCCTAGAAGTTTTTCCAACTCGGTGGTTTCGCCGATGCCGCCATTTTTTCTTAGGTCATTCAAGTTCCTTTGGACGATATTCCAGTATTCCCCCACGCTTGCGACGGACACTTTGCCGCCTTTTTTTTGCAGGGAAAGAAACGGTATGAACACGTCTTCGGTACCGGTTTGGGAATAGAGACGAACGGGGGCCAAAAAGTTAACTGTTCTCCCTTGCCTGATCGAATTAAGCTTGCCAGCCAGCTCGTTATCTGATGTAAGAAACTGAATTTTACCTGTTTTTTCTTTGCTTTTCACATAACCGGCAAAATCAGGAAAAGACGTCACTCGGTTGTAAAAATCGGAGAAATAGCCAACGGATTCAGACTCTTCCTTGACTGTGGCGATCAGAGAATCGGATATGGGCGTTTCTTCAAGTTTCTCAGCGGATGGATGCTTCACGAAAACGTTTTCTCCGCCGGTTTTTTCCGAAACTGTTTTTATCAAAATCCAAGAAAGAAGCAGAAACAGAACAAGTAAACCAAGCAATCTCAAATTAGTTTTAGTGCGTGGAGGACCGAAGAGCCGGCGATTTTTATTTTTGACGAATCTCATTTAGGTGAGTTAAAGAATTTTATAGTTGTCTTATTGTTCTTTTTCCAAGTATTCTTTCGGCCAAATGTCATCGATATTGTCCTCGGGAAATTCTTTGGACTTAAGTCCTCCGGCTAATATCTTGATTATTTCTATATTAGTTTTAATGAATGCAACGTCCTTTCCGTTGGAATCACAGATATTTTTTATTGCTTTCTCGTAATTTTCTAAGTCACCGGGAATTTTTTTACCGTCAATTTCCTTGCCGTGAAGCAAAAGTTCAATGTTGTAACTGGCGGGTTTTTTGTTATTTCCGAGCTCTTTCCTTTTGTCGGGGTTGTTTTTCAGGTCCTCCAAGAATGCCGCTAAATCCTTACCGGATGCTATTCCCAAATCCCGCATAAAAGCTTTTTTTATTTCTTCCGTTTGGGCCTTGTAGTAGCCACAGCCGCTATATTCTCCATCTGTGTCGCTGTTTTTTTGATCCATTGTTTTAGAAGCGGCATACCCCACGTTTTGATTTTTCTCCTCAATGCCATTTTTCACTATAAACATCAAAAACAACATGCTTAGAGCTAAGGTCGGCAACAACAGTCTATTTTTTGTTAGCATTTTTTTAGCTTAAATTTACCGTTTATTATTTTTTATTTACCGTCTTCGTGCTCAAGCTTTACCGAAAATTCCCATCCATTTTTGCCTTCTTTTCCGTCAACCCGGATGTAATTTTCAATTTTAGCCGTTGACCGGCGAAACTTTGTTTCTGAAGGAAAAGGTATTACTCCAAAGTAGAGCATTAATTTTCTTGTCCACGGATTATGGTTTCCCAAAAAACATAAAATGGGAACAGGCGGACGAAGATTCGATAATTTCGTTATAAAAGAGATGGGGGCGCTCTTAACCACTATGGCTTTAGGTTTTCCTTCTCTGGCCAGATTATAAATGGTCTGGGCCGTGAGCCCGATCAGATTTTTAGCGGGGTTGCGGCGTTTTTTTTCCAGTTCCGGAATGTCGTTTTCTTCATCGTAGTGAGACTGTTCGGTAGCCCTGAGGATTTTGCTCATAGTTTGAACTGATCTTACAGGATATTTCCCGTTGGCGGATTCTCCCGAGAGCATTACCGCGTCAGTATGATCAATTACTGCGTTTGCCACATCGGTAAGTTCGGCTCGAGTGGGACGGGGCAGCTCCACCATAGATTCGAGCATATTAGTGGCTACGATTACCGGCAAACCTTCTTTTATACAGTACCGAACCAGTAGTTTTTGGTATAAAGGAACTTTTTCTTGGCGGGCTTCCACGGCCAAGTCGCCCCGGGCGACCATTACCGCGTCGGCCGTTTCCAATATTTCCTTTATGTTGGCAATGGCGGCGACAGTCTCGATTTTAGCGACAATCAGAGGCAGTCCCTTTTTGCGGCCCATTATTTTTTGCATTCTTTTTTTTAGATCGGTAATGTCTTTGGAATTTTTTATAAAAGAAAGAGCAATAAAATCCAACCCCTGCTTTAGCGCGAAAGCCAAATCGCTTTTGTCTTTCGAGGTGAAAGAAGGGATATATTTAGCTAAAGTAGGAAAATTAACGCCTTTTCTAACTTTTATTTTTTCCGAATTCACGACTTCCATCTCCCAGCCATTTTCAAATCTTTTTATTTTGGTTTTAAGTTCAATCAAACCGCCGTCCAGAAACACCGGCTCGCCTTCCTTTAAGCGATGAATCAAGGGTACCTGGCAATCCAAACGGATATGTTTCTCTAAGTAGCCGGGAAGGGGCTTGCGGGGGTATGTTTCTTTAAGGAGCACCCTTTCGCCTTTTTCCAGCGGCAACTCAGAAACTTGTATTTTTTTGTCTCGCAATTCAGAGATTCTAATGCGGGGACCCTGTATATCCGCCATAATGCCGATGCTTTTACCGGTACGGTAAGCGGCATGGCGCAGATTTAGAATAGCTTGGAAATGGGAATCGTGAGACCCATGGGAAAAATTTAAACGGGCCACGTCCATTCCCGCCCTAATCATGGATTCCAGTACTTCCCTCTTTTCAGAAGCGGGCCCAATGGTGCATACTATTTTAGTTAGATCGTCTTTTCTTTTCATACTATTTTTATTTGTGTATTTTTTTATTGCACCGTATGTTTGTGATATGTTAATCGAAGAAATTATAAAGACGAGCAATATATTTTGCTATTCTATACAGCAATCCACCGCTTTTTTAACCAGTTCTCCCAGTTTTCCCAGTAACCCTTTCGCCTTTTGTTCCTCCTTTTGCTTTTTATGAATTTTGAGGTCTCTTAGTTTGTTCACGACAGCTTTATCCAGTAATTTTATCTCTTTGTCTTTGATGACCTTTAAATTTACACCCCAAAACAATAAATATAGTTCATAAGCCAGTCGAAACATTTCTTTGGCGGTAGCCTCATTGCCTTCTTTTAGATGTTTCGTGCCCACTTCCATAAGCCGCATGCTGCCGGAAAGTAAATGTTTGCTGGTACACCAAATTTCTCCTTCGTATTCCTGGATAATTTTTTTCATCAGACGCTTGCGCATTTCCCGTACGGTTTTTAGAATGTCATAGTAACCTTCTTTGCCGGTTTTATTGGCGGTAAAGAACAAGTGCTCTTCAATGGCAATTAAGTTCATAATGGCTAGACTCAAATCTTCATCGGTCGAGAGATCAAGTTTATTGTCTCTTTTTAGATCGTTGATTTTCTTAACGAATTCTTGAACGCGGTCTTCAGTGAGAAGATTCTCTAGTAATTTATCATTAGTATTCATTTCCAGTTTCTAAAATTTTTATAAATTCACGCTCTTAAACTTATAGAAGATTATGAATTGCGAGCCATGTATTTTTTCTCAAGTATCTCAAACAAAGTTAAGAATATGGTTATTAAAAGTGGTCCGATAATAAAACCCATTATGCCGAACTCGACTATCCCTCCGAAAGTCCCGATTAAAATTAGAACGGGGTGGAGCTCGGTATCGTTGCCGATAAGTTTTGGCCGCAAAAAATTATCTACCGAGCCTATAATAAAAGCCCCAATGAATATTAAAATAACCGCTTCTATCCAAGCTCCGGTAATGATCAGCCACAGAGCCGCCGGTACCCAAACTGCCACGGGGCCTATCAACGGCAAAACGGAAAAAATTCCCATTACCACACCCCAAAAAGCCGGTGAGCCGATCCCTAAAATCCAAAACGCCAAGCCACCAAGTATTCCTTGAACCACCCCGATTATTAAAGTGCCTTTTATAGTTGCTCGGTTCATCGAGAGAAAACGTTCCCAAATAAGCAATTCTTCTTTGTTTCCGAGAGGGGAAAGGCGGAAGAGGTATTTAATAAGCTTTTCGCCGTCTAAAAACAAATAGTAGAGCGTGAAAAGCATTACGAAGGATAAAAAGACAAACTGGCTTATTTGCCGGTAGGCTTGTTGCAAGATTTCAGCCGTAACGCTGGCCGCTTTTTGAGTGGCTTCTTTCAAATCTATTGAAGCGAAAGATTGTTCAAATTTTTCTTGCGGGAGTCCAATTTTTCGGAGGTAATTGTAGGTTATTGATTTTACGTCTTCCTGCAGACTGGCAGTGTTGTCGCTTTCTTTGGCTAATTTTTTATAGACGGATACGGCTTCATCGGCGGCAATTCCGCCTATCGTAAAGAACGGCAAGACAATTATCAAAAAAACCAAAACGCAAGTGGCAAGAGAGGCTAAACGGCGGCTTTTTATTTTTACTTCGAGGAATTTATACGTCGAATTGAATAGCTGCCAAAAAATAAAGGAAATCAGTAGGGTAGCAAGAAACGGCAGAAACACCTTCAAAACCCCGGCTCCGATTAAGACAATCGCGGCTATCAAAAAGTAAATATCCACTTTCTTATTTTTCATGTGAAATATTGCTTTGTTATGCTTTTCCTCCGTATAGAAACAGAATAACAATAATTTTCATTTTTGCGAACTTGTGTGGAGGCCCGCGGAACAATTAGACTTATCCGTTTTTTGAGTGTATCTTTGATTTGAAAACTTGAAACTTATTTCAAAAATATGCTGGCAAAGTTATTGCCTTTTATCCAAATTATTTCCTCTCTACTACTTATTGTCATTGTCCTTCTCCAAAACAGGGAAGGCGGAGCTTCGGGAATACTGGGCGGTGAAGGAGTGGGAGGGTCCTTCTATACAAAAAGAGGCCTGGAAAAAGGACTTTTATATTCAACCGTCATTCTCGCGGTTATATTTGTCGGTGGTACTATTGCCAATTTCTTTGTTTAGTTAAGATTCAGTAAAAACGCTTCGAACATCAACTTGGGATTGGCGCCGCTGGTTCTTCCCAGCTGTTCGGAACAGCTTAACGCTTTTTTAAGTTGTCCAGTTAAAGACCATGCGTCTTTTACGTTTCCATCTTTTGTGGCGGATATAAGTTTGTAGTGAAGTTCCGGGATAACGAATTCAAAAAAATCAACAATTTTTTCTGTTTTCCCTCCACTCCATTCGCGGCTTATTTGCAAGCGTTGATGTGGAGAGGATTTTAGGCAATTGTCGTAAAAATTCATAATTTCTTTCTTTAGGGAAGGCTCATCAGTCCGCTTTCTGTCTAAGGCCGGCGCGATCTCTAAAAAAGTACGGCCGTCGGTTTCAGCAAGACGGGCTGGAGAAACGGAATCGGTCGGACCTGTTTCTTCAGGGCGGCGATCCATATTGATAACAGTTACCCGCGACAACACCGTTGGTAGAAGTTTGCTCTTTGCGGTTGTTCCAAGAATTAAATAACGGTTTTTTAGTGGCTCTTCCAAGGTTTTCAGCAACGCGTTTTGAGACTGGTGATTCAGATGGTGGGCGGTTGGTATAAGTCCAATTTTAAAAGGCAGTTCAAGCTCGGATAAAGACATTTGGTTAATAAATTCACGAACTTGGTCAATTTCGATAGTATTTTTTTCGGGATTCCGTTCGAGAATAAGAATATCGGAATGGCTGGCGGTGCTCTCCGCGGAGACAAGAGATGTTTTGCTGCTTTGAGTAAATATCTCAATAATATCTTTTTTTACGGAATTCCAGCTTTTTTCTTCCAAACCATTCAATAGCAACGGCGGCCGCTCCGGCTCTTCTTTCCAGTTTTTTAGAATTTTGAATAAAAGCGGGTATTCTTCAATTACCAATTGATTTTGAAAATTAGCTGATTGAATACGAAGAAGTAAATAACAATCTGTTTATTAATCTTTTTACTTTTCCGGCACGTGGTATACTAGGATAGAGTTTCCCACGAATTCCACTGGCTGATAATTATCGGTAAGCCAATGGTAGTTGCCTCTTTCGGGAGGATTAAGCGTGTTCCATTGGACGGCGCTGGCGGAAATCGCGAACCAACCCGAAGCCGGCTTTTTGTCGAATCCCCAAATCTCGTAGCGATTACCTAAATAGTAATCCAAATCGCCGCCGCCAAAATAATCAATTTTCATCAGAGGAACATTGTTTTTATCCATAAACTGTTTGAGACGGATTAGGTCTTGTCCCCAGTCTACATTGGAATCCACCATGTATTTCCATCCTTCTTTGGATCCGCCTTTCAGCTCGTTAAAATAGGGTAGATAGCTGGGGAATGTCATGACGTTGCTACCTACAAACCAAATCAAAAGAGCGGTCAAAAGTCCCACGTTTATCCAGTAAAATCCAATTCTTTTCTTTTTATCCAGTTCTTTTGCGAACTCCCCCAGCATTATAGCTGTCAACATGTAAAGAAAAGGAAATACGGGCAGAATATAGCGGATTCCCAGCTGCAGTTTGTTGGCGGAAGCCATCCCGAAAACTAATGCCGAAAGAAAGGCGTAACCGACGATAACCGCGTTTTTTCTTAACCAATAAAAGTTTTTCGGTTTTGGACTGTTGATTCTTTCGATCAGATTTCTTATCGCGTAGATGAAAAGCAACAGTATGGCAAAAAAGAACAAAACCTGGGCGGCTAGCGGTTCTTTCAATAAATAAGCGAATACGAAATAATCCGGCCAATGGGTGCCGATTTGTCCGAAGAAATAAGTCGTGTGTCCGCCGGTTGTGTGAGAAGAAACCATCAAGAATCCGAGTAAATATTGAGAATAAGGACGAAGCACCGCAACATTTGTCATACGGTTAAGCAATGTGTTAAAGCCCAAGTGTCCAAGGTCGCTGTCTTTGATAGATTCGTTGATGAGCTGGTGTTGGACTGCCGCCGGCATATTCCAAATATGAGGCGTGTACCAAATGCCAACGAGCAAAGCGCCGATAGCCATTATGCCGACAGCTTTAGCTATTTCCAAACCGACTTCTTTGAGGGTGACGGATATTTTGCCTTTTCGATAAGACCCCAAACCATAGATAGAAGCAATAAAAAGAAAAACGGGTATTAGCAAGAAGGTTGAAAATTTAGCCAATAAAGCCAATCCGAAAACTATCCCGGCTGAGGTATACTTTTTCCAATCAGGTTTTTCCAGATAGAGATAATAGGCATAGAGAGCGAATAGGGAAAAAGCTGTCGCTCCCATGTCAGTGGTAATGAAACGGCCGTGGGCCATTAGGTTTGGCGAGAAGAGAAACAGGACGAGAGAAACAAGCGCTAATTCTCTCCGTTTGGTAATTTTCTCGGTAAAGCGATAGATGATCCATCCCCCCAAAAGAAACACCAAAACCATCATCGTTCTTCCCGTGAACAACATTCTGTCAGCGTCATTGCCGTATTTATAAAGAAATTTGTTTCCCAAATCCCACTGATCGTTTACGTGGTCTTTCCATGCCGGGTCATTTTCAGGAAAATAAACGTCTTGGAAAAGCAACGGAAGAGCCGCCAATTCTTTGATTAGGGGCGGATGTTCCGGATTAACGCGATAGTCCCCTTTGGTCAGATAGGAATATCCCGCGACGATGTGCGGCATTTCGTCTCGAATGGCGGAGTCGTGCCACATACTTCCGATGGCCAGTCCTCCGGCGGCCAAAATCAGCACGGCGGCCAAAAAGTGAGTTCGCATGAGGTTTTTCCAAAAACGCATTTCTTTGTTTTTAAGATTAATTTTATTTTATTGATCGTAGGAACATAATATATTATGTTCCTACTTTTTTAAGACGCAAGCATCTTCTTCAGTTTTTCCACCATCTCCACCGGTGTCGGATCAATGTTATATAGCAAGGCCAGATAATATGAGGCAAAACTGCCGATCTGAAGAGTGGCAAAAATTTGATAAATTGTCTTGCCTTCCGGTATGTCGATTATCGTTGATTCCATCCCGTATTCCTTAAAAAGATTTGTCGTAATGTCCAGCCGCTTCAAGTTTTGCGGATGATCGTTTTTGTCGCGAAGCATAATAAAGTGGAAATTCCCCTGAGGTTTGGTGAATCCGACCATTTCGTTATGGCTAAGTTCGGGAAAATAATTCCAGAAAGCGGGGGTTTTGGAATTCTCGTTGAACATAATCTTCCAAATCATGGCTAGGGCTTTATATTTCACGGGAGCATAGATGATTGGGGTTTTATTCCGGATTTTTTCGGCAATTTTCTTGCCGACCTTTTCAAAACTTTCCGAATCAGCTTTTAATTTGTCGGTGGTTTTTTTGAATTCTTCGGTGTCGAGCGTGGCTAAACCGGTGTTAGCCAATAAATTTAACAACGCGGTGAAACTGTAACCGGTGGCGAAGCGGGGCTGAAAATCCGGATTGGGTTTGGACATAACCACGCAAGGGATGTTTTTCTCCTTGCAGATTTCCAATATTCTCCCTCCGCTGGTGATCCCAAGACAGCTCAAATTGTTTTCGAGGGCTTCCCGGAAACACGAAAGTGTTTCCTCGGTATTGCCGGAATAGGAGGAAATGATGTTTAGACAGTTTTGTTTGTAAGATTCGGGAGGCAGATTGTATGACCGGTTTACGGTAATATTTAAGGAAGATTCCATGTAGATTTGCAGCAGCTCGCCTACCAGTGCTGACCCGCCCATGCCGGAAAGTACAATAGAGTCGAACTTCTTGTCGAGTTTTATTCCATCGGAAAGTTTTAGGCCTTCGAGCAACTGATCAGACGTCTTTTTAATTGTCTCGATTAAGTTTTCTTTATCGATTGTTAGCTGGTTTTCCATAATTTTGTCTTAATTGTCATTATTACTACTATTTTCTTTCTTTTTTTTATTTTTTTCAAAATTTTTTTCAAAAATAGAATTTAACGTATTTTGAGAAAATATATAAATGTTTTTCAATACTTAGATTTATGTTCCTTAAAAATCAAAAACGTTTAAGGCATTCAAAATTAAACCTACTAGAGGTACTAAGGAGGCATCATGAGCAAGAACACGAAAAGAAGAAGTCCCAACGGAAACAGCAGATTCACACAACAGAACGAGAAAGGGGAAAATGGAAAGGAGCAGAAAGGGAAAATTATAGTTTTGGACACCAGTGTGTTGGTTCACGATCCGGAATCGCTTGACATCCTTCGAGAGGCTGGAAATGCTATTTTAGTCATCCCGTGGATTGTTCTTGAAGAACTCGATCTTTTAAAAGGCAAGCCAAACGTTGGACCGGACGCGAGAGAAGTGATCCGGCGAATTGAAGAACTGTCTCAGATGTCTCGGAACGGAGACGAAAATTTTAGGATAGAGCCTACGCCGAGCGGTAAGCATTTTAAAGACCTTCAGAAAACTAACCCCGATCACCAGATAATTGCAACCGCTAGAGCTATCCAAGCGATTAGTGGTCATGAATTCGAAACTGTTCTAATGACTAGAGACATTATCATACGAATTATTGCGAGAAAGTTGGGTATCAAAACAGAAGACTATCCTTATAATCAGGTTGACACCAGATTTCAGCCGGAACTTAAAGCAATCAATGTCCCTGGGGATCGAATTCATGACATGGAGTTTGATTATGATTCTTCTAAAATTGAAATCTACCACAACGAAGGAGTAGTTTGCTATTCACATCTGGGAGATGGGAGTTGGGAGGCAGCTTTTTGCGCGTTATATAAAGGTAATAATCGCTTTAAAGTCATCCCGGACGATCTGAGCGCGCTCGGGTTGAAACCCTTTAGCTTGGGTAACGGCAGTGGTTCCAAAAAAAACAACGACAAGGATAAAGATCGGGAAAATTCACTAAAAAACTGGTCCCAGTATGTTGCAATAGCGCAGCTGCTTGATCCAGACATCAATCTCGTGTTTCTACAAGGCGGCGCCGGCGCTGGTAAGACTTTGATAGCTCTTGCCGGAGCGTTGGAGCAGAGACGTAATTACAATAACATTGTAATCGCTCGCCCCATGATTCATTTGGAGGATAGGGATGATATAGGATATCTACCCGGCAGTCTCGATCAAAAGATGGCTCCTTGGATTGAGCCGATATTACAAGCTTTTTCTTTTCTAGGAGCCGCGAAAGAAGGAAATCACGAATTGATAGCGAAACTTCAGGAGAACAAGAAAATCATAATAAAGCCGCTCGATTATGTTCGAGGAGAAACTTATCATAAATCATTCATGATTATTGATGAAGCGCAAAACTTGACTCCTCATCAAGTAAAAACCATTATAACCAGAGCCGGTTTGAACACGAAAATGGTATTTACCGGTGACCTTGGCCAAATTGACAGGAATCGAAGACTAGATCGAAGGACTAGCGGTCTTGCTTATGCCATGGATAGAATGGCAGGGAATGAAATGGTGGGGGCGGTCAACTTCAGAGATACGGTCAGATCCCCTCTGGCCAGTTTGGCTGAGGGATTGTTATAGACGGTACCTTTTGTCAAAGTAGATAAAATTTTTATAAGGAGCTTTCACGAGCTCCTTTTTTATATTTTTATATGGTCGCTGCCATTCTCTCTAAACTCAAAAAGTGACAGAAAAAGTCGATATGCGATCAATCTTCAGATAGAAATACCAGTCGGGGTGACTAGAGGGAGTCGGACCCTCGTGACCTGCTCCACAGGCAGGCGTTCTACCGTTGAACTATAGTCACCCCGCCGGGTATTTCCTTAATTATTCTAAACTTTATTTTTGGACTCGTTTAGAGTAGCAGAAATTATGCTAATTTTCAAGTAATAGGCAAGTTATTCTCTTTAATACCAAGCAAATCTTCAAGTGTATTGCCTACTCCACCGTGATTTCCTTTTCGTCTGTTCGGAACGAAACCCATAGCTGAAATCTCTTTTAGCTTTGCTATCAAAGCCGGTTTTGTATAGATTTTTGGTTTTGTCATTAAAATAATTTAATTTGTGATTGATATTGTTTAATTCTTTTCTTTGCTGATTCGCAATAATCCGGTGAAATGTCAATTCCGATATAGTTCCGTTTGAAATTTATCGCTGAAATTGCGGTTGTGCCTGAACCCATAAAAGGGTCTAGAATGACTTTAGCGTTTGTTGAAGAAACAATCCTATCTATAAGTCTAACCGGAAAGGGAGCTAGATGACCGTTTTTCATTTCTTGTGGAATTTCCCAGATGTCGCCGTGTGCGTTTGCCTTTTTAGCAAGTTTGAATTTGGGTTTAGCGATAAGATAAATAACTTCGTAAGTCGGTAAAAAATATCCGGCGTTGAAATTCAACCCACCAGCTCGCTTCCAAACAATTATTTGACGCACCGGAAACCCAGAAACTATGTCTTGTCTATCTTGTAGCAAACCCGCTTGAACACGCCATTTATGATTGTAAAATATCGCTCCGTTTTCAGGAGTTAAACGCATCATTTCTGTTAAAAAATCTCTTTGCCATTTTGCGTATTCTTTGTGAGGCATACAATCGTCATAATGGGAATAACCCTTTTGCAAAGCGGCGTTCGCCCACTTGCCACCCCGTCCGTCCTTCATACCGTTGCCAGTAGAATTTTTAAGATTGTATGTAAGATTGTATGGCGGACTCGTTACAATTAGGTCAATACTTCCGTTGGGAATATTCTTTGATATTTCTAAACAATCACCGCAAATTATTTTGTTTAAATAGTCTTTCGGGTATCGCATAAAAGACTGTTAGTAAAAATGATATTCTTCAGTATCTTGCGCTATTAAAACAGAAAAATCAAATATCTTTTCCCATTAGGAGACTTTTTCTTTTAGCATAAAAAGAGTTAGAATAGGTTATATTTGATAACGGAACCAATGATAAAATTTTCTCCCAAAAAATATTTTGATAATTTTGAAAAATATTGTTCTCTTTCTTATCTGAACTATCTAAACGGCTCGTCTGAATTTAGGATAAAGCAAAGAGAGCTTTTTTTGAATGGAAAAATCGAGAATCCTGTTTTTGACTATCCTAAGCTAAAGAGAGCCGAAATAAAATTATGGCGCAAAAAGCTGGTCAATCTTAAAAAAGAAGTAATTGGTCAAGAAGAAAACGCTGTTCTTCGAAGAGCGTGCTTGAAAAAGATAGACAGTAAAATTACCGAAACCGGGCTTCTGAGGGATATTTTAGAAAAAAACGAACAAACATTCATAAAAAGCAATTTTAAACTATACGGCAAACCGTCTAAAAAGCTCTTTAATTTTTGCTTAAGCTACTTTCAAAACAAAGATAGTATAACGTATCCTAGTCTAAATAAATATTTGGATATTTTTGAAAAAAATACTAGGAACGAAATTGATGATTTTGCGAAAGATATCCAAG
>Ga0172371_10002807_pt1 | contig 27403 bp, 27 predicted proteins | sample Lak12m_FD_114543 | JGI IMG/M metagenome (GOLD analysis project Ga0172371, IMG submission 114543) | Freshwater microbial communities from Kabuno Bay, South-Kivu, Congo - kab_022012_12m | ecosystem: Environmental > Aquatic > Freshwater > Lake | place: Democratic Republic of the Congo: South-Kivu...
AGAGCAGAACAAACGGAGGAACAAGATGACTGACCCAAAGAAGAGAGCCGACCGCTGGAAGGCGAAGTACAATCTCAAACGCGTGAATGAGACGCTCACCGACTTGCGCGAAGACATGGCCGCACGCTACGAAGCGGCAATTGCCCAGGTCTACGCGGCGCGCGGGACATAACCCAATTCTGCCCGGGGAATTGGGATTGTGTCCCAAGCCTCCTGGTTCTCGTAGGTCATCGACGCCGCCGGCGTTTCGACCTCTCAGTACGTACCCTACCTCAACTTCGGCCGACAGCTCTACAAGCTGAGCCGGCAGCAGGGCATCTCGGGCGAGAGCTTTGCCATGGCTGCACAGGTGCTCTTGGACAAGTGGGCAGCCCGCGGCTGCGACCCGGAGGTCCTGGCCAAGGTAAGGAAGGACGTTTTCGATATCGCGGAACCGTCCTGATCGCAGGTTCGCGTCCACCACTGCAGACTGCGAACTGGTAACTGGCAACTCGCGCCGCGGGCGCGTGACGTCTTCGACATCCCCGCGCCGAAACCCTAGCAGCCGGGCCGCGACGCATTGACTTGCGGCGGAGCAGGTCTATTATCTTGCCGCGATGGGAATGTCTCCTCCGAAGCCGGTCGTTGACCTTGAGGCGCGGGACATGACCGAAACGTCCGACATTTCGGATCGTGTCCTAGCCCCGACCCGCTACAGCCTGTCCACGAGCCTAGCTTGACTCTGGTTACTTATAGGTTACCCTAGTGCTGAGACTTGAGGAGTTGCGCCGGGGCCGGAGAAGCGCGATATTTGCCCTGGTGGTGGACGGGCGGACCGAGGTCTCGGATTTCCTGAACGACCTGCCCGCACCGATGTTCGACAAGATGGAGGGTATGATAGAGAGACTGGCTGACGACGGGTTCATTGCGAACCAGGAGAAGTTCAGAAGGCTGGATGCCGGGGTGTACGAGTTGAAGCTGTGGCGCCCGCCGCTGAGGGTGTTCTGCTTTCAGCATGGCACGGACTGGGTCTGCACCCACGCAGACCGTAAACCCGGAAGCCGGGAGCTACGGACGCATATCGCCAAGGTCAAGGCTCTGCGGCAACGCTATCTTGAGGAGAGAAGATGAGTCTGAGTTCAATCGAGAAGTACCGGGAGCGGGTTCGGAGTATCGAGAACACAACCGAGTTCCTCGTGGAGGTACTGAAGCTCACCTTCGCCGAGGAGCTATGCCGCCTGCTTGAGGAAAAGGGTATGACCCACGCCCAGCTGGCGGAGAAGCTTGGGACGTCGCGGGCCTATGTCACCCGGATTCTCAGGACCGACTACAACCTGACGGCTGAAACCATGGTCAAGGTGGCGCGGGCGCTCGATGCGCGCGTGGAATTGGCACTGGTGCCAAAGGACGCACCACGAGGCTCGCGCGTGGTTCCACCTCGGATTCCGCAACGGCGCGAGCGTAAGCGCGAGTTCATGGCGGCAGACCGGTCCTCCCGTGCCGACCGGAGTGACTTTGTCGCCTCCGACAAACCGGCCAAATCCCGGGGCCGCAAGCCGTGAGTTGCATGACGATGGCCTGCGTCTCCGGGGTTTGCCGCTCGTCCGAAGCCGTAAGCTGTAGGCCGCTAGCCGTGGGCCGTCCCGACCGCGAGGTGCTGCTGTCCGCGGACTACAAGGAAGAGCAGCTCCGCCTAGAGTCCGGTCCGAGTCCGACCATTCGTCATTCGTACTTCGTCATTCGGACTTCGTCTCGCATGCCCGTCATCCACGAGGAATCAATCAAGGCCTGCCCTGAGCTTGGCCGAAGGGTCGCGGGTGCGACCAATGCGCCGGATCACACCTTTGCCGCGTTCCCGGCGGCCGACATCCCCTTGAGACGGTTCGCTGCATAGGAGGATTCGTGTCCAAGAACAGCAAGACGACAATAGAGGTCAAAGGCAGTTCCGTTACGGTCCTGAGCCGGAAGGACGCAGACTACATTTCCCTGACCGATATCGCCCGCTACAAGAATGCCGAGCACACCGACGACCTGATTCGGAACTGGCTCAGAAATCGCAACACGGTCGAGTTCCTTGGCGTCTGGGAACGGCTCAACAACCCCGACTTCAATCCCGTCGAATTCGACGGGATTAAAATGAAGGCGGGGCTGAACAGCTTCACCCTCACCCCGAAGCAGTGGATAGAAAGAACCGGCGCGGTGGGCATCATCTCCAAAGCCGGTCGCTACGGCGGCACCTACGCCCACCAAGACATCGCCTTCGAATTCGCTGCCTGGATATCGGTCGAGTTCAAGCTCTACTTGATCCTTGAGTTCCAGCGCCTCAAGACGGACGAGAACCGCCGTCTCTCGCTGGCCTGGAATCTCAACCGCACGCTCAGCAAGCTCAACTACCGTATCCACACGGATGCCATCAAGGCGCACCTGATTCCGGCCGTCGTTACGGCCGCCCAGTCGGCAGTCACCTATGCTACCGAAGCCGACGTCCTCAACGTCGCCCTGTTCGGCCAGACCGCGAAACAGTGGCGAGACGCCAACCCCAAGCTCGTCGGCAACATGCGCGAATACGCCTCGGTCGAGCAGTTGCTCGTGCTGGCCAACATCGAAGGAATGAACGCCGAGTTCATCCACATGGGCATCGCCCAAGGGGAACGGCTCAAGCGACTCAACGAAATCGCCATCCGCCAGATGCAGGTCCTGACAGCCGCCCCAACGGTCAAGCAGCTCAGGAGGTAGCATCGTGCTCGGCACCGACCGCGACGCCGCTGACGGTTCAAAGCCCACGGCCTCCAGCCTGCGGCTCTCGGACTCGGGGCCGCTAGCCGTTAGCCGTAAGCCGATGGCGGACGCAGACCGCGGCATCGAACACTACGCCTTCCTCCAATCGCTCATGAACGGGACGCGGGTCTACCCACGCCTCGTCAAACACTTCCGCGACGCGGACGACAGGTACAACTCCGGCCTCTTTCACTTCCGCGCGGGGCGCAGGGACATGACCGAAATGTCCGACATTTCGGCTCGTGTCCCAAGCCCGGAACGTGCCGCCCCCCCCCGACCGACGAGAGCTTGACTCCAGCAGTTGCTGGCATATCATCCTACTTGATGACGACCGGATTCCAACTTGGCCTTGACGGAGTCAGGAATCCTTTATTGCGTCTCCGGAATTCCGAGGTGCATGTTGTCAACGAGCACCCCGCGATGCAGTCCGAACCCTCAGGCTTGACGGAGGCCGGAAATATGGGAAGTGTCCCTGTTTCTTTATCGCTCCCCTGTCATCACTCCTGCGTCCTCAATCCCCCCTCCTCATTCCTACTTCCTTTCTCCCTTGACTACCCGGTGTCTCTGGGTTAACCTGTCCGTAGAATGAAGAAACGAGTCTACGTCGAGACGACGGTAGTCAGCTACCTCTCTGCCCGACCCAGCCGAGACCTTCTCATTGCTGCGCACCAGGAAGCCACGCGCGAATTCTGGTCCAGGCTGGCCGGTCGCTACGAGGTATATGTCTCGGCGCTGGTGTACGAAGAGGCAGGCAGAGGCGACCCTGAGCAAGCCCGAGTGAGACTTGGCATCGTCAAGCCGCTTGCGATGCTTGACACCGACGATGCCGCGCGCGAGTTGGCCGAACGGATGGTCTCGTGCGGGTCAGTGCCGAAAGCACACCCGGAGGATGCTCTTCACCTTGCCATCGCCGCCATCAACGGCATGGACGTCTTCTTGACCTGGAACTTCGCCCATCTGAACAACCCGTTTACACGCGAGAAAGTGCGTCGGGTGGTCGAGGATGGAGGATACCGTTGTCCGGAAATCTGCTCGCCGGATGAATTGCTGGAGGTAGACTAATGAAGGACCCGATTGTCGAAGAAGTCAGAAAACACAGAATGGAGCATACGCGGCGATTCCGAGGCGACCTCAAAGCCATTTGCGCCAACCTGAAGTCCGTGCAGAAGGCATCGGGGTTCAACGTCGTTCGCCTGTCACCCAAGCGACTCAAGACTTCAGGCCAGTCCGGCCGCTCCGGGCGGCGCTCTCTACAACCATGCTGAAGGAGCACGCAGTATGCAGCATGCAGTATACAGGGAATGAGGACGAATGGCGGAGAAGATAGCGGGTTTGAGGACTTGGCGCGGGACATGACCCAAACCGCCGCGGTTTGGGCTCGTGTCCCGAGCCCTCGCCGAGCCGCGGGCAGCTTTCCGGCCGAGGAGCGGTTCGGCCTGACTTCGCAGATGCGACGAGCCGCACGGGAGCCGGGAGTCTTTTATTATGTCATCGGAATTGCCCTGGGGCGCGCCCCTTGCGCGGGACGAACGACCCGGAGACGACCGGATCGTCCTAAGGAGTTACGATGTGCCAGACGACATCCAGGAGAACCCACTCGACCACACTGAAGAGGTTGTGGCTGCCATTCGCGCCGGACGACCTAGCTAACCCTCTCCGGCCACGAGCCTTCGGGATGACTGACCCGGAAGCCAATGAACGTCAATCGAATATGGGCAGCCGGACTTGAAGGTGCCTAGGCAGATACCGTCTACGTGCCTGCCCTGGCTCATCTACCGAAGCCTCGCGCTATCCTCCATCAAGCAGGAGCTCAAGCAAATTGCCGAGTGCAATAGGATACTGGAAGCGGCGCTGGCGAGTCAACTGAAGAGCGAAGTCAGCTCGTCTGACAGCCGTTACGGGCATTTGACGTTGCGCAGCGACCGCTACTATGCAACGCTTCGCAGATATGATGCCCTTTTTCCCGGTATGGTTAGGTCGTCACTCTTCCTGTCGTGCTATGCACTTGTAGAAGCTAGGTTGGACGAACTCTGTTTCCACCTCCAAGAATGCTGCGACCTCAGAGTCTCACCCGCCGACCTACGTGACAAGGGACTGACTCGGGCGCGCATCTACATCGCGAAAGTGGCAGGAATGCGATTCCCATCGAACTCCAAGTCATGGGATACAATCCAGAAGCTCGGGAGAATCAGGAACCTGCTGGCCCACGCCCAAGGGCAAGTCAAAGATGCGAGAGAACGTCACACCATCGCAGTACTCGGCACTGCCCGTCCAGGCGCCGTAACGCTCGACGGAAGACTAGGGACAGGCACCCCATTTCGGGAAGCCTAGCCCAACAGGCATTGCAGATTGCGGGAATTCGGGGGACATAGCAGATGATTATTGACACGGCCCAAGTCATTTTGGATCTACGATTTTGGATTGCCGAGACCGCTGACGGCCTCGGTCGTTTATCGTTCTTTCGTACATCGTTTGTTGGCCGCGGCGGCCCCTGTCAGGCAGCGCGTTCCCGGAGCGACCGAGCGCGGGGTCGGAGAACGATGAACGTTGTACGAATTCGCCGAGCCAACGAGTTGGAGCGGTGAGCCGTGAGCTGTAGGCCGAAGGCGAATGCGGATTGCCGAGTGGCGGAAGCAGCGGGACGAGGAATCGTTGGCTTCGGCAGCCCCTGTCGAACAACGCGGGGCGGCGAGCGGTGAGCTGTAAGCTCACAGCGGCTCTTTGGATGAGGACGCCGGACACTCCGCGGATGACAGCCTGCCGCCCTGGCCGACGTGGTCATGGCTAAGGAACAATGCCGGCCGTGGCAGCCGGAGGAACTGGAGGTGCTAGATCGCTATCTGGCGCTCGTGGCGAGGCGCCGATACCGCAGCGCTCGCCAGGCAGCGGAGCCATGTCGGCGGGAACTCCGCCGGCGCAAGCTGGGCGACAGGTCCTTCAGCGCAATCCACACCAGGATGGTCATTCGCGGACATCAGACGAATTCCCGCTGGCCCGGAGTCCGCTGGAGCCCGGCCGAGATGCGGGTTATTCGTCGCTACGCCCGCGCGCTGGTGCACGTTGAGGGTCGCACCGCCAGTTCGGTAGTGCTCGCCTGTCAGCGCGACCTCCGACGTCTGCCGCAGTACGACAGGGCCGGAGTCCAACAGCGTCCGCCCGGCGGCCGGAGTGAGATAACGGTGTGCTCACGCCTCCGCAGGCTGGCTCATACTTTGGGCTGGTCCCTGCAGAGGCGCAACTGGGATGCACGGGAGAGTGTTGTTCTGCGAAGGTACGCCAGGGCGGTGATTGAGGGCCGGCACAGGGATGCTCCGTCTGCCGCCCGCGCGTGTCGGCGCGAGCTTGAACAGCTTGCATCCAGATGGCACAACGAGAAGCAGGTGCCGCCGCGCACCATCGGCGGAATAGAGATGAAGCTGGGTGAACTCGTGACTCGAACGGGGCTGGCCCGGAGCGGCACCAGGCTAACGAGCACGGACTTGCGGACCGTGGAGCGCTATGCTCGCGCCGTGAGCCGCGGCGAGTATGGCCATTGGAGTGAAGCGGCCCGAGCGTGCGTGGCCGAACTGAACCAGAAGCACAATGCGGCGGCGGTGGGTAATCCGCTGCGGGTGCGTAAGGTTAAGGGCCACAGCGTGTTCACGATTCACGGCCGGATTATCAAGGTCGCGCACCTCCTTAACCTGCCTGGCCCGCGCCGCTTTCTCTGGACCGATACTGAAAAGCGAGTCTGCGCCGCCTGGGCTAGATGGTATGACCGGCACCGAATGGCGCCGCGGCGCCTGGGAGCATGGAAGGAGGCCGCTTCCGGCGCGCAGGAAGAGCTGGAGAATTCCGGCTACAAACGAACAGTGTCCGCCTGCGCCGGCATGATACGCAAGATGCGGATGCGCGCCGAGGGAATGCTCTGACGGAATGCTCGGAAGAGAAGAGTTGCGGAAGCTCCGGGACACGGCCCAAGTCGTTTCGGATTTACGATTTTGGATTGCCAACCACGTCGGCGGACTCGTACATCGTGTATCCGTCCATCGTTCATGCGGACTGCGAATTGCCAATTGGCGGGCACGGGCGGCCGACGGCTTACGGCTGACAGCCTGCATGCCCGTTTGACCGGCCCGACCAGAGAGGCTATACTGAACCGTGAGCGCGAAGCACAGACCACTGCTCTACATCGAGACATCGGTGTTCGGCTTCTGCTTCGACAAGGAACCGCGTAACGCCATCAGACGCGAGGCCGCGCTTGCCCTGTTCGAACAGGTCCGGCTCGGCATGCTGAGCGCAGTCACGTCGCCGGTGACTTTCCTTGAGCTAGACCGCACGGCCGAACCACTGCGGTCAGATCTGGTGGCGCTGCTGGAGGACGTGCAGGTACTGGAAGCCGATGCGGCAGAGGTGGCCCGATTGACGTCGGCCTATCTGGACGAGCAGGTCATTCCCCGGCAGCATCTGAATGACGCCCGGCACGTTGCCTTTGCCACCGTGGGCAAGGCCGACGTACTCGTGTCGCTGAATCTCCGCCACATTGCCAACGACTGGGCGGAACGGAGCATTGGCGCGGTGAATCTTCGCGAGGGGTATCAGGTGTTGCGCGTGAAGACTCCTGAGGAGGTGCTCAGGTATGAAGATTGACGGACTGGATTGGATGGATTGGCTGCACAGGACCCGTCAGAAGATGGAAGACGAGCGCCAGCGCAGCGGCAAGAGCGAAGTGGAGTGGCTGAAGGAAGCCGGAGCGCGGGCCCGGGCGATCAAGCAGGAGCTTGTCGGACGAGACCCGTCAGTCGTTCACGACCGCAAGGCCGACGAATAGCCGCCAGACCGAAGCGGAGAGTCCGAGAGAAGCCAGGGAATTCGGGGAACAGTAGATGATTATTGACACGGCGGGATGATGGCCAAGTTCGTACATCGTTCCTTCGTACATCGTTCATCGTTGGCTTCGGAAGCCCCTGTCAGACAGCGCATTCCAGGAGGGCCGAGTGTCGTGTCGGAGGACGATGAACGTTGTACGCACTGTCAGACAGGGGCCGATGAGGCCAATCTACCGAGCCAACGGCGCGCGGCCGACGGCTAGCGGTCATAAGCATTCAAGAGTGACGATTCTAGATTTCGGATTGGCGGACCGGACGCAGATGGCTGGCGGTCAGCACTGGTTGGACACGCAGCGCTACGTGGCTAGAATGGCTTGACGCGCCATGAAGCCGGTTAGGTTCTCTGACCATGCCCGCGTGGAGATTGTCCGGCGGGGCATTCCGTATGAGGTCGTCGAGCGCGTGCTGAACAACCCGGAGCAGGTCGTTCCCGAGCACGGCGGCCTTGCGGCCCGGCAGTCACGCGTCGAGTCGGACGGCAAGCAGTACCTGGTGCGCGTGGTTGTCGCCGAGCGTCCGGACGCGACTGTCGTTGTGACGGTGTATCGAACCAGCAGGATTGGCAAGTATTGGAGGTCGGAGTGAAAGTCACGTATGACCAGGAAGTGGACGTTCTGAGAGTAGTATTCAGCGGCGCAAAGATTCAGGAAAGCGACGAGGACAAGCCCGGTGTCGTCCTGGACTACGACAAGGATGGGAACGTCGTAGGTATCGAGATTCTGAATGCCTCAAAGCGCGTGGAGAATCCCCGCTCAGTCGAGTACGCCGTAGCAGGCTGAACGTCGAGTCCCGGCCCTACCCGGGGCGCGCACGCCGTCCCGACGAGGCGGTCGAGAACTCTGGGGATGCAGCAGATGATGATTGACACGGCGGGATGATGGCCAGGTTCGTACATCGTTGATTCGTACATCGTTGATTGGCCTCAACGGCCCCTTATATGTCGGACAGCACGTCCATCGTTCATCGTTCACCGGCGGCAGTGTCGGAGTCGGACGGCCCGCGGCACGGCGCCGATGTCTGAACGGCGATGAGATTTGAGTGTGAGTGGAGCCCGACTTGCGGACTGTCCGCAGTCCGAAAAGGCGGACTCTGGGGCTACATCGATACGAAGCGCCGTCTGGTGGTCGAGCTGCGGTACGACTGGGTGACATTCTTCCACCGGGATGCGGCGATGGTCTGCCTGGCGGGAAGGGTGCTGTTCATTGACATCGAGGGCCGTGAGATACCGGAGCACGTGGTGGTAGAGCGGGGGCTGCGCCAACAGCCCTGGCGGGGCGTCCCTCGACCCCGCCCGGGGGTCTCGGAGCGAGATTATGTGCGGATCAGCCCCTTGTCCGCTTTGCGCAACACCCGGGGCCGTAGGCCGTAGGCCGAAAGCGGATGTCCATTGCAGGTTGGCAGCTAGCTGGGAGCTATGAAAGGAACTGAAGTGGCGACAGAGAAGCGAAAGCCGGTTGTGGTTCGGGCCGACAAGTTCGTACTGGAAGATGAGCGAGGCGGGACGAGAGCCGTGCTGACGATGGACAAAGGCGGACCGGTGCTGGTCATGCTCGACGTGAAGGGCCACGTACGCGCCATGTTGCGGGTGCGTAAGGACGGACCGGGCCTGATCTCCCTGCGCGACAAGACCGGCAAGAAAGTTTGGGCCGCCCCGGAGTGATGGCAGGCAGGGCAGGTTGGTGAGTATGACGGCACGGACCCTTGAGGGATAGCCGTGCCACTCGTGCGTCGAATCCCCTGGACACGCGCGGAGCTGCGGGTGCTCGACCGTCATCTAGCAGGGTTGCTGGCCGGTAGCCATGCTTCCCTGGCGGAGGCAGTCAGGGCGTGTCTGTCTGAGTTCACACGGTTGCGGAGGTCGCCGAGGGGGAGTTCGGCGTCGCCACCGCGCACCTACCAGACCGTGTATACACGCTTCTGGCGTGACCTGCGTTCCTCGCGACGCGGCTCACGCGACTCGTTCTGGACGGCAGATGAGCAGGGGGTCGTGGACCGGTTTGTTCGAGCGCTCGTGAGGGGCCGCTACCGGCGTGCGCAGGACGCCGCCGAGGCGTGCCACCGGGAGTTTGCTCGCCTGCGTCAACTTCACCCCTTGGTGTGGCGGGCACGGACACCGAGAACCGTGGGAGGCGTGTTCATGCGCGTGGTCGAAGGCGCACGCGCGGCAGGCCGCGATTCGCAGCGAGTCCGCTGGACCGACGCGGAACTGGCAGTACTGAACCGGCATGCCCGGGCGTTGGCCTGCGGACGTTTCCGCGATGCCAGGGCCGCCGCAGCTTCGTGCCACGCCGAGATCAACCGACTGGTACCGCGGCCCCCAAGACGCGTACGTACCGGCGTGTGCGTCCGGCTCGAGCTGGCCACGCACGTCCTCGGCTGGCACATGGACGACACGCGCTGGTTGCCGGGCGAGAGAGACTTGCTGGAGAAGTACGCGCTCGTCGCCGCCCGCGGCAAGGAGGTCACCATCAGGGCTTCCGCCCAAGCCTGCCAAGCTGCCATTGCGCGATTGTACCAGCGCTTCCGTGCCAGACACCCATCAGACCGGGACGGCTACGTGCAGAGAACCTACAAGACCATCCACTCCTACATCGAGCAACGTGCGGGTGAGTTGGGACGGAAAGTTGACGCGAGATGGTCTGCGGAAGAAGACGCGGCCATGGGCCGCTATGCGTTGGCCCTGCTGGACGGGCAATACAGAGACGGCAAGGCTGCCGCTCGCGCGTGCCGACGCGAACTCGCAACGCTGCGCCGCGGCTGGCGAGAAGCAGACCCTCATCGGTACAGCCGTACAAGGATGAGATCGTACTGCGCCGTGCGACACCGCATCGTGGAACTCGCCCATGCTCACGAGCGGCGCTGGCCGAAGACTGCGTGGAACAAGGAGGAACTTGCCATTATGAGAAGCTGGCTGCCATGGTACAGAAGGCACCGCGGTTCACGCGGCTTTCCGGCAATGCGAGTGGCGGCGGAGGGGATTCAGGAGGAACTGGAAAGTCTCGGCAGCCGGCGCAGTGTCGCGGCGTGTTACGGCATGTTCCAGCAGACGTGGAGTCGGCTGAACCGGCCGGCGTAGACGTGATGCGCGGGCGCGGGGTTTGAAAGCCCGGGCTCGGCGGCTATTCTCTTGCCGTGACTGACGAGCCCAAAGCAACCGCTGTTGCCCTGCTATCCGGCGGGCTGGATTCCACCTTGGCCGCCAAAGTGATTCTCGATCAGGGCATCAAGGTCACTGGTATCAACTTCGCGGGCGCGTACTGCCCGCGGCCGTTTGTAGGAGAGAGCCGCGGCGAGAGGGCCGCCGAGAAGCTCGGCATCGAACTCGTCACCCTGCCGATTGACACGGAGTTTGTCGCGATGGTGAAGCATCCGAAGCACGGCCGTGGCAAGAACATGAATCCGTGCATCGACTGCCACACCCTGATGATCCGAAAGGCCTGGGCATACGGGCAGATGCCCGATTGCAGATTGCAGATTGCAGATTGTCGATTGAGGGACCGGAAGTCCGGACTGCCCGAAGGATGGACGGCGGATTTCATCATCACCGGCGAGGTGCTGGGACAGCGGCCAATGTCTCAGAACCGGCAGGCGTTGGCAGTCGTGGCGCGAGAGTCCGGCGTCGGCGACCGGCTGCTGAGGCCGATGTCGGCGAAACTGCTCGACGTGACCGCGCCGGAGCGGGAAGGTCTGGTTGACCGCGAGCGATTGTTGGACATCGAAGGCAGGCAGCGGACCCGTCAGATGGCGCTGGCCGACAAGTATGGCATCACGGACTACCCGACGCCGGCCGGCGGGTGCCTGTTGACCGAGAAGGTCTTTTCGAAGCGGCTGGCTGAGGCGTTTGATCATGGCGAGGATTCGCTTGAGATTGTCGAACTGCTCTCGCTGGGCAGGCATTTCCGATTGCCCTCCGGCGCGCGGCTGGTCGTGGGTCGGGACGAGCCGGAGAATGACGAACTGCTCAGGCGCAAGCCGGCAGGTGCCGTGGTGGTCGACGCGGGCGACCTGCCTGGTCCCGTCGGTCTTCTTGTCCTGCGTCCTTCGTCCGCTGAGGACCGGACGCTCGCCGCGAGGATTTGCGCGAGATACAGCGACAAACGGAAGGAGAAGCGGGCGCGGGTGGTTGTTGCGGGCGACGTAATGGAAGTCGAGCCTGCGACCGAGGAGGAATCGTCCCGGCTGCTGGTTACGTGAATGAACCGACCTGGACGCATCGTGGCTCCTGTGACGACTGAGACTCCAGATAGCCAAGGAGCAGCCTCGGGCGACAGTTCGTAGTTCCAGCGGCTCTCAAGGTTACCCGTAATAGCCACTGGGCTGCAGCTAGCGGCCGGCGGCGGGGTTTGCAGAACCGGCGGCAGGTGGTACAATCGTGGCTGTGACAAAGAAAATCAGGATAGGAATCACCGGCGAGCTCTGCCGCGTCGTGACCGAGGATGGGATGGAGCTTAACGGGATGTACGTAGGACCAAGTCAGAAGGCAAAATGCAAAGGTCAAAGACCGGAAGTTCCGGAATCCGGCCCTAGCCCCCAGCTCTTCGCTCCTAACCCCTTGTGCTTGGTGCATGTTCACGGGTGGGATGGGAATTTCTACGAGAACCGGTTCATAGACTACGCCGCAGCCGAGTGCGGACGGCTCGGCATCGGGTTCATCTCGGGCAACAATCGCGGACATGACTATATTGCGGACATTCTGAGGAGCAGGACAAGTCAGAAGTCAAAAGGCAAAAGCCAAAAGGCAAAACTGACGGGCAGACTCGACTATGTGCAGGTTGGGGGGATGTACGAAAAGCTGGCGGACAGCGTTGCGGACATCAGGGCGTGGATTGAGTTCGCATTCGCTCGCGGCGCGGGGCGGATCATCCTGCAGGGCCACAGCCATGGAGCGATCAAGGTCGCTAACTACCTCGTAACGACCCGTGATTCGCGGGTCTGCGGACTGATACTGCTCTCACCGTCGGACGACATTGGCCTGGCCAGGAAGCAGCTCGGCGAGCGGTTTTCGTGGGTGCTGTCCCGGGCGCGAGAGATGACCAACAAGGGCAGCGGCCGGAAACTGCTGCCGGAGAAGGACTCGCCCTACCCGGTTTCGGCCGCAACGTTCTTTGACTGCCACAACAAGGACTCGATAGCCGGCATGTTCAACATAAGCCGAACCGATCGGCGGCAGTTTCCAGAGCTCGCCGCAGTCAGGGTGCCGGTCATGCTCGCAGTCGGCACGGTAGACGAGGCCTTCGTCGACAGGCCCCATAAGTACGTCGACGACATCCGGGCGTGCATGGTGAACTGCCCTTCGTTCACCGGCGCGGTCATCGAGGGCGCGCCGCACAATTACCTCGGGCGGGAGAGGGAACTTGCAGTGGTGCTGAGACGGTGGCTGCGAAACAGGGCTGCAGGGGTCAAATCGTCGAGGATTCCAGGAAGAGCGTGATAGACGTCTTCGGTACTCTGCGGAAGAGGGCGTTGGAGCGGATGGCGAATGCGCCGGACGAGGACTTCCTCGTGCGCGGCATCTGGAAGGTGGAACTGGCGTTCAAGCCCAACCCGGCTGAGCGAACCTTCTATTACACGTTCTGGATTGCCATGACCAAGGGCCAGGGCTGCTGCTACTGCGTCGGCGACGACCCGCGCGGCCGCGAGCTGGTGGGCAGTGACGCGCGGGAGCTGGTCGAAGAGAAGACCTGCATCTCGATTGCCGCGCTCGATTCACTCTATGCTTCGTTGCCCCGACAGCCGGCGGCTGTGCACGAGCTGAAGGGCAACTCGATTGACAAGACCAGGGCGCGGACCGCCATCATTCTCGCCGAGGCCGAGCGTCTGCTTGCGGGGGTGTCCGGTCGGTGTCCGCGGGTCGCAAACGTGGGCGTGGTCGGGAATCTGCTCCGTGACCTGCGGGTGAAGGGGTACGACGTCTGCGCCAGCGACCTCGAACGCGACATAGTCGGCTCCACGGTGCACGGTGTCGAGATCCAGGTCGGCACGAAGACGTTCGACCTCGTCGGTCAGTCGGACCTGGCAATTGTGACCGGGATGACGATTGCCACTGATTCGCTTGAGTTGATAGTCGAGGAGGCGCGGAAAGCCGGAACCAAGCTGCTGGTCTTTGCGGAGACCGGGGCCAACTTCGCCGAGGAGTATTGCCGGACTATCGGGATTGACACGGCCGTCTCCGAGCCGTTTCCGTTCTACATTTTCCAGGGAGCGAGCACGATCGAGGTGTACAGGAGGACGTAGAAGAAAGCAGAAGTCAGGGACCAGAAACCAGAGCGGAGGTCACGACCGCGTGGAAGGAACAGAGTGACATCGATACACGGAACTCTGGTTTCTGAATTGACTGTTGTCCGATAACGCATATGCGCTTTGACGAGTTCTTTGTCCGGGATGGCCGGTTCTTGGCCGACGGCGTGGCTCTGGACGAGATCGCGGGCAAGTACCAGACTCCGCTTTATGTCTACTCGGCCGCGGCCATCCGTATGAAGCACCGGCTGCTGAAGGATGCGTTCCCCGCGTTCGACATCTGTTACTCGCTCAAGGCTAATCCAAACCCGGCGGTCTGCGAGGTGCTCGTACACGCCGGGGCGGGCGCCGAGGTGAGTTCACCTGCCGAACTCGCGACTGCGCTGGCGGCCGGGTTCGCGCCGCAGAACATCGTCTACGTAGCGCCGGTCAAGACGGCAGCCGATGTCGGGCAGGTGCTCCAGGCGGGCGTTCATGCCGTTGTGGCCGATGCGGCGTCCGATCTCGATCTCATCGAGGCCGCAGCACGAGGATTGGGTACCAACCCGCGTGTGCTTCTGCGCATCAATACGAAGGAGACACAGCCCGAGGCCAAGGAAGTGATGGTCGGCGGTCCGAGCAAGTTCGGATTCGATGAGGAACGTGTCTGCGACGAAGTCGCCTCAGTCCGGCTGGAACACACCCGGATTGCTGGAATTCAGGTCTACTCCGCGAGCCAGGTCCTCGACCGCGACTGGCTCGCCACGCACATCGGGTACGTGATGAGACTCGCGGGGCAGCTCAGCCGCGACATCGGTTTCAAGCTGGAGACCGTGGACTTCGGCGGTGGGTTCGGAGTGCCGCAGCAAGACCGCGACCATGAGCTGGACCTGGCCGGGCTTGCCGGGGCCATCGCACGCCCGCTGGCCGCGTTCCGCGCCGAGCATCCCCAATGCCGGCTGGTCTTTGAAAGCGGGCGCTTCCTTGTCGCTGAGGCCGGCGTGTTTGTCACTCGCGTGGTGCGCGTGAAGGAGTCGCGGGGTCGCGTCATCGCCATCTGCGACGGCGGGATGAACTCGTTTGCGCGGCCGGTGTTCATGCGCATCCAGCATCCGGCTCGGCTGCTCAACCGGCTGGACGAGTGTGCAACTGCCAACCTGGATATCTGCGGGCCGATATGCACGCCGCTCGACTGCATCGCCAGAGATGCGTATCTGCCGATGCCGGAACCGGGCGATCTCATCGGCCTGCTCAACGCGGGCGCCTACGGCTACAGCATGAGCCTGCTAGATTTCATGAGCAGGGGACGACCAACTGAGCTGCTGGCGGACGCAGGCGAGCTGCACAGAGCGTAGTCCGGGTCCGGATTAGTCAGAATTCAGAAACCAGATACCAGATACCAGAAACCAGAATTCAGAGCTTCTGTCCGGGCAGTCTGCATTCTGGTTTCTGATTTCTGAACTCTGCTCTATCCGAGGTCGCTAGCGGATGATTCTCGCGCCGGCGCGGTCGAGTGCCGGCGTCAACAGCAGCGAGTGGTATGCCGTTTCGAGCCAGTTCTTTTCCTGCATCTCCAAGGGCATTCTCACGGTGTGGGGCACTGCGGTCCGGAGCTTCAAAGCGAAGTACCAGTTCCAGATGCCTTTGGTGAATTTCGTGTCCGGGCTCGACGAGAAGCCCATGTTGCCCAGGGAAACGCTCTCACGCGTCGCTGAAGCACCCAGCCATTGGTTGACGGCGGCAAGCGTTTTCTGGGTGTTGTTGTTCGTGTAGTGAGTGGCCACTGCCATCAGTTCGAGGAACCGGCCCATATCCTCGCCTCGTCTACTGATGACCTGATCGGTCGCCGCAATCACGGTGCCGGGATGGTCTTCGAGCCGGCCCGGGGGGAGTGCGTCGGTTCGGTCGATGGTCGGGCAGCCGCGGAGACTGCTTATCCACGTCGCGGCCGGCTCCTCCAGCACCGCAGCGTCGCTCCGGCCGGATGCGAGCTCGGCCGCGAGCGCGGTCCGGTCGTCGGCTCGAGAGAATTTCACTTTGGTTGATTCGGGCTTGGGCGATAAGTCCTTGCCCGGGAGTGTCCCTACGTAGTCGATCTTCTCGTACTCGAGCGCCTGCGAGAGTCCGAGCGCGGCCATCGAATATTGACCGATGTAGCCGATCGTCGCCGGCCGGTCCAGCTTCTTCACCCACGCGATGAACTCCTTCCAGTTCGCAGCCGGGACCTTGGGGTTGACGAGAAGCAGGTCGCGTGCGTACTGGAGCGGGGCGATGATCCTCAAGGCCCGCCCCGCGAGGATGATCCCAAGCACATCCTCGGCTGCGAGTATCCCCAGCTGCACGGTGTCGGACAAGAGGGCGGCCATGACTTCGGTATCCGTGTCGTAGGCGGCCAGCCGGAGCGACATCGTGTCGCCCTTGTCGTCGAGAATGTTGTAGAGCTGATGCGGTTTGACTTCCTCCAGATACAGGCCGTAGCGAGCCTGGAAGTCCTCGGGGTAGAGGCAGGCGTTGAAGAGCGGCGCCGCATGGTCGTCGCGGTGATAGGCGACCGTGAGCGACGGCACGGCCCACGCAGCAGCGGCAAGCAGCAGCAGGACGGCCACGGTTCCAGTTACCAGTTTCATCATTTTCCTTTCAGGCGAAGGAGTTTGCCGGCTTCGGTTTCCTTCGCCGGACAATAACCAGGACGAGCACAACCGGGAGAGAGAGCAGCGAAACCAGTAGTGTCGCGACCCTCAGTCCGCCGAGGCGGGCCTTCACTTGCAGGACATGACGTCCCGCCGGGCAGCGGAGATACGTGAAGTGGTCGGCAGTCTCAAAGAACTGAACCGGTGTCCCGTCGAGCAGAACCTCGAGTTCGGGGTAGTAGCTGACCGCCACGCGCAGGAAGCAGTCGACATTGACCCTGAATCCGACGACGACATTCTGGTGCCGAATACTCGTGCTGTCAATCTCGACCGCGGGCAGGCCGGGCAGTGACTCGGGGCTGGTGCCGGCAAGGGCCGGTATGAAGCTCAGTTTGTTATCCGCTTCGTCAAGCTGCAGCGTGTCGAGCAACAGCCGCCAGTTCGCAGCCACTACGAAGCTCTGGTCCGGAACCAGCGTGTCCGGGGCGAACGGCGTGATTCTGCTCGCGGCCAGGACCAGATTCTGATGGGTCCGGCCTAACGCCAGCGGGGGCTCGCGTTGGGCCACGACAAACTCAGCATCCCAGTCCATCCCGTCTTTCAGCACCATGTAGAGTTTCCCGTCGCTAAGCGCGTTATTCCGCGCCAGGGCCGGCAGCGTTATCAGGTGGCTCGCGCCCATCAGCGCGAGGGCCTTGTATGTGTTGTCGGAGATGGTCTGTCCTCCCCGGGCGCCGACGTCACCCGTGATGTAGTCCACCCACGGATAGACGTGGAGCATCGAGCGCGGTGCGTACTGGTGATAGGGTAGTCCCAAAGGCGTGGGCAGTCCTCCGTAGATGACACCGACCGCGGGGTACCAGAGCGTGCGGCTGGCGTCGTCGATTCTCGGTTCCGGGATGTTCAAGTCGAGGAGCCGGGCGTGCGGTTCGCTGCTGACAATCGCGTAGATCTCCTCGCGCACGGACAGGAACTCGCTCCGGCTCATGAAGCAGGCGCGAGACACGGACTGAAGGCAGTCGACCATGACCACCCCGGCGATGACCGCAAAGACCACGACGGCGCTGATCCGTCGCCGGGACAGGACGCTGCGCACCAGCTCGTATGCGCTCGGCACCAGGAGTGCGATGAAGAAGACCACGAACAGGAGAAAGCGCTCGGGCGGCAGCCCGGCCGTGACCAGGTACTGCTTCTCCTTGAGCAGGGCCGGGCCGAAGGTCAGAAAGAGGCTGCCGACCAGGCCGAGCAGCGCCGGGACCTGAAACCGGAAGCGGCGGCGAAGGGTCACGGCGGCGACGGCGCCGAGAGACAGCAGAATCACGCTGAGCCCTACGTACACGCCTTCGTATCCGCCCCGCCGCGACTTGAACCCGAGCAGGACCATCCAGTCCGGAACGCTCAGGTTCAGATGCGTGATCGGGAAGCGGTGCCCGGCCTGTTCGGCCACGAACGGAATCAAGAAGAATGCCGAGACGCCGATGCCGGCCAGCGCCGCGGTGCCCAGCGCCCGCCATTCACCGTTCGTCCACTTTGCCTTTGCGATCCAGAACACCGCGAGGAACAGGAGTGCGTAGATGGCATACACGAGGTGGGCGAGGAACAGCAGGCCGACCCAGAGACCGAGCAGGAGGGACTGGCGGGTTTTCTCATTCGCGCCCGCGTCTTTCTCAGCCAGGATGCCCTCGACGGCGAGAAAGGCGAGCGGCAGCAGAAGATATACGAGCGCCTGCGGATAGTTGGCGATGCCGGTCAGGTACAGGGTACGCCAAGGCACAAACAGGTACACGATAGCACCAAGCGCCGGGCCGAATCCCGTTCCTTCCGACTTCGCTTCTGCGCGTACTTCTCTCCTTGCCAGGTACCAGTACATAGCCAGGGCGCTGGTCAAGTGCAGCAGGACCAGCAGGATGCGCAGCGCCAGCACCAGATTCCCGTCCGTGAGCAGGGCCAGCGGGCCGCCCAGGAAGTAGAACAATGGCGAATAGAACCTGAGTACCGGGAATCCGCAGTAGAACATGAAGGAGTAGAAAGGAGGAAATCCATCTTTGATGGCGTGATAGACCACGTCGTGGCGGGCCAGATTGGGCCAGGCGTCGACCGTGGAGGGATGCCCCGGCGCGACGAATGGATAGCAGCTGAGGACCGCCGCCAGCACCAGGAACCCGACTGCCAGCCAGGATGAGCGTGCGGTGCCTATCCGGTGATTGGGGCTCTTCGAGGTCCGCACGGGCTAATATAGCCGGCGCGCCGGAGGGGTCAATGGTGTCGACCGGAGATGCCGGCTTGATTGTTGCCGCCGGTGTGGCATACTTGAGCCTGATTCAGACGAAGGGAGAAGCGCGATGAAAGTAGCAGTGTTCGCTTTCAGTGGAGACCCGGCGACCTTCGCCCACGCGATGCTGAACGTGATGGACATGAAAGACCGGGGCCACGACGTCAAGCTGGTTGTGGAGGGCGATGCGACGAAGCTGCTGTCGCTTCTGCGCAACGAGACCAAGCCATTCGCTGACGTCTATCGTCGGTGCCGCGACTCCGGTCTTATCGACTGCGTGTGCCGGTCGTGCGCCACCAGGAACGGCGTCGTGCCGGTTGTCATTGAGCAGAATCTGAGATTCGGCGACGACATGGCCGGACACCCGGCTATGGCTGCGTACATGGAGCAGGGCTACGCGGTCGTGACGCTCTAGCCGTGGAGGCACAGCCGGGTCCGTTCGAGGCGCTCGCCGACAAGTACGACTCGTGGTACGACGGCAAAGGCCGGCAGGCGTTCGAAACCGAATTGGCGGCATTGCGGCCGCTGCTCGGCGAGCTGCCCAAGCCATGGCTGGAAGTCGGCGTCGGCACGGGCCGATTCGCGCAAGCGCTCGGAATCCCGCAGGGGGTTGACCCGTCCCCGGCACTGCTCGATAAGGCGCGGGCAAGAGGGATAGATGTTCTGTACGGCGAGGGAGAAGAACTGGTGTTCCGCGCCGGGAGCTACGGCGCGGTCTTCCTGCTGACGACGTGGGCGTTCCTTCGCGAACCGCGGAAGGTGCTCCGCGAGTGCCGGCGAGTGCTCAAGGCCGACGGCCGCCTGGTCAACGCCTATCTCGACCGCGACGGAAAATGGGGCAGGAGCTACGCGGAGCGCGGCCGGCGGGGTGACGCGTTGTTCAGCCACGCCCACTTCGACCGGTACGACGACGTGAAACGCCTGACCGAGCAGGCCGGGTTCGAGGTGGTCAAAACGGTGTCGACTTTGTTTCAGGGACCGGGTGATGCCGTAGCCACGGAAGAGCCTCGCCCCGGCTTTGAGCGCGGGGCGAGCTTCGTAGTCCTGGTGGCGCGTCCGGCTACTCGATAACCAGCTTTCGCGTCGCTGATTCGCCGTCGGACTCGAGCCGCAGCAGGTAGACGCCGGCCGGCATTGACCGAAGGTCAAGCCGGAATTCCGAATGACGAATCCCCAGTGACGAACCGATTTGACGGCCGGCGACATCGAAGATCCCCAAGCTGGCCTCGGCGTTGGCGGGCAAGGTGCATCTGATGCGGGCAGCTCTGCTGGCCGGACTCGGCTCTACTGACAGGGCGATATGTTCGCAGGGAGTCGGCCGTTCCTCGGCAATGCCGACCTCGATGTGTCCCGCTGAATCGGTCTTGAACAGCAGTATGCTGTCGTTGGGTGCGTCGGAAGTGCCGGCCAGCACGTAGCCACCGTCAGCGGTTTGACGGACGTCAACGGCCCGTTCCCTTCCGCTTCCGGGCAGGACGCTCGTCCAGACCGTGTCGGCGTTGGCGTCGAGTTTGACCAGCCAGGTGCGAGCCGAGTCGCTCCAGTCAATCATGCCGGCGATCACGTAGCCGCTGTCACGGGTGGTGCACAGCGCCAGTGCCTCGCTGCCAACGGTTGTGTCCGCGGGCGCGATATCGCGCGTCCAGACGATCGCACCGGTAGAATCCGTCCGGACGAGGTACACCACATTGCGCGAGTGCCCCGGCAGTGTGTCGAATTCGGACCCTGCGGCCAGGAACCCGCGGTCCGGGGTCTCACAGATCGCCTGCAGCGACGGGCCGACCGGGCCCGAGTAGAGATGCGTCCAGAGAGTCTCGCCGGCGGCATCGGTCCGTACGAGCCTGACGTACGACCCAAGGTAGTCGATGACATCGCCGCATAGTATGAAACCGCTGTCCCGGGTTTCGGCCACGCCGTAGGCAGTGGTTCCCTGCACAAGCGGGTCATCATAGGAGTGACTCCACTCTTCGCGACCGGCGGAATCGAGCTTGATGAGTCCCATGTCCAGCGTGGAATCCCGGCCGGCGATAAGGCATCCGCCATCGCTCGTCGCCGTGAGCGCGAACACCAGGTTGCGGTGTGAAGAATCGTAGCTCCAGATTGAGTCGCCCGAGGGGTCAAGACCTCGGGCCAGCACGTACGCGCCGTTTCGAATCCCGGCAGCGACGAAATTGCCCCCGAGAAGGCGACAGAGATAACCGCTTCCGTTGCTCACGCCCGTCAGGTGCTGGACCGAGGTCGTGTCGCCAAGGGAGTCGGTTCGCGCCAGCACAATGCTGTACTGGCTGGAGCCGGCCCACGTCTGACCGCTGACCAGATACCCGCCGTCTGCCGTGAGCGCGACGGAGCGGCCGACGTCTTCATTGTACCAGTGCCAGCGGCGCTCGAACGTGACCGTCGCCAGGGTCAGAGCGGGGAGCAGGAGCAGCACCAAGGCCGTTCCGGCAGGATGAGTTGTGCGCGTCATCGGTTCATCCGGTTGCGGTCATTCCGTCTTTACCAGCTTCGAAGTCGTACTGAAGGCCGGACCTTGCAGCCGGCAGTAGTAGACACCGCGGCCGACCGGATTCCCGGTATTGTCGGCGCCGTTCCACACGGTTCCACTGGTCGCCGGCAGCGTTCGGACCAGCCGGCCGTCAACCGAATAGATGCCGAGTTCAGCAGCGACTGCACGCCGTAGATTGAAGCTGATTCTCGCCTGCCGCCCGAACGGGTTGGGCCTGACGGCCAGCCCGACCGGGATGCTGCCCGCAGGCGGATCCTGCTGCACGCCGACGTACTGCCTCGTAGCGTACAGCTCAACAGGGTACCCCGGAGTCAGGTCGTGGCCCTGGAGGCCCGCGTAGTCCAGCGGGTAGCGGGGCGATCGGTGAACGGCATTCTGCGCCGGGGGCGTGCCCTGGTACTTGGGCAGCGTGTCGGTGACCGGGTTCATGTACGTCCAGACGATTCGAGTGTCCGGCGCGACTTCGAAGAAACGCCCGCTGTTGCCTTCGCAGATGAGCGTGTTGCCGTTGGGCATGCGCTGGACGCTTCCCAACTGGGAAGAGTAGAACGAGGTCGGCGGGTCGGCGATGTACTGCCAGGCCGGGCCGGCCGGGCCGTACGGTTCACCCGGTCCCGGTTGCGCGTAGTAGCCCAGGCTGTCCACCGGCGGAGTGAACTCAACGGCGGTCGAGTAAGACGACCCCGGCCGCAGCAATCCGTTGTCGAACACCGTGATGTTGCCCGCGCCCGACATGCCGCTCGGGATCCACGATGAGTTGTGGTGATGGTAGAGGATCTGGTCGGCAGTGTCGCCGCGACGGTAGGTTCGGGGATTGCCCCATCGGTAGAGCAAGTCACCGCCCTTGCCGTAGCGACCGCCGGTATGGCCGCCTGCCTCCTCGGTCGTCGTGCTGTGGTCGATGACCCACACCTCGTTGAAGTCGCGCGCGCAGAACAGAATCTGGTCGAACACCGAGTCGCAGTCAAGCGCGTTGGCGTGGATCCAATCGGCCGCGCTCGGTGAGCCCTGGTCCACGAAATTCAGGTCGATGAGCTCCGGGTGGTCGCCGACGACACCGTAGTTCTCCTTGGTCGAGTCGAAGTCCTGGATGAGGTGGTCCCAGATATGCCACTCCCAGACGATGCTGTCGGTCGCCGGGTCGACCTCGACAATGTGGTCGGGCCAGAGCTTGCCGGCGGTCAGCTTGGTCGTGTCGCGGCCCGCCGCAATCGCCTCGTCCCTGGATTTCAGCTCCCAGGCGATCATCGCCACGTGGCCGTTGGGAAGCCACATGGCTTCATGGTGCTGGCAGTGAATGCTGTCCGAGTAGTCGAAGGACCAGGTCTTGTTGCCGTCCCAGTCGATGAGCGACACGCGACCGCCGTTGAGGAAGTTGGGGTTGCTCAGGTTGCCGATCTGGGAGACGAGCCCGTTCTCCAACAGGTAGAGCGCACCCACGGTCTTGTCGGTCACAAGCCAACGGTGGATGGTGCGACCCTTGTTGTCAACCAGGTAGAAAGCCCGGCCCCCGTTGTTGGCGAACAGCGTGTAGCCCTCCCAGGCCAGAGAGTCGCGGTACCGAAGTCCCACGGTGGTCGAGTCGGCCGAGAGTTCACGTACGAATCCGCGGATGGAATCGTCGAGCCCGTCGAGGTCATCCCAGGTCGGTACTCGCACGCCGACCGACTCACCGAGGTGAAGCGCATTCTCGTTGCCGCTGTTGTCAGGCTGCCCCAGAGACCAGTTGACGAAGTCCATCGACTCGACAGTGACCCAATGCCAGCCGCTGTCAGGCTCGGGCGAGCCGAAGCCCTAGGTGCCGCCCAGCCAGGGCCCGGCAAGCCGTTCGGTGCCGGGTCGCTCGTACCAGAAGAGGCTTGAATCGATGAGACTGAAGACAAAGTCGTTTTCAGCCTGCGACGTTACGGTGGCGAGGTAACCGCCGTGCCCGAGCGCCGAATCCCAGGCGAAGTTCCAGTTAATACCGTCGGGCGTACCTATGGCGTCGTAGTAATGGATGCTCCCGTCCGGGTGGACCCACGGCTCGGGCTGAGCGCCGGCAAGGCCGGCGAGAAGCGCGACCGAGGCAATCAGTGTCGCGAGGGATTGGGAGGATAATCGTATCGTCATGTGTACTCCTTAGCTTGCCTTGCGTGCAAATCGGTGGGGGCTACTGACCGGCAGAACCGAGTCTCGAGCGCCGAACTCGACGAGCTACAAGTCGTTAAAGGACCTTATCCGTAACTTGGTGGTGCGACCTGCCAACGGTTGATTCTAGCACTCGGGTTCGGCCGCGTCAAGCTGACCGGGTGGTTCTGGTCAGTTGTCGCGTAAATCTCGATGCGTCGCGGCCGCATGTTCGGCCAGGGTGCGGGAGAAGATGTGCGTGCCGTCGCCGCTGGCCACGAAGAAGAGATAATCGTGTCGTTCAGGATTGAGCGCCGCGGCAAGCGCACGACGTCCGGGGTTGCAGATTGGGCCGGGCGGCAGGCCTGCATGGAGATAGGTGTTGTAGGGCGACTCGATTTTCGTGTCCTCGACTGACAGTCGGCCTTTGCGTTCGGGCAGGACGTACTCGACCGTGGCGCAGGACTGGAGCGGGAGGCGGCGGCGCAGGCGGTTCATGAAGACGCCCGCGATGCGCGGGAACTCGCCGGGGACCTGGGCTTCGCGCTCGACAATCGACGCGAGAATCACGGTCTGCGACGGGGTGAGGGATGAGGGGCGGGGGGCGAGGGAAGAGGAGGGAGGAGGGCGGAGGGACGAGTCGCGGAGTTCGGCGAAGACCGAGAAGAACTGCCGAATCAGCCGCCGGGCGACGTCCGTCGGCCGTGAGCCGGTCAGGAACTCGTAGGTCTCCGGAAAAAGGTAGCCTTCGGCCGTGGGCGCAAGCACGGAGAACTCCCGGAGCAGGCCGGTGTCCGTACCTGCCGCAAGAAAGCCATCCGCCGGACAGATGCCGCGTTCCTCAAGCGCGGCGGCAACCTGATGCATCGTGTAGCCTTCGGGGATGGTGACCATCACGTGCGCAGGCTCCTCGCCGGACAGCAGCCGGAGCGCAGTCCGCTCTCGAGTTCCCACCGGCAGATGATGCCGGTTGGGACGGATGCGACTACCGTAGTTGTAGTACCAGGCGTAGAACCGGAAGAGCGGCTTGGAGTTGATGACCTGCTTCGCGGCCAGCGTATCGGCCAGCTCACGCACTCCCATGCCGGATCTGACGTTCACCTCGACGCTGCGGCCATTCGTCCGCGGCCGCGAGGAGCAGGAGAGCACAATCAAGGACAAAGTGACAAGGACAAAGGACAAAGCAACTGGGAAAGGACAAAACGTGAAAGGACGACTCGTGCAGGCCTTACTGCTTTCCACTTGTTTAGTCCTTAAGACTTTGTCCTTTGGACTTGTCCGCAAGGTAGTCCTCAAGAATGATCGCGACCGCGATACGGTCCACTGCCTCGCGGCGCTTCTTGTCCCTACCGGCGGCTGCGCGACGGCCGGGAGCGAGTTTGCGTCCGCCGCCGGCTTCTTCCAGCACCTCAATTGCCCGCGCGGTCGAGAACCGCTCGTCGAATGGCGTCACGGATAGACCAGTGGCCTTCCTCAGTTGCCCGGCGAAGCTCCGCACCTGCTCGGAACGTCGGCTGGGCTTCCCGGATTGGCTGACCGGCAGGCCGATGACGATTTCGTCTGCCTCATGCTCCACGATGAGGCGCTTGAGCGCCTCCAGCAATTCGCTCTCGGTGGCGTGGTGGATCGTCGGCAGGGCCTGGGCGATGGTCCGGGTCGGGTCTGAGACCGCGACACCGGTATGCCGCTCGCCGTAGTCGATGCAGAGGATTCGGGCCATGGGGCTAAAGTGTAGGAGACGGCCTGCACACTGTCCAGCGAGAGCCCCGATCCCGAAATTGATGGCCACGAAGACACGAAAACGGAGTGAAACGGACAGGCATCATCCTCCACCCGTTCGTTTCGCGCACTTCGTGCTTTCGTGGCTCCGATATCGGTTCTAGGGGAGAGGCGGGCTTGCGCCCGGCTCTCACGACTCAAACCGCCAGGTGCTAACTAGCGCTGCATGACCAGTTTGCGCGTGGCGGTGAAATCACCGGTCTTCATGCGCAGCAGGTAGACGCCGGCTCCAACCATGCGACGCCGATCATCGCGGCCATCCCAGGCAAGGGAGTAGTAGGCCGGGGCCAGGTCGGACTTGCAGAGAGTTCTGACCAGCGTGCCGGCAGCGGAGTAGATACTCACGTTCGTCTGCCCCGGGCGGGCGACGCCAAAGCGGACGATCGTGCTGCCCGTGAACGGGTTGGGCCTGACATTGTCCAGCGAGGAGACGCGGGGCAGGCCGGGCTGCTCGGCGACCCCGACGAGCGGCACGACTGCGACCGTATTGTGGACCGCGTCATTGGCCGGGTCGGCGTCGCCGGCCAGTTCGGTCGAACAGGTCACGTTGAAGGTCCCGAGCGATTCGGCCGACCAGTCCTCGAATCGGATAGTATCCGTCAAGCCGGCGGCGAGCGTGACGGAGGCCGTATCCTCATAGCCGTCGCCGACCGTGAACCGAACGAGGAAGGTCTGCTCAGTGCTGCCGAAGTTCTGGACCACGGCCTGGGGGGCGACATCGTCGCCGACGATAACCGTATCGCCCGGCGCGACAATCTGCACGACACCGACGTCGTCCGCCGGCTTGGCGATGCCGATGCCGGCGAAGTCGTCAATCATCCAGCCGCCTTCGTACTCGACCGAGACGTCGGTCATGAACTTCCAGCGCAGCTTGAACGCGGTGCTGTCCAGTACGGGGACTCGGAACACGGCCGGCTCCCAGGGAATTGTGGCCGTGTAACCCCACTCGCCGGAACGTAGCGAGTCGTAGGGCCGGGTGCCGTAGGGGTAGATGATGGTCCAGTTTGCGCCATTGTCGGTTGAGAAGGAGACGTTGCCGCCGTCGTAGTAGGACTCAACGTACATCCGGTGATAGAACATGACCTCCGGAGTGTCGCGGGTGGCGACGTACTTGCAGGACGCCACGTAGCTCGATTCAAATGTCTGATAGGCGCCGGAGTCCGGGATAGTCCAGACCTCGGGCGGCGACGGCGAAGCCGGCCGCGGGTAGGCCGGTGCGCGCCAGGTCCAGTGACCCGGCCCGGGAACCGGCACGTAGCCGCCGTTGGTCGGCTCGAAGTGCTCGACCAGGCTCACAATCGTCGCGGTCCCGGTCGCTCTGTCATTGGCGGTGAACAGGTCGCCGGAGAGTTGGGTGGAGCACGTCACCGCGTACTCGCCCATGTCCGCCGGAATCCAGGGTAAGAAGGTGTTGACAACGAAGGTGTCTCCGGGCGCAAGCGGGCCGGCCACGTTCACGGTGCTGGTATAGTCGGTACCGATGTCGAGCTTGACTTCGAAGCTGGACTGAGCCTCCGTGCCGTAGTTCTTGATAACGGCCACCGGCTGAATCGTGTCCATCAGGTAGAGGCCGGTGGGCGCGACAATCCGGCGAGTTCCCATGTCGGTCGTTATCGGCGGCCGCCAGAACTTGATGGCGCGGCCTTCGATCAGAGACAGCGTGTCGAATGAATACTGCAGGTAATAGTTGCCGGTCTGAGCCTGCTGCTCGCCCACGGTGGCCGACTGGCCCAGCGCGGTCGCAGCCAGGCTGCGGTACTGATAGGTGATGCTGTTGTCGGACTCACTCAGGATGGCTTCGAACACGAGCCGAGCGCTGTCGCTGTACCTTCGGACACTGTCCCAGATGACGACAAACTGCTGATTCGGGGAAACACCCACCGTCTTGGAGAGGATATTGATGCCGTCACCATCTACGACCAGGTCGTCCCAGTACGGACAGAGATGGTTGGCCGGGAGCTCGGCCGTGGGAAGCGCGTAGTTGGTGTAGTTCCGGATGCCGCTGCCAAGACCCATCTGGCCGTTGGTGGAAGGGTAGCAGGTGTTGTAGTCCGTATCGTAGAACGAGAACGGGAAGGGTAGCGCGACCACTCCGAAAGTATCATCACCGGCGATATCCAGGCTGGTCGCGCCGACGGTGTCAATCCAGTTGTAGGTCGGACCGCCGCTGTCGGTTTCATCCTTGAAGATATAGCCGTAATCGTCCGGGCCGCCGGCTCTGTCAAGCCGGCCATGCTCGCGTCCGGGCTCTGCGAAAATCGCGGGG
>Ga0172371_10002808_pt1 | contig 27394 bp, 26 predicted proteins | sample Lak12m_FD_114543 | JGI IMG/M metagenome (GOLD analysis project Ga0172371, IMG submission 114543) | Freshwater microbial communities from Kabuno Bay, South-Kivu, Congo - kab_022012_12m | ecosystem: Environmental > Aquatic > Freshwater > Lake | place: Democratic Republic of the Congo: South-Kivu...
GTAAGCCTCAGGTAAAACTTTCAAAACCAACGGTCAAGCATATAAACAATTGTATTAATTTTTTGACTGAAGAAATTTCCATAATAACTCCGCACATTATTATTTCTCTTGGTCTGGATGTATCAAATATAATCCTCAGAAATTTCTTTTCAGTGGAAAAGGACTATAAAGATATAAGCAAATTGCATATGAGAATATTTGAAAATCCTTCTTTTAAACTCGTCCCGTTTTTCAATCCTGAAGATGTAAAAATCGGCTTAATCTCTGAGGAAAAATTTATAGAAGATTTCAAATCTTTATCAAAGCTGCTTTCGATTATTTAACTAATCTTCAACCAGATAAACATATATTTTCCTTCTTCCGTACCTGTAACATTCATCAAGAGAATCGAAACAAAGATCCACTCTGTCACCTTTTATCCAGCCTCCTGTGTCAGCAGCCAGAGCTTGCCCGTAGCCTTCAATATAGAGCTTTGTTCCAAGCGGGATAAGTCTCGGATCGACTGCCACTATCCCCTTTCGGGCCCTTAACCCCGTTGCCGTTATTCCGTCCCCATTTAAGCCGCCGCCGCCGGAATAATAAGCAGTTGCAACAACTTTCCATTCTCCTGCCAGAGTAATTCCCTGCGGCTGTATTTCTGCAATTCTGGCTCGTATGTCTACAAGTGTTTTTTGAACACTGGATCTCTCTCCCTTTATCTGTTCAAGCAGAATATTGCTTTTTTGAAGGGCCGCTTCAAGTTTTACCTGTTCATCCTGCTGATCTTTTTGCGTTGCTTCAAGCTGCTTTTTCTTTTCTTCTGATTTTCTTAAAACTCTGTCATAAACTTCTTTATCCAATCTTATCTCAGTAATAAGTTCAGCATCTTTTTTCATTATATTTTTTAATATATACAAGCTTGTTATGAATTCATTGATGTCTCTGACACTTAACATCATTTTGACCACAGTATCATTACCATATTTATATGAATAAATGACCCGGCTTTTCAATTCATCTTTTTTTACAGAAAGCTTATTTTCAAGATCTTTTCTTTCGACATCCAGCTCTTTAAGCTCGTCTCCTATTTTTTTAATCGTTTCGTTTAATTCTTCAATCTGATTTTTCTTTATCTCGATCAATGATTCTGTTGCTATAATCTCCTCAACCAGGTTTTCTTCTTCACTGCTTAGCTGTGAAATTTCATTGCTTAGTTCTTTTAAAGTAATGGCACCAATTATTTTTGGTGAGGAAAAGGAAAAAAAAGTAATGGTAATTATGGCTGCAATAAGCATGATAACTGTTTTAAACTGCCATTTCTTTAAATTGTAAGGATCATTTTTTTTATCTAACATTTTTAAAGCGTGCCCCACCTGAAGTGACCGGTAATCGTAGAGATTTCAAGTATATCCTTCTCTATTGTATACCCCGGCTCAATATAATTGTAAATTACCTTCAATACACCCTTGCGAGTTGTTTTATCTGATAGAATTCCAACATTATCAGAATACCCGTCCTTGTCCATATCAAAAAAAACTATATCTCCCGGCAGCCAGGAATTAAGGTTATCATAATTTGCAGGGTCAAAGTTTATCAATAAAACCTGCGAATTCCTTTTAAAAAAAACCTCCAGGTTTTGAATTCTTCTATAATCAATATTGGAATCAGGTGTTCTCTGCCCCCATATTTGCCTTAACGGATACTGATCAAAATTATTGGTTATGTCTTCATTTACAAGACTGCGTATGTCTAAACCTGCTTGCTTAAACGCTCTGGCAATTATATCTGTACATAGGGCAAATTCCGGAGGAGGATCGCCGTCTTTGTAATAATTAGGTTCATTTAACCCTTCACTAAAGATATTTTTTGCAGGAGCTTCGAGTTGTTTTTTGGCACCTGAGAGAATCTCCTTCTGATTAATTGTTCCATCGCCGTCTTCATCGCCGGTTATTCCTGCTTTGTCTAAATCTACCATTCTGAATCTTGGTAATATATCTGAAAGAGCCGTGGGCGGTTTATACTCTCTTTTAAAGGTAAACTGGCTGATACTAATTGTTATACCTAGTATTATTATAAGTATGATGATGATTATTATAAAATGTTTTAATGTAAATTTTCTGGTTTGATTATCCATAAATTCAGTAAAGAATTTCAGGCTATGATAATAGATTATGAGATATTAAACAGAAGAAATCAAAAACCTGTTATATTAAAAAACACAATTCCTAAATTAATATTTAATATCTCAAGAAGACCTATCACACCAACGGCAATAATAATTAAACTAAAGGCCGTAATATAAAAATAATAAAATTTTGCAAATTGTATGCTGCCATTAATTTTATTTTCAAATATTGAATCTGAGCTTATGCCGGTATCCGGAAAGGCTGCTCCTGCATCAATAGCTGTATTCGGTTTAGATAGGGCCACAATTATTAATCTTATAATATTGACTGCCAGGAAGATAAACGCAATTATAACTGTTGCAGTTATTAAAATACTAAAAACAATATTACTTCCAGTTGATGTTTTCTCAGCCAGGGAACCAATCATATTAAATAATGGCATAATATAAAAATACCTGTTTATAAAACCCGCAGTTCCCGTAAGTCCCAGGAAAGACAACAGGATGATAATGAAATTTACACCAATATATTTATTGACCCGGGCAAAACCTCTGAGATTTTCCAATGAATCATTATGCAAAAAACTTGTTTTTTCCCTCTTTTCAATAGCGGTGATTACACCATAGATCGGGAAATAGCTCAGTACAAGTAAAATAATATTTGCCATAAAAAACCATTCAACCCTATCTTTGCTTACAAGTCCGGTACCAACCATAGGGTAAGAAAGTATTGAAATTCCTAAAAATGAAAGGAAAATAAAAGCAAGTATCCTCCTTATACTTTTTGTTTTTATTGCGCCGATATTTCCACCTAAAATGCATGCAAATGCAATAAAAATGAATACCGCTGTCATATATAACCTGTCTTTTTCAATAAAATAAAACAAAATTTTATTAATCTTCATAAAGATAAAAATACCTGCCGGAAAATACAAGAACCATATTACAAGCATGGATGATTGTTCGCATCTTTTAAGTATCTTCAAATAGGGGCCCTGGAATGGAAAGATGAATAAATAAAGATATATGCCTGCGCTGAACATTAGGATTGCGATAGCAATCAGAGGATTTGCCATTAAGCTTTGGGATTCAAAAATTTGAGTGAAATTTTTAAAATCAGTGGAGCCATAAAAAATTGAGAAACTGGTCAGTAAAATAATTATGGCAAGAGTTGACAAAAGAAAGAATCGCACCAGGTAACTTCTAAGGTTGATGTTATTCAAAATTGCCAGCAGTTGAAAAATTCCCAGGACAAGTCCCGTAAAACTTACAAAAATCATAATAAAATTACTCGACAGCAACAGCATTACCAGACTGCATACGGAAAATAAAAATATTATAATAATTTTTATAAACTGGCTCTTATTTATATTATTAAAAGATATAAAAATTAAAATGTTCAAAGCAATAAATAAAACTAAACATATCTCAACTACCTGTGGAGCTTCCAGACTGAACAGAAAAGTTGAAAAGGTACCGCTTGAACTGAAATTGTAAATATTTGCCACAAAAGCAGCTATGAATGAAAGGGCCACAATAATAATTACAAATATTTTTAGCCCTCTTCTTTTTGAAAGTACGAAGAAGAGTGAAATAAATAATGCCCCGAATAAAATAACTACACTATATAGCTGATTAATGCTTTCTAAAATATTATTAATTATTGTCAAGAGTATCTTCTCCCCACCAATCTGATTTGTCTGGTTTAAATAACATATAATCATCTCTGGTTGCAGCTGATATTCTGTCTTTTATTTTACCTCCCGCAGCTAAATCGTAATATACAATTGAAAACATCAGCAGGTAGACAGAAATTATACCAAGAATTGTAAAAGTCTTATCCCATACGGATTCACTATAAATAAAAAGCGAAAAACTGAAAAAATTTATAAGAGCTGAAATAATTATTAACTGAAAAGATATTAATACCGATAAAAATCTTTTATAAAATAATAATCCGAACAAACCTGATAAAAATATTAAAAAACTGAAATAACTTATTATTTGTAAATTCAATTGCCCTCACCCCTATCATTGCTCCCGCTATCATTTTCATCATCGTTTTTAAGCATGCCGGTAAACCATATTATACTCACAATAAGAATTGATAATGTTAAAAGTAAAGTTCCTGAATGATTTGATCCGATATTTGCAACAATTTCGGAAATTTTCGGGGTCGTGTAATTTCCAGTCTGCTTGTAACTTTTAAAATAATTTAAAGAATACTCGTAAAAAATGAAGCCTATCACTGCACAAAACAATATTGAAAGTGTAAGATTTATGATCCGTTTCCAGTCTTTTTTATGCTCAGGTTTTACAACAGACGGTTCTGATTCATTTATATAATTACCTCTTTTGCCAAAATGTTCCATGTCCTGCACATAAAGGAATAGCAGGATATTGAAAAAAATGACGATTATCGCAATTAGAATAAATATTGCACCGGTTAAGAAAAGAAAGCATAAAATACCAAATGCCAGAAAAGCCAAAAATAAAAATATAAGTTTTTTCATCTGGTTTGTTAAAATCAGCGAAACCAACCCAAATAAAAGAACCATCACCAATACAGAATAATTAATAATTTCTAAAGTTAATTTTCCGTTCATATTTTTAAAATATCATAAAACTATTTCAACCAAAAATCTCTTATTGTGTAATCTGCCTGTTTTACCAAATCCATTTTTTCAAGCCTGAATGCCTCCTTGTCACTTTCGGCCATTTGGTGCCGGTAAGTCATCTCTATGGCCCTTGCGGTGCAGAATTCAACGCAATTACCGCAAAAAATGCACTTGCTCAGGTCAAGTAAAAATTCATCTAAATATTCTCTGCCATTTTCATCGGTTTCTTTTTTTATCTTAATACAGTGCTCGGGACAAATACTTGCACATGTTCCGCAGCCATTGCAGATTATTTCGAGAGTATCCAGGTCAAGCTTCAGTTTCGGAATTCCTCTGCTTCCCTCCGGAATAATTATTTTTTCCTTTGGATATACAACCGTTCTCAGCTTCCTGAAAATATTCCCAAATTCTATAAAAAAATCTCTTATTACAGGTCTCATAATTTTTAAATTATAATTTTAAAATAGATTATATATATTTCTTAATATAAAAAATATCAATGTTATTAAAAAATTAACTGCTGCCATAGGTAGCAGGAATCTCCCATTTATACTGACAAGATAATCATAGCTGCTCAATCTTGGAGTTGCCTTATCCAGCAATATTAAAACCACAAAAACTATATAGAACTTTAAAGCAAACATTATTTCTCCATTTATAAAAAATAATTGCTGCCAGCCCCCAAGGTAAAAAATAGTTAGAATTACTATGAGAAAAAATAAAACCGCATAATTTGAAATTCTGGTAATCAGCCTTCCGAAACCAAGCCCTTCCCTGTCAATGTTTTCAGAGTAAAGAACTGGATTCTTTGAATTAATTCCCAAAAGCTTGAAATGAAGCAAGATTGATGCAAAAACCACTATAAAACCCAAAGGCTGATAAATGACGTTCCAGTACTGATACTGAAAATTTACAATTTCACTAAGGCTTAAAGTATTGTTAACCAGCACTATACTTACGGAGCAGAAAAGAACAGGAACAAAAAAAGCCAGTATCTGTACGGTTTTTTTGGCCATATTGCTGTAAATATAATTATGCTCCGACCGGGAAGAATTTGCCAAATTTAAAAAAATAATTATTATGTAAAATAAAAAACCTACAAGCAAATTATAATCAAGATCAACAATGATCAAATTTAAGGATAAAGGGGTGACCGTCCAAATTGCAAATGAAAAAAAGAATATTAAAAATTCCCAAAAATTAACTTTATGGTCCTTGGATAAAAATCTAAAAACCCTTATAAAAGGATAGCTGAGCCCCCTCGCTTTTGTGGCAACATACCCTCTTGCCAGGTCCGTTTTTGCATTCAGCTTACTTGCAAGAAACGAAGCAAGATATAGATTCACTCCAAAAATTAAAATAATATAAATTACTTTTTTTAATATTACTGCCATAATCAAACCAAAATAAATCAGTTATTAAATTTAAAACCTTACTATTTCACCGCAACTTAAATCAAGGCTCCCTAAAATAATTTCAATATCTTCGAGCCTGTTTCTCTCAAGAATTTTTTCAGCAAGGAAAAGGCTGTTTCTTGAAGGACCCATCAGTACCATACTTGAAACAGTGTTTTTCTTTACTTCTATATAAATTTTAAAAACACCATGCGGGCATTCTATGCTTGAAACCATAGATGAAAATGGAAATTCAAGTTCTGAAAGGTTTATAAGTCTTTTAATACGCTCTTGCGGCAAATCATCGGATATTTGCTCAATAATTTTTATTGATTGATAGATTTCTCCGAATCTTATCTGGATTCTGTCCATGCAATCGCCATACTTACCGAGCGGAATAAGAAAAGATATATCTTTATATAGCATAAGGTTTCTGTTTTTCCTGAGGTCATATCTCATACCCAAAGATCGCAGGTTTGGTCCGGTAACCCCATATTCAAGCGCCGTGTTTTTATCAATAATGCCTACATCCTTCAGCCTGCCGGTAATTATTGAATTATCAAGAAGCATGGTTTCTATTCTAGAAACTTTTAGGGTCAAAGTGGGAAGAATTTCTTTTATGTTTTTAAGCATTTCTTCATTTACATCTTTGCGAATTCCTCCAATTCTAATAAAATTTGGATTTATCCTTGATCCGGTAATTAATTCTATAACTCTAAAGACTTTCTCTCTTTCAAGTAAGGTTAAATTATAAACAGTATCATTTCCAATAATCTTACAAATGTTTGCTATAAAATGCAGATGGTTTGAAATCCTGAAAAGTTCACTCATTATCATCCTTATGCTTTGTACCCTTTTTTGAACTTTTAGCTGCATCAATTCTTCCATGGCAATGCAAAAACATAGTTCCGGAAAGATTCCTGCAGTATAGTCGAATCTGCTTATATAGGAAAGCAATTTTTCGATATCTGCATTTACAAAAAAATCATCAGAAACAACTCTTGCAATATTTGTATCTATGTAAGCTTTTTCAATAGTGTCATCGCTTGTCAGCAGATATATATCAAGAAAATCAAATCCATCAATAAATGGACTGAACATGGTAATATCCGAGTATCTGGATTCAAGCGCCGGTCTTTCTTTATAAAATATTGCAGATTCAAAATAAGTTTTTACAATATTTATAATTTCAATATATTCACGGTTAAGCGACGGGTCCGGGCCGTTGGATAGTTCTATTTTCAAAAACAACGAAAAATTATTTATTACCGAAGAAAGGTTGATAAGCACATGAGTGGCACCGCCACTCTGATATTTGCTGATATTGTTCAATATCTGAACTTTAAATTCAGGATTATCTTTCAATTCTCTTAAAACATCCTGTAAATTTTCTTTGCTGACAACGCAAAATATTTCTTGCCCAAGCTTTTTTGAATATGCTATTTTATTTTTTAAATAAAACTCAAGATTTTTTTCTACACGTTCAATGAATATAATCTTATGAGATGAATATATTCCGTCATATAGTTCTTTTGCCATTTTTCTACCGTTTAGCTAAAAAAAATAAAAAATCAGTTTTCCAAATCTATTGAATATCTAAAAGTCTTAACATCGCATACATAAAAGTTTCCGGTCTTGGCGGGCAGCCAGGCATATATATATCTATTTTTATTTTATTTTCCAGATTTTCAAGAATCTTATATTCACTGCATAAAAGGCTGCTGTCAACTACACATTTCCCCGCTGCAATGACCCACTTTGGATCCCTCATGTTTTTATAATACTCAAGCAACCTTTCTTCTCCTGTCTTGTTATAAAAACCTTGGATCACTAGAACATCTGCATCTTCCGGGGTACTGACAAAATTTATGCCGAGCCTTGCTATATCGTAAAGAGGACCCGTGGACGCATAAATCTCTTGTTTGCAGCATCCAAATCCTGCTACAAGCAAGTTAACATTATTTTTTACTAAAGACCGCATTGGTTATGTTTCTATTTGGTAATAAATTTAGATTTTACAAAGTAAACTGCCGTAAATATTATTAAAAAAACTATTCCGATTATTAAGAACAAACTACCGTTCAGCTGGAATTTTTCCACAAAATTAAGTGTAAGCAAGAGCAGCAAAATGAAAAATATAACGAGAACAAATGCTGTTCCAAAGACAAAAAGATTTTTGGCCAGGTAAATATCCTTATTAAGATGAAAACCGCTGTATTTTATAACAGCTGCACCTTTTGGGAGCTGACTATCTGCCTGCTCCGGTTTACTGTGCTCCGGTTTATTAAATGATTCATTCTTCTTTCTGTCATAAATAAAAAACCGTGACATAAGAAACAAAATGATAAATATAAAAAATACAACTGCTACAAAGATTGTAATTGAATAAATATTATTGATAAATATATTAATTGATTCTTCCGGCATTTTTATCCTGTTGTTTTAATATTTTAAAAAAGGCGCTTAATATGTTTTTGATTTAAAACTTTATCATAATTATAGTAGTACTTCAATCGCAAATGAATTCTAAATTATTGTTATATATAAAAAATATATATATAATTTAAAAAAATACATTTAAATGATGGATGAGAATTAAAAAACCTGTAAAAAATTACGAAGCAGTAAAAAATATTGGAATTTTTTGCTGGTCTGTAATAGGACTTCTGATACTGGTAACTTTATTTTTCTATGTTATTTACCGTATAAGAATTGCTATAATCCCTTTAATAATCGCTGCTGGTATCGCTTACCTGCTGACCCCTCTTGTAGTTTTACTGCAGAAAAAAATGAAAAAAGTTTTTGCAGTAGCGATAACTTATATAATTTTTACAGGTATAATCTTCACCATATTCTTCTTTATGGTACCTGTTGTGGCAGATCAGTTCAGGATATTCATAGGAAAGCTTCCTATTTACATCAATAACCTCACTGGCATGATAAATGATTTCCTGTCAAAAAGTGTAATTATGGAAAATATCGAAAATATAATTGGTAAGGAAATAATACCAAAAGATGCAAATGAAATAACTCAGTACATCGTCAACAACCTGAAAAATATCAACTTTTTCCAAAGTGCGACTTCTTTTACAAGATCAATAATCAATATTTTGATTACTTTTATTATTGGTCCGTTGCTAGGTATTTATATTCTTAAAGACACTCATAAGTTTAGAGAAATATTCATTAAAGTAGTGCCGGCAAGATTTAAAAGTCAGACTTCCACTATAATTGATAAGATCAACAATGTTGGCGGAAGATACATCAGGGGCCAGATTTTGGTTTCAATTATAGTGGGCACACTTTGCACCATTGTTCTTCTTATTCTAAAAGTTGATTTTCCCGTTTTACTTGGTTTTATGGCAGGTGTGTTTAACCTTATTCCATTTCTGGGTCCTGTCATTGGAGCCATTCCTGCCGCATTAACGGCACTTTTTATCTCACCCCTCAAAGCTGTAATAGTAATACTGTTATTTATTGCCGTTCAACAAATCGATAATTATGTCATTTCTCCAAATGTCATGAAATATCAGGTTGGGATACATCCGGGAATTCTTATCTTCTCACTAATTGCAGGAGGGGCAGTATTCGGAGTTATAGGTTTGCTCCTTGCTGTGCCGACTATTGCAGTATTTCAGGAAATATTCAAATATTACCTGATTGATAGAAAAACACAGCATCCTGATAAACTTCCTTAAGTGGTTTTTTCAGTTTTCTTGCAACTGCCGCACAGGATTCAAACTCTGGAGAAAATGTAATTTCTTTTCCTTTTAAAATACCTACCTTGAGCTTAACCTCCCCGTAAGGAAGTTTGACTGTTTTAATCATCCTCTCCAAGGTAATTCTTCCTGTTTGCTGTATTCTTATCCCAAGTGTGGATGTCTCTGAAAAAAACACTTCGGAAATAACGCTTGCGTTATCGTAATTGCAGAGTGCGCAGACTTTAAAGGCAGGACGGTTTTTCTTCATATAAATGGGCTCAATCCAGGCGTCATGTGCCTTGTTTTCCAGAAGCCTTTCAATAAGATACGCAAGAACTTCAGGTGTACAGTCATCTATATTTGTGGACAATAACGTTAGTCTGCTTTCAGAATTTTGCTCATCAGGAGTTACTTCGTCTATAGTTCCAAGAATAAGCCTTAATATATTTGGTAATTCATCATCATGACTGTCATCCGGAATAATAGCATCGTTCATAGAATCTTGTCGAATTTCACTGTGATTAGCATGATGACGGGTATTTTGAACGGCTCTTTGCCTGGCCCCGGCACCCATGCCTGTTTTCTCAATATACATTGTTGGCATTTTTCCAAATTTTTGGCAAACCGTACTTAAAATTGCAGCTCCGGTTGGTGTTGTTACTTCAAAATCAAAATTTCCGCCATAAGAAGGTATCCCTTTTAAAATCTCCATAGTTGCAGGAGCAGGAACAGGAATTTTACCATGCATTGTTGAGGCCGTACCGCTGCCCAGAGGGACCTCTCCGGCACAAATCAAGTCCGGTTTAAGACTGGTTAATGCTGCAGCTGTGGCAGTTATATCAATTATGGAATCCAATGCACCTATTTCATGAAAATGAACATCTTCAATTTTTTGATTATGAACTCTGGATTCGGCTTCGGCAATTCTTTTAAAAATTTTTAAAGTCAGCTCTTTTACAGCCGGCTGTAACCTGCTTGAATCTATTAAGTTCTTTATATCTTTATAGCTTCTTGGAGGCTGATCTTTTTTTATTTCAACCTGGAACCTGGTTGCATAAATTTCATTTAACTTGATACTTGCAGCCTCTAACTCATAACCATCTATATCCAAATTTTTTAATTCATTTTTTATATATTGCAAATCTACCCCAAGATCAATTAGGGCCCCGACCATCATATCCCCGCTTATACCGGAGAAACAATCCAGGTATAATATTCTTTTCATTATCTACCTCCTGCAATTTCTGAACTTCGACTTGCTGCAATAGTGTTTCAAATTACAGAATTTATTCTATACAATTTTAACATTAAAGTCAGCAATGGTAATGCTAAATGAATAAGGTCAGTTTTTGCCCTGGACCATAATAGTTTTTAGAAAAGCTGATAGTGCCAAAAACCCTGTAGAAACAAAAATGCCAGCCATTAAAAAGAGAGAATATCTTCCCAAAGTTGTAATAGTATTTTTAAGCTTCGGTGATAGCGCAAAAGTAAGAATCAGAAGCAAATATGATATCAGCAATATTTCACCTGCCGAAGATAAAAGACCCCAGACAAACAAAGTCTTTTTATATGTGAAATAAAATAAAAGAATTATTGCAATTCCGCTAAAAATCCACAAAATAAATCTTAGTTTATTGCCAAGGTATTGTTCTTCAATAACCGGTTTCCACATCACACCATTTTTTAATGGCAGCAGTAGTATTGCCATGAACCATCCGACAAAATAGCCTGTCAACAGTCTTATATAATTATTTGGTTCAATAATTCTAAAAGTGGTCAGGAACGAATCGACTCCCATGAAAAATGCAAAAATAATCAGTGTTAATATTATTTTAAAAGAAGGTATTGAAGTTTTAACTTTTCTTTCCAGGACCAGAATAGCAATAATGGAAAAGATAAAACCAATATATATACCTGTGCACCTTGAGCACACAGGCATGTATACATTCTCATTAAAGAAACTTAAATGCGGGTTCTGATGACAGGCACCACTGCCAACAAACCTCATAAAATAAATAATTTTTTCAATTATAATTGTGTTCAATAAAAAGCAATGTTTAAAACTAAAAATAAATAAGGTTACAGACAGGACCACTTATAATTAATAACTGTAACCTTGCATCATTTGTGCCCAGGAAGGCATCCAGGTAAAGAAGCTTGCTGCTGTAACAGAAATTACTATTACGTATATGATTGCTGCAAATATTGCAACCGCACCAAGGATGATCCCGGCCAGTGCCATTCCCCTGCCCTTAGGGCTCGATGTGCCGGCACTTATTTTTTTAAATTCGATTATGCCGATTACCAGTGCCGCAATGCCCAATGCAAAATTTAATACTGGTACCCAGGAGCAAACTACACCGACAATACCGAGCACCATAGCAGTTATTGCAAGACCGCTCGCTTTATCTTCAGGACCTCCAATAACTTCAGCTTTTACTTCTTCTGTAACTTTTACTTCTTCCGGATTCTGGTCATTCATTTAAACCCCCTCTTCCATTTTTTATATTTTTTATGTCAGTAACCTATCTTTTTTATAAAGTTTTTCGTATCTGCATCCAGGATTTGTTTTATATGCTCTTTATCAAATCCTGCTCCTAAGGCTATTGTTTCCTGCCGGCCTTCCCAATAAAGATCCGAATGAATGTGTGAGTCACTGTTTATTAAAAATTTAACACCTGCCCGTGTTCCTTCTTTTGCCACCCTGCCATTTGAAAGGCTGTGCCCCGGTCTTGAAGTTATTTCAATATATATATCATTTTTTGCTGCTGTCTGTGCCTCTTCCGGAGTCAGTAATCCCGGGTGAGCCAAAAAATCTATGTATTTTGAATTGACTGCTTCCCGGTTTGTCCCGGGCTCCACTTTCTCTACAATGCTTTCCCCATGTACCACCACCAGTCTTGCACCCTTTTCCCTGGCATATTTTGCCATTTCGTTAATACTCTTTGCGGGTATATTTGTAAGTTCAACACCAGGTATGGCAACTATATCCCAGTATTTTTTTATCAAATCACAGTCCCGTGTAATACTGTCTATGATATTGTCTATGTTGCAATAACTTGCATGGTCCGTGATCCCAATGTATTTATAACCTGAAGAATAAGCGAATCTTGCAAGTTCAACCGGACTGTTTCCGCCATCTGAAAAAAAAGTGTGTGTATGAAAATCACAAATCATTTACATGTCCTTTCCAAAACCTGATAGGGAACTAAAAATATTTTATCAATATCACTGATAAAAGACTATAAAAAATAAAAATTTAAAAAAATATTATTAAAAAATAATGTTATTATATAATGCAATAAAAATTTCTATTTTTTAGTATTTTAATTAAAGAGGCTCGCAATGAACTGGATTAATTTTTTAATTGACAACTTAGGGGCCTCTGTGTGTCATCAAATCCCTGAAAGAAGCTTAAAAATGGGTGGCCTTATTTTACCCGTTTGTTCCAGATGCTGCGGGATTTATATCGGGTTTTTTGTTTGCGCCGTTTTTATGTTTTTAGTATTCAGAAAAAAGGAAAGTGAACTCCCGCCTCTTTATATACTTATCATTTTAATTATTTTTATATTGTCGACAGTTATCGATGGGTTGCTTTCTTATTTTTCTATTATCGAAACAAACAACATAGCAAGATTCATTACCGGCTTTTTATCCGGGTCCTCAACAATGGCAATCATTTACCCGATTTTTAATTATCAGTATTACAGGAATTCTTACAACATAAGAATATTTGCCTCGCCGCTTAAATTCATTTTTTTCATTGCGGTCAATGCTTTGGTAATATTGATTACGTTACTGCAAATTGGATTTTTAAATTATTTCTATTACTATTTATCCGCAGTTTCTATAATTTTTGTTTTTTATTTCGTTAACCTGATTATGATTCTTCTCATTCCAGTCTTCAGCAGAAAAGCACCCAAACTATTCAGCAAATATTTAGCTTTACCCACAATTCTTGCACTGATCATGTCGTTACTGGAATTATTTGCATCATACAAGCTTCATATGTTCATTATCAATATAAAAATATGAAAATCATTTAACTTGTACCGTTCTTTCGATTATTTCATCCTGTAAGAGCCTGTCCAGTTGTACAAAATAGGCACTGAATCCTGAAACTCTTACAACTAAATTTTGGTATTCTTGAGGAAAATCCCGGGCCCTGATCAGGGTTTCCTTATCGATTACATTTAACTGAATTTCCATACCACCCAGTTCAAAGTATGTCTTTATCAAAATTTTAAATTTTTCAAATTCTTCACAGTTAATGAACAATTGCGGAAGAAATTTCATATCAAGAACCATACCGTTACCCAATAATTTATGGTCCAGCTTTGTAATCGAGTTAACAACTGCTGTCGGACCGGATTTGTCCCGCCCTTGTGATGGCGACAAACTATTTGCCAGGCTTTTAGAAGCTAACCGTCCGTCCGGAAGTGCCCCTGTTAAGTTTCCTGAAACACTGTGCATCCATACTGTATATAAACCAGCTTGGAATTTCCCGCCCCGGGTATTTTTATATTTAGTAATATGATTACAGAATATATCTGAAAGATCTTTCAGCAATAAATCAACGCTGTCAATATCGTTTCCGAATTTTGGAGGGTTACTTATCAACATCTGTCTTAGGGCTTCCTCTCCTTCAAAATCAGTATGAATAATCTCTTTCAGCCTATCCAGGGAAAGTCTTTTATCTTCAAATACTACTTTTTTTATTGCGGCTAAAGAATCTGCTGTATTGGCCATCCCGCATCCGTTAATTGTTGTAAGATTATATTTAGCTCCTCCATCTGTAACATCCTTACCGCTTTCTATACAACCCTCCATTAACACAGATACATAAGGATGGGGACAATAGCGTGAAAACGCTTTCTCTAAAATCCTTAGGGAATTTACGCCCAGATCAATAAAGTGCATAAACTCTTCTTTATAGCTCTTATAGAACTCGTCAAACGAGGCAAACTCCGGTAATTTTCTCTTTGCCATCTTTACTTTTTCACCCGTTATTGTACAAGTTCCGTCATTTAACATAAGCTCAAGTATTTTGGCCCAGTTTATTCGCAAAGCCTCTGTTTGGCCAAACTCTTTACCGGGTACCGCAGGTTCAGCACAACCAACGATTCCATAATCTCTTGCATCCTCTGTAGTTATACCTGAATTTTCTTTAGCCGGAATAATTACATCATCGTTGAAAAGTGCAGGTAACCCGCCTCCGCCTCCAATTACCTTGAGAGCTCTATCAAAAAATTGTCCCTGGGTATTTTTATGGTAACGCGCCGATAATGAAGGTTGCGGTAATTTGAGTTCTTCGGTTGCTTCTAAACATATATAGGATAGTTCATTTACAGCATCTGAACCATAAGCATCTTGTCCCCCGATAATAATATTCTGGAAATAGAGTTCTTTCCATAACCGCGGAGGTACATTAAATTTTATCCACAAAACTTCAACAAGTTCTTTTGCTTCGTTCCTTGTTAATTGTTTTTTCTGTAAATCATTCTTATAGAAAGGAAACATGAATTGATCAAATCTGCCGGGTGAAAGTGACCCGGAAGGAAATTCTGCTGTTAAAACTTCATGTGAGAGCCAAAAAAGTTGAGCAGCTTCAAAGAATGTGCGGGGAGGATTGTTTGAAAGCCACTTGCACGTCTCGGATATTCTTTTCAGTTCATTTTTGTACTTTTCACTTTTAGTAACTTCAGCAAGTGATGAAGCTTTTAAGGCATACCGGTTAATATAATGTCTTACTGCTTCACAAATAATAATTGCAGCAGTAAGTGAATGATTGCCTTTTTTCATAGACATGTTTTCAAAGTCTTTCTGCAGTCCTGCAAATCCTTTTTTAAGAACACTCTCAAAACCGGGAATTACATGTCCCCCAAAGGATGTACTAAATAAGCCTATTTTCAGAGCTTTTTCAAATTCATCAATGAGATTGGAATTCTTCATATCTTCCCTGCATAGAGCATACAGGCCGGGTTCCACTGTCGGTTCTGAAAAATAATGCGGATACTTGCATCCTGAAATTAAATCATCTTTGCATTCTGAAAAATCATATGGCTGCTGGTATCCTGCTAAAAGGTCATCTTCTTGAAGGACCATATCCTTTTCCTTCAGAAATGCGGCAAGGGCTCTTGCTTTTTTAATTATTTTTGGGTCTTTTATATGTTCCAGATAGACCCTTGAATAAATATCTTTTCTTTGTTTAAAAATGTTTTCAAAAAATGTTTCCGTTTGTCTTTTTTTTAGTCTTTCGATTCTACTCATTAAGAAATTCTCTTCCTTAAATTTTTATATAACTTGTTATAAATAATCAGATCCTTAAAATTAATCAGTATTATAAATTGCCAGCACATTTTCTATTGGTGTTTCCGGAAGTACCTCATGGCTCGGTCCTATAATGGCACCTCCTCTGTTCCCCCATAAATTTTTAATCTTCTTCACTTCTTCTTTTACCATTTTGAGTGTTCCGCTCACTAATAACTTTTGGACGTCAATGGCACCATTTATACATACATTTTTACCGAATTTTTTATAAAATTTTTCTATTTCCATGTCTTTTGCAGAAGTCTGAACAACATCAAACATATCAATTCCTGCATCGATCATTAAAGGCAGAACTTCATTTACATTACCGCAGCAGTGCCAGCCAAAAATCAATCCTTTTGACTTAACCATGGAAATTATTTTTTTCCAATACGGCAAAAAATATTTTTTAAAAAGCTGAGGCGAAAACATCAGGCCTTCCTGGCTCGCGACATCATCATAGGTAGCGAATACATCGGCCTTAATAGTTGTTTCCTCCAACAATCTTCTATTAACTTCCAATAAAAATTCACAAACTTCACTAATGATTGCCTCGGCCATTTTTATGTTGCCGGCCATATCCATTAAAAAATTATCCATGCCCCTGAGATATGAACAAAGCATAAAAGGATAATTCATAAGATCACCGATGGATATAACATCCTCATCGCTGTTTATAAAATTTTTATAGTCCAGAATTTTATATGCAGCCTCATTATTAAAAAATGAGCCAAAATTTTCATCGGCCAATTGGTGATTTATGCAATTTTTATAATCAAAAAAATTAATTCTTTTTTTTAAAAATCCTTCAACTCTTTTAGGGTCATCATATTCTGATAATGGGAAACCGGAATAAACAAAGTAATTAAAATCATACTTTTCTATCTTTTCAATTTTTACTTTTACTCCCATGGCGCAAAAATAGGCCTGATCCAGATAATCAAGCTCAGGTCCCATATATTTCGGAACAAAATTTGAGAAGTACTGCCTGCTTCCAATGGTCCAGAGATCGGCACCCGTTGCATTCAATAATTCTTTATAATGCTTTAAAAGAAGTATCGGATCATCCGGTTCACCTATTCCAAAATAACTCATAAGACTTTTTGTAAATGGAACTAAACCGCGATAAACAGTTGGGATACGGTCGACAGGTTTAAATTTCAATGCGGCCAAATATCTCTCTTTTTTATTCATTACTCCTCCGGCTTATAGATTTATTTATTAATATATAACCGCTCAATATAACGTCTACCACCAATACCTGCCCAGATTATTCATCCAGTAATGCTTCTGCAGCTTTTCAATCATTTCTTTTGGCAGTGGCGGCAAATCAGAAATAGCTGTATTTTCTTTAGCCTGCCAACTGTTACGTATCCCTGGTATTACAGTATTGACAGCTTTCTGATTAAGAATAAATTTAATAGCTGCCTGAGCCATTGTAAAACCAGTGTCTTTTATTTCTTTTTTTATCTTTTCTACTCTTTCAAGTGTACGGATTAATTTATCACCTTTGAAATAATTATTTCTGATGTCCCCTTCGTCAAAGGTGGTATCTTTGGTATATTTTCCCGTAAGCGACCCTTCGTCAAAAGGTACCCTGCCGATTACTCCTACATTATATTCTTTTGCGGCAGGCAAAAGCTCTGTAACAGGTTCCTGCTCAAATACATTAAATATCAATTCCACTACATCAATTAAACCATTTTTCATAAGTTCAATTACACAGTTCTGATCCTGTTCGGGAGTTGAAATTCCGATAAATTTAATTTTTCCTTTTTTTCTTAATTTATCTAAAAATAACAAAGGTTTTGGATTTTTATTCCAGGCTCTGGTCCATGAATGAAGTAATAAAATATCAAGGCGGTCCACATCAAGCATTCTGCGGCGCTCATCTGCATTTTCTTTCATATACTTTTCAGGAAAGCGATCCTCTGCCTTGTCATAAGGTGATGGGGGCCAAATACCGGGAAGCAGCGGAATTTTGGTTGAAACATAAATTCTTTCTTTTCTTTCCTTTAAGACTTTTCCTATAATTTGTTCACTTTTACCGTTACCATATATATGGGCCGTATCAATAAAATTCAACCCATTATCAATAGCAATATTTAGTGCCTCAATGGAATTTCCCTCGTTTTGCTTTCCCCAGCTATCCCCACCTATTGCCCAGGCACCAAATCCAATTTCAGAAACTTTAAATCCTGTTTTACCTAACGTCCTATACTTCATTTTTATTCATTTCTCTCCGTTGAATATTTCTTTTTTGAATCATAAGGGAATTTTTACCCATATTCACAGCCTTGAAAAAGTATTTTGAGTTTCAATGATTTTAATTTATCAATTATTTGCTGAATGGCCAGGTTTGATTGCGGCTTTACACCATTTAGTTTGTATTCTTTTCCAAGACAGTTCCATTTTGATTCTCCAAATTCATTATATGGCATCATCTCAATCTTTTTTGTTCCAAGTCTTTTTAAAAAATTTACAGTTTTTTCAAGGTCAGAAACCTGATCATTATAAGAAGGGATCAGTGGTAGACGTATATTTACCGGTACCCCTGTCCCAACAAGTTTTTCCAGATTGCCAAGGATTAATTCATTGGAAACACCTGTAAATGTCTTATGTTTTACCGGGTCAATTTGTTTTATATCATAGAGTACCAGATCCAGATATTCCAGTGCCTTTTCCAAAATTTCCCATCTCGCATATCCTGAGGTTTCAACTACAGTATTAATATTCCTTTCTTTGCATTCCTCCAGAAGTTTCAAGCTGAATTCTGCCTGCAATAAAGGTTCCCCTCCGGAAAGAGTTACTCCGCCTCCTGAATTTTTGTAAAACAACCTATCCTTTTCAATCTCTTCAAATATCCCGGAAACTGACATGGATCTTCCGCACATTACCAGAGCTTCCGAATAACACTTGCTGATGCACTTTCCGCATTGTTTGCAAAATTGACGTTTTATAAACCGCTTATTATTTACAAACCGGTGAACTTTGTTTGGACAAATTCTGACGCATTCACCACAACCCGTGCATCTTTTTTCAAAAAACATCAGCTCGGGTTCTTTACTGATAGACTCAGGATTCTGACACCAGATACAGGATAAAGGACAACCTTTCAGAAATACGGTTGTTCTTATTCCGGGACCGTCATGCAGCGAAAATCTCTGTATATCAAAGACATTTCCCTTAATTTTATTCACTTGATTTGTATAATTCCTTTTTAAATTTTTTATTATTTTGCGGAAGACTTAATATGATGATTCAAATATTTCAGAAATCCTTTACATTAACTATTGTATTTTCTTTAAGCGAAGCTGTTGCGGCGGCGGCAACCTGCAATGCTGCAATTCCATCCTCAATTTTAAGCATCGGGGATTTATTTCCTGAAAGATTATCTATGAAATTATTTAGCTGAGAAACGTATGCATTACAAAATCTTTCCGGAAAGTAGGGAACCACATCATGGGTTACTCCTTCTTTTGTCAGAACAAGTATTGGTGTTTCCCGCAGATAACCAATCTTCAAGGTTCCTTTTGTACCTAAAACTTCGGCACGAATATCATAACCGTAAACACCATTTCTGCTGATATCAATCTCGCCGAGACACCCGCTTTCAAATTTAAACACCATAATCACATTATCCGTATCATCAATTGACTTAACATCAGGATATGCAAGTACGCCCCCGATTGAATAAACTGTTAAAAATTCACCCATATACCAGCGGGCAATATCTATATCATGAATTGCCATGTCTATAATTTGCCCTCCGCTATTTTGTAAATAGTCCAGTGATGGCAGATATGGGTCCCTGGACGACCCCCGAAATACCACGGGCCTTCCTATAATTTCCTCATCAATTTTCTTTTTTGCTGCAGCAAAACCAGAATCAAATCTTCTCTGGTAACCTTGCTGATAAAAAGTTTTATATTTTTCTATGGCTGTTTTCATCTGTCTGGTTTCACTCAAGCTCAGCGCTGCAGGTTTTTCACAAAAAACAGCTTTGCCTTTTGAAGCAGCGTCAATAACAATATCTTTATGATTTGCAGTTGTAGCAGTAACAATCACTGCATCTATTTCATTGTCATCATTTATTTCCTGGTGAGAAAAATATTTTTTGGAAATATTATAATTTTCAGAACATTTTATTGCCCTTTCAGGAATGATATCAGCAACTGCAACAAGATTTGCTTTTACTACTCTTGTTGTTAAAAATTCCGCATACATGTTTCCAAGTCTTCCTGCACCTATTAACCCAACATTTATATATTTTTTCATTAAAAATAACCCCCTTAAGAAATTCTTTTATGAAATCAACCTGCCAAGATATTCCATAAGTAATTTTTCACTAGTCTTGTCTAAAGTCATACAAGGTTCTCTCAGATCAGATGAACTTATAATACCGCGATGTTTTAATATTAATTTTTCACAGACTATATATAATTCCTCAAATCCCTGGTTTTCAAAATTTATAAGAGGCAGTACTTCTTTATGCAATCTATATGCTTCATCTTTTTCACCATCTTTAAATTTATTGTAGATACCCACAAATTTTTCAACAACTGCACAACCCGGCATTAATCCGCAGCAACCTCTCACAAGATGTTCGTAAAAATTACTTCCTCCCCAGCCATCAAAAATCTTAATTTTTCCATTTGTTGCAGAAATTAAGGATTGTATTTTGGGCCCGCTAAAAGGTGCCTCAATTTTTGCATATTTTATATTACTTGCACTTTTTGAAAGGTTTACATAAAAATCCATATCCATGTTGGCCCCGCTGACTTGAGGCGCATCCTGAATAATTATTGGCAAGCTTACCGATTTTGCCACCTTTAAATAATGCTCAAAAAGACTTTTTGCAGATAATGGTATAAAATAAGGTGGAAAAATCATCAGTCCATCGACAGCGGTGCTGTTACAGAATGTCGCAAGTGCTATAGTTGTTTCTGTACTTAATTTTCCAACTCCTACAATTAAATTCATTCTTTTTTTATTTTTTGATACCAAAGCTTTTATAACTTCTTTGGATTCCTCATCAGAAATTTTATAAAACTCACTTGCAACACCAAACATCACTATTCCGCGGGCACCTTTTTCATAGCAGAAATCAACAAGATTGCCTAAACTGTCATAATCAATTTCCTTTTTGTTTGTAAATGGCAGTGACAGCACAGGGTAGATGCCTTCAAAACTCGTTTCAGTCATTATTTTTGCCTCCATGAATTATTTTATAATCTTTCTTTTATCACTGATTTATCTTTGGTTTATTTCAATTCTAATAGCTTCCATATTTTTTTACACAATCAATCAAAAATTTATAGTTTTCCAAACTTACATTTTGAGAAACACTATGATCCGAATGATATATGTATCCTCCGCCCTTTTTAAGAATCGGAATTTTAGAAGTTATTTCAGATTTAATTTTTTCTTTGCCTTCACCCATCACTCTTACGTCAATATTTCCGATTAAGGCAAGATTTTTACCATATTTCTTTTTTAATTTAACAGCGTCCATCCCGGCTTTAACCTCAAGAGGTTGTATTGCCGTTATTCCATCCTCTATTAAAAGAGGTAAGAATTCATCTACGTTCCCGTCTGAATGATAAACAACAGGCATATTTTTTTCTTTAAAAAAAGAAAACAATTTCTTATGGAATGGCCTTAAAATCTTTTTATAGGTAAAAGGAGAGAAAAGTCCGCCGTTTTTATATGCAATATCTCCAAAGGCCCAAAAACCATCGAACTCAATACCAATGTTTTCGAACATCTTATACATCTTAAGTGTTAAATTTAAATCTGCTTCAAACATTTCCATTATCCACTTTGGATTTAGAACCAATTGCATTAAAAAATTTTCTGTACCCAGTTTTGATCTGATATTTTCTGTTTGCGCCCTGGCAGCGAAAAAAATAAATTTGTCTTTCTTTAAATCCTTATAAAAAGTTTGCAGCTCAGCCAAAGATCTTTTTGTGGTTCCGTATTCAGGGGAAAATTTTGGTTTATATGTTAATCTCCATTTGTCCGGGACAAATTTGTATTTATATTTTTCCCAATCCTCTCTATTTTTGATTATATAATCTATTGGTATACCAGGCATATCCATATCAACATTAGTAAAATGTCTTGCTCCCTTATATACCTTAAACACACCGCCATCTATATGCTGCATAATCTTATATTCGGGATTATCTTCAAGAATTTTTTCATCAAAGCCAAATCTCTGCTCAAACATGATCCACCAACAATCAAGATCAAAATAATCATATATTGGTACATTCAGGGGCAGCCCTTCTTTTTGCCATCTTTCTATTGTCTCAACCCAAAAACTATCACTAATGCCTACTCTGTCCGGTTCTTCGAATTGTAACAATTTTTTAATTCTGTTTCTTGAATTCATCAACCTATCCTTAAGTTTTTTAGCTTTAGTAATAATTTTTAAAATTTTACCTTTTTAGATTCTTTAAAATATGGAAACCAATTTAATAAGAAAATTATTTATTAAAATATATAAATGTTTAAATCCATAAGTAGCCCTATTTTGGTTAATACATTCTCTAAATTTCCATATGCCAGGGCCATATGGTGGGATGGCCCTGCAATACAAAATTTTTCTATATAATCATCGATATTAGAATCAACTTTCCACCATGCCTGAGGTACACCTATATTGACTGGTTCAAAATATTTAACTTCTCCTTTATTTATAACCATTTTCCAGGAACATTCTTTTTCCATAGAAATATTAAGTAATGTAGCTTCCCCGCTTTTGCAACTGAACTCAAACGAAGTTCCCTTAAAATTGCTTTCTGCATATGAAGGATGTTGTATTATTTTTATATCCTGTTTATTCCTGGCAAAATTAAGATTTCCATTGCCGCAATGAAACATTAAAATTGCGTTTTTCTCATAATCTGACAATGAAAATTCAACATGGGCCGAATTGCCTGAAATTTCTTTAGTTATAAAAAGCGCAATCGCTGTCCCAATGTCCCCTTCACATGAAAACGGGATCCCATTAGTATTGCAAATAACGGTACCCATGCATGCAGGAACTCCGATCTGTTTATTGCATAGGGTAGCCTGGCAATAGTTTGCAACACCGGCAAGATTATATTTTAAAATCAAATTTTTATAACAAATAGCCATCCTTATTGATTGATTAAAATATTCAATATCTTTATTAATTAATATATTTTTATAATTATCTAAAATCCTTTCCTTTTCTATTTCTATTTCATCTTTTTTTATTTTTTTAAAAATATCTGTAATTTCTTTGATATCCAAATGTAATATATTAATGCCAAACTTATCTTTAACTGAGACTTCGTCAACAACCACATCCATCATACCCGGATAAGCACTATCACCGATAAAGCCTAAATTCAGGTTTTCAAGTTTTTTTGTTACCTGGGCCGCTTTAAGATATTCCCCTAACTTTTCATAAAGAGAATTATCATCCATCAGCCCGGAAACTATAAAGTAGTTTTTTCTATCTACCCTTTTTAACAAACATGCAAGTTCTATATTTCCCAGAATATACTGCTCTTGAGCGGCATCGGGAACCATTGAAAAATCTCTATTAATAACCCTTCTTGTTGATGTATTTAAGATGATTACAGGTTTTTTTACTTTTTGAATTGCCATAAAGGGAATATTGCTGGTAGCATAACCTATTTCTAAAATTAAAATTATATCAACATTATTTTTTAAGAATTCCTGTTCCGCTTTTTTGGCACCATTAATGTCTAAAATTAAACCGGGATAAATTATTTCTCCATATTTTGTTATCTTTTTAGATACTAAATTTTTTATTTTATCTTCTGTTATTTTTTTAAAATCCGAAGTCAATTCCGCCTGATGCTTTAATGTGGTTACTAATAAGCCAATTTTAAAATCTGCCATTTTAATCCTCTTTTAATTAAAAATAATAAACTTCAAATAATTAGATTTATAAAAATTAATCCGGTCAAATTTCCTCTTGAGTTTATAGTTATTTTAAATCAGAGCTATTATGGAACGTTCCATTAATAGAACTTCAATAAAAGTACTATATTTTTCTATTATTTTCAATGATATTTTTAAATTTATTGTAACAGAAGATTGGAGTAAATTTACTTCAATAAATAATCTTTACTTTTATAATGTTTAAATGTATAGGATAATTTTAAGATTAATAATGTTTAACACAAATAAAATTAAAATCAATTGTTGTCTCTAAATTAAATATTTAATATTTATGCAAGTTTTAAAACAAAGAATAAAAAAACTAACATTTCAGAATAATAAATATTACATTTTTTTTTCCATTTCAATGTGTAAACTGTTATATGGTTTATATCTTTCAGCTATAGGACCATTGCTTGTCATTTTTGGCCAAATATATAATATAAATTTAAAAATGCAGAGCTTTGTATTTCCTGCTATTTTCCTGGGACAGGTTCTGATTATTTTTTATATAGGTTTTTTATCTGATAAAATCGGGAAAAAAATAATTAAGATACTCTCTCTTTTAATGTTTGGACTCACCTGTCTTATTTTTTTAATTGCATCATCATATGCTGAAACTTTATTACTTTTTCTTGTCACCGGAATATCGGCAAGCAGCATGAATCTGATTTCTGATATAACTATTACTGATTCTTTTAAAAAGAATAAAAGTTTTTATATAAATCTTTCCCATGTCTTTTTAGGTATTGGCGCTTTGATATCTCCGATTATTTTCAATATATTATTTATAAATACCGACAATTTCAGATTTATATTCATAGTTTTTTCTTTACTTTCGGCACTATTAATTTTATTGGTACTGCCAATAAAATATCCCAAATCAACTTTAGAAAAGGTCAATATATCAAATATCAAAATAGTGATCAAGAATAAGAAATTCGTTTTGCTGTGTATATTTTTTTTACTTGGGGCAGGGGCGCAAAATACTATTTCCGGATGGATGCCGACACTCTTTGAAAAAGAATTAGATGTCTCAAAATACTTATCTAATTATTCACTGTCTTTCTTCTGGTTGGCAATAATTTTTGGCAGAGTAATAACGGCATATTTATCAAAAAAAATCAGAGAGGAAGCTTTGATTAAGTATTATGCTCTTATGATTTTTGTAATTTTGTTAATTTCAGGTTTTGCAAACAGATTCAGTTTTTTAATCACCTGTTATATTATCTTTGGTTTTTTTATGGGTGGTCTCCTGCCGTTATTCCAGGCTTTCAGTACTATAATACATAAAGATTCTACCGGAATCAAGATCGGGATCCTTGTCTCGTCTGCTGCAATCGGAAGCATAATCATACCCTCATTAACAGGACTTTTGGGGGATTATTTTTATATGAATAAGCTGATTCCGTTTATTTCAATATTCTTTTTAATAATTACCCTATATTTTTTCTTCAGCAATAAACAGAAAAATAAATATCCTCATTTCCTTTAAGACTACAGATTTCTTTAAGACTTCAGGTATTTTTTTTCTTCTTTAATTCTTTTATCTATTTCAACAATATCGATAGGATATTTCCCGTATTCTCTGGCTATTTCATATAATCTGATTATATTCTCAGGTGGCATATTTACCTGAATATTATGTCCCGATGAAAATATATAACCTCCTCCGGGAGCCAGGTCTTTTATTCTTTTTAAAGTATCTATTGTCAAAGAATGTATATCCTTATGAAATAACTCCTGGTTACTTGTGCCACCGGCAAAAACCAGCCTATCGCCAAATACCCTTTTTATTTTTTCTGTGTCATTTCCTTCTGCATTGGGCTGCAAAGGTTGAACAACATCTACTCCCATTTCAATAAAATCTTCCATACACCAGTAAACTGAGCCGCAAGAATGATAGATACATTTGGCATTAGTTTTAGTTTTACAAAAAGAAATTGTCTTTTTAACTCTGGGGATTATCTTTTTTCTAAAATAGTCCGGACTTAAATATGGCCCTGACTGCATTCCCCAATCATCTGCCAGCCAGAAACATTCAATTAAATCTCCAATCTCTGTAAACCATCTGTCTGCAAAAGCAATATACCATTCGGTAATTTTATCGAGGAGGTAGTCGGCAATGTTAGGATTTGCTGCAATGTCTATCAAAAAATCTTCAGAACCCCTGATATTTTGGGCCTGACAAATAAGGACCAGCCAGGGATAAGAAAATAATGCATAATCTGTTTCATTATAAAGCTTTAAAGCTTCTTTTCTTATATCTTTAAATCTTTCAGGATCCGTCGGATCGGGAAATTTATATTTTTTTATCTCTTCATAGCTAAGTCCCCTGAGAGGCGGTTTTGTAATATCGAAATAGTTGCCCACTCTTTTTTTTGTTGCTCCCCATTCATCGATATACTCACTTTTTTTATCATCCGCAAATTCATATTTCTTATCTGAAAATGGACTGATAAACGGAGAAGGAGGGGTTTCAAATATTTGGCGGGTGTCTGACCCAAGATAATCCAATACTTCATCGCTTATTTTTGCAAGAACCTGGGAAGTACTGTAAATTTCAAACTCGTCTTTCTTGTTAATATATTTTAATAATTTTTCATAGGCTCCTGCATGAATTCCATGAGATATGCCTCCTATATCTATTGGCACTAAATCCGGCTCTTCATGGTTCAGAGCTTTCCTGACTCTTTCCCTATGTTTCATAAATGCCCCCATACTTATTCAATAAATTATAATTATTACTATTGCAAGTTAATGCTTTTTTTTAAACCTAAAGTTATTTAATTTACAAATTTTCAGGATAAAACCTTTGTTGAATCAATTATTTGGTTCAGTTTATTTCTATAATACTTAAAATTTTCCCAGGATACATTTGGTGGTATTATATGGTCAAGAAATGGAACATAACCACCCTGGCTGATAAGAGAAGTAGTTTTTTCAAGCTCTCTGTCAATATATTCTTTCCCTTTATAAAGAGCATTCTTGTCAATTCCTCCCATCATTCTTAGCCCGGGAAAAATTTTTCTGTAATTTATCAAATCATTCCCGGCCTGCTGTTCAAAGGGATACATCGAGTTGATACCTGCATCCAGGAATAGCGGTATTAAATTGCAAACATATCCATCACTATCAACATTAAAATATTTAATGCCCCTGCTTCTCAAATAACCCGTTAACTTTTTATAGTAAGGGGTCATAAATTCATTAAATGCAGCAGGGCTTATTAAAGAACCCTGTTTCCCTGACATATCCTCCCAGAAAACTGCAATATCAAATTCAATTTCAGATGTTAAATTTTCAGCCATCAATATCCACAAC
>Ga0172371_10002811_pt1 | contig 27371 bp, 23 predicted proteins | sample Lak12m_FD_114543 | JGI IMG/M metagenome (GOLD analysis project Ga0172371, IMG submission 114543) | Freshwater microbial communities from Kabuno Bay, South-Kivu, Congo - kab_022012_12m | ecosystem: Environmental > Aquatic > Freshwater > Lake | place: Democratic Republic of the Congo: South-Kivu...
AATTCATCCCAAATTGGGTCTTGACAAATCTGTTTTTTGATAGTATGATTGCATACGTATACAAGCCAGGCACGACGCGCACGATCCACAGGAGGCTCCTAATCATGGCTGCCCGAAACGCCACCCTCAACGGAGTAAAGCGACGCGCTTCCTCAATTGAGGTGGCTGAGTTGGCTGGTGTGTCCCAGGCTGCGGTGTCCCGGGTCTTCACCCCCGGTGCCAGCGTCTCGGCCGAGATGCGCGCCAGGGTGCTGGCTGCGGCCCGTCAGCTCGGCTACCGCCCCAACGTCATCGCCCGCAGCCTGAGCCAACAGTCCAGCCGCATCATCGGGCTGGTGATGATCCGTTTTTGGAACCCCTTCTATGCCCGGCTACTGCAGGAATTCACCAACCGGCTACAAATCCTGGGATATTGGGTGTTGGTCCTGAACGTGGCCGACGACACGCCGTTGGAGAAGGCGATTCCGATGGCGCTGCAATATCAGGTGGATGGAATCATCGTCACCTCGGCCACGTTGTCATCGGGATTGGCCGAGGAGTGCGCCCGGGTGGGTACGCCGGTGGTGTTGTTCAACCGCTATTCGCTTGAAAGCAGCGTGAACGCCGTCTGTTGCGACAACGTGGCTGGCGGTCGCATGGTAGCCGATGCGCTGCTGAGCGCCGGTCACAGCCGTTTGGCCTATATCGCGGGCGAGGCCGGCAGCTCCACCAACCGGGATCGCGAGCAAGGGTTCACTCAGCGCCTGGCCGAGCGGGGCGCCACGCTCTACGCGCGTGAGAGCGGCGATTACTCCTATGAGTCGGGCTACCAGGCCGCGTTACGGCTCTTCAGCCGCGAACAACGGCCCGATGCGCTCTTTTGCGCCAACGATCTGATGGCCACAGCCGCGCTGGATGTGGCCCGTTGCGAGCTTGGCCTGCGGGTGCCCGAAGACATCTCCATCATTGGCTTCGACGACATCGTCATGGCATCCTGGCCCAAATACGACCTCACGACGATCCATCAACCTGTGAACCGCATGGTGGATGCCACCATCGAAGTCCTGCTGCAAGCGATACAACAACCTCAGCCGGAGCGCGTCGTGCGCTTCATAGCACCTACTTTGACCGTGCGGTCTTCTGCACGGGTTGGCTTCCTTTAGTCGAATACAATTTGCGCGCATGGAGGTGCATATTCCTTATATATTGATGAATACGTATACAGTCGGCTTTTCCTAAAATTCAAACCGTTTTTCGCAGTCCTATCAGGAGGAACAAGGTGAAGAAGTTTTCCATTCTGCTCGTGGTTGCCTTGCTGGCGACCCTGTTTGCCGCCTGTGCGGCGCCGGCCCCTCAGGTGGTGGAGAAGATCGTCACCCAAGAGGTGGAGAAGATCGTTACGCAACAAGTTGAAGTTGAAAAGGTCGTAACCCAAGTGGTCGAGAAGGTCGTTGAGGCGACTCCCGTGCCGCCGCAGCCGTCTGGCTGCAATGTCGCTTCTCCCGAAAAGGCCACCCAGATTGATATGATCGGCTGGGCCTTCCCCATCACATCGTTTTACGCGAAAGAGCTGGAGAAGTGCAACGGCGTTGCGAATCTGCGGGTCAACACCCAGTTGCTCGACTCCGGCTCCGCCAAGGAACAGACCCGGCTGGCGCTATCCGGCAAGGGCACTTCGCCTTACGAGATCGTGCATGTGGATGACGCGCTGCTCACCGACCTGGCCTCCCAAGGCCAGATTCAGCCGCTGGATGAGTTCATCGCCAAGTACAAAGGTCAATACGATCTCAGCGACATCTCCGATGCGCTGTACAAGTTGGGCACCTACGACGGCAAGGTGTATGGCATCCCCATTGTCGCCAACACCATGCACTACTTCTACAACATGGACGTTTTCGCCAAGCATGGCCTGTCCGTGCCCGATACCTACGACGATGTGATCGCCACTTGCGCCGTGCTGAAACAAGACAAAGACGCGGAGCTACCGTTCACCATCAACCTGCACGCGGGCTGGGCGTGGCGCATCGAGTTCCACAGCTTGCTCAAGGCGTACAACGGCGACTGGCTGAACGCGGACAGCACGCCGAAATTCAACGGACCTGAAGGCGTACAGGCCGTGGAGAAGATCCTCGAGGTGGTCGAGGCGTGCATGGGCGAGGAAGGCCTCACCTGGAGCATTGACGACTCCGAAATCGGCCTGGAAACCGGCACCCTGCCCAGCGCGCACACCTGGGCCAGCCGCGCGGCGAACATGGATAACCCGGACAAGTCACAGTTCGTGGGCAAAATCGGCTTCGCGCCCGCCCCGCGCGCGGTGCCGGGTGGCCCCCATGCCGGACCGGCCGCGGCCGACTTCTACGCCATCCCAACGAAAACTGACATTGATCCCGACCTGATCTTCCGCATCATCATGGAAGCAGCGGATCTGGAGAGCCAGATGGAAGCCGCGAAGCTGGGCCTGGTGACGCGCGGCGCGGTGGCGGCTGCTGGCGCAGGCGGCCGCTATCTGGAGGCGGCGCAGGCGACCATCGCTAACGGCGCCGGCAACTACGGCACCAACCCGGCCGTGGCGTTGGCTCGCACCGCGATCGAGAACACCCTGCCCAAGGTCGCCACCGGCGAGATGACGCCGCAGCAGGCGTTGGACGCGGCGGCGGCTCTCTACGTTGCCGAAGCCACGCAGCAAGGCTTCATCAAGTAACTTGACGTTGACCGTGGAGCCTGGCCGTGCAGGCCAGGCTCCAGCTTGACGCCGGCCGGAGGAGGCGCCGTAGATGGATCGAAAAACATTCCTCACGTTTATCAGCCCCAGCGTCGCCATGATGCTGTTGCTCATGGTATTCCCGCTGGTCACCGCGATCTGGCTCGGCTTCCAATTCATCACGTTTCGCAACCTGGACGCGCCGCAGTGGGTGGGGCTGGCCAACTACACCGAGGTGCTGACCGATTCGGCGTTTTGGGAGGCATTGCGGTTCACCTTGTTCTACATTGTGATCACTGTGCCTTCCCAGATCATCATCGGCTTCTTGGTAGCGTTGTTGTTGGACCAGGTCCACCGGTTCCGTGGTTTTTATATCGCTGCTTCCCTGCTGCCGTTCATCGTGACGCCGGTGGTGGGCACGCTGATCTTCCGCACCATGTTCGACCGCGCCGGCCTATACACCTATTTGCTGAACGCGTTGTTCGACTACCGGCTGGTGATGAACACAGCCACCGTGCGCGCGTTGATCATGCTGCACGGCATCTGGTACACGACGCCGTTCGCCATGATCACCCTCTTTGCGGGCCTGCAAACCCTGCCGCAAGAGCCGATGGAGGCCGCGACCGTGGATGGTGCGAACGCGCTGCAGAAGACATGGTATGTGATCATCCCGCACCTGCGCTCGCTGCTGGTGTTCATCAGCCTGATCGGCATCATGGACGCCTACCGGGTCTTCGATAGCATCTTTGTCATCACCAAACAGAACCCACTGTTCAAGGCCGATTCGATCATGTACTATAACTTCAAGATGGCGCTGTCGTTCGGTCAGATCGGCAAGGCCAACGCAATGGCGGTGATCACGGTCATCGGTGTCTTCGTGGTCCTCATCCCCTTCCTGATCACGACATATCGCCAACAGATGGAGGAGCGCTGATGACACGCACAAAAAGTCCCTTGACGCGCCTGGTCGTCCATGTTCTGTTACTGGCCTGGGTGCTGTACAGCGTGTTACCGTTCGGTTGGACGCTGCTCAACTCCTTCAAGCGCCCGGTAGACGCCAACATGCGCATCCCCAAGATCATCGGGTTCGAGGCGACCAGCAAGAATTACGCAGACCTGTGGCTTTACATGCCGCCTGAGGAGTTTGCGCCCATCGGCATCGCGCTGCTGGCGTTAGTGGCGATGTTGGTCCTGTTTGCCCTGTGGGCCAGGCGGGGGACCGCCTCAGGCCCGACCGTGACCCTGGTGATCGTGGGGGTCTTGATTGCGGCGGCCCTGATCTTACCGCAGGTTGCCAACATGGCGCCGTTCTATAGCTATTTTCTCAACAGCGTGATCGTGACCGTCGGCACCCTGGCGATTTCCATCAGCATTGCCTGCCTGGGCGGCTATGCACTGGCGCGCTACACCGGGATCGTGGGCGTCATCATCCTGGTGGCCGCGCTGGGCTTCCGCGCCCTACCCAGGATGGCCTTTGTGCTGCCCTATTACTACCTGGGCCAGTTATCGGGGATGTATGACACGCATATCCTGCTGATCCTGATCCTGGTGGCGGTGAACCAGCCTTTTGCCATCTGGATGCTACGCAGCTTCTTCATGGAAATCCCGCGCGAGATCGAAGAGGCGGCGATGATGGACGGCGCGGGCCGTCTGCAATCGTTCCTGCGGGTGATCATCCCCATCACCTGGCCGGGCATCATCACCACCAGCCTGTTCACGCTGTTGCTGGCCTACAATGAGTTCCTGTTGGCCCGCATCTTGACGCAAACCAACGCGGCCACGCTGCCGGTGGCGATCGCCCAATACACCAGCGGCGAGGATGCCAGCTACATCACCATCGCGGCCGCAGCCTCGGTTTCCATCTCCCTGCCCATCGTTTTCGTGATCATCTTCTTCCAGAAGTACTTGATCAAGGGGCTGGCGTCAGGTGCGGTGAAGGGGTAGTTCGCCAAAACGCGCCAGACGCTTCTGAAAAGCGTCTGGCACGTAGGGTATTCGTTTTTGGGATTACACGGACGATGACCTACAACGCTTATCGGGAAGACAAACAACTCATCGGTAAGTTCCGCGCTGCGCTCTACGATTGCGATGTAAAGGCGCTGCTGAATCAACTGCGAGAGATCTTCGCGCCGGATTGCGCCTGCCGGCTGACCACACCTTTCGAGAATCTGGCCGGGCCAGACGCGCTGTTCGAACTCGGCTATCGGCCGCTGCTGGCTGCCATCCCCGACCTGGAACGCCGCGACTTTATCGTGATGGCGGGCTTAGCCGGCGAGGACGCCTGGGTAGGCTGCACAGGGCATTACCTGGGCGTGTTCGAGGAGCCGTGGCTCGACATCCCGCCGACCCGCCAGGCCGTCGCCATGCGCTATCACGAGTTCTTCCGCGTTGCCGATGGCCGCGTGGTCGAGATGCAGGCAGTCTGGGACATCCCCCAACTGATGATGCAGGCGTGCGCCTGGCCGATGACCCCCAGCCTGGGCGTGAACTGGCTCGTTCCTGGCCCCGCGACGCAGGACGGCATCGCGGCGCGGCCGTATGACCCGACCAAGACTGAGGCCAGCGTTGCCCTGGTGCGCGATATGCTGACCGACATGGGCAAGCATCCACGGCAGGGCGGCCCGGAGATCATGCGGCTGGAGCGCTACTGGCACCCCAAGATGAACTGGTACGGCCCGGCCGGCATCGGCACAGCGCGGGGCATCGCTGCCTTCCGCCGCCAGCACCAGATCCCCTTCCTGAAGGCGCTGCCCGACCGCCGGGCGATCCTGTCCGGCCATGGCGTGATGTTTGGTGATGGCGACTACGTAGCGACTACCGGCTGGCCCAACATGCAGATGACCGTCACCGGCGACGGCTGGCTGGGGATCGCGCCCGGCAACCAGCCGATCACCATCCGCAGTCTGGATTTTTGGCGCTGCGAGAATGGCCTGATCCGCGAGAATTGGGTGCTGGTGGACCTGCTGCATGTCTACGGCCAGCTTGGTGTAGATGTGTTTTCGCGGATGCGGGAGTTGACGTATGCGCGCCAGCCGCGCGGTTGAAAAAGCAGGACTCGAGGCTTTAGCCGGTCTCTGGCGTTGACCATCTCACCATCTGAAGCCTCGATTCCAGGATATGACTGATTTTTCTGAGAATCATATGGCCAACGATCTGACTCAACACAACAAACGCCTCGTCTGGGACTTCTGGCAGCAGATCGACGCGGCGACGACAGATGATCTGCCGAAGGTGGCGGCAACCGTCCTGGCCGACGATGTCGCCTGGACCGGCTTCCACCCGTTCAATGCGTTGGCCGGCCTCGATGCCGTGGTGGACCGCTGGTGGCGACCCCTGCGCGCCGCGTTCCCCGATGTGCGCCGCGAGACGTACATCCTGCTGGGCGGCTCGTTTGACGGCAAAGACTGGGTCTCGGCCACCGGCTGCTTCGTGGGCACGTTCGCGGCCGACTGGGTCGGCATCCCCGCGACTGGTAGAGAAACCAGCATCCGCTGGGGCGAGTTCTGCGCGGTGCGGGATGGCCGGATCGTGGAGGATTACCTGCTGCTGGACCTGGTGGATGTGATGCGCCAGGCAGGATACCGCGTCCTGCCGCCTGCGCCCGGCGAGGACACCTGGCCCCGCCCATTCGACGAGGATGGCGTGTTGCTGGTGGCTCAGGATGACGCCGAATCGTTGCGCAGCCTGCATCTGGTGGAGGCGATGATCGGCGGCCTGGGCAAGTTCGACGGCGCGGACGCGGCCAAGATGGGCCAGACCGCGTTTTGGACGCCCGACATGCACTGGTATGGCCCGGTCGGCATCGGCAGCTCGCGGGACCGGCAGGAGTACGAGCGCAACCACCAGACGCCGTTCCTGACCGCCTTCCCCGACCGCAAGGGGTTCACCCACCCCGACGGCGGGCGGCACAAGGCGCGTATCGCGGAAGGTCACTTCGTGGCTTCGACCGGCTGGCCCAGCGTGCGCGCCACGCACCTGGGGCCCTATCTGGGCACGCCTGCGTCCGGCGCGCGGGTCGGCATGCGCGTGGCCGACTGGTGGCGGCGGTCCGGAGACAAGTTGGTGCAGAATTGGGTTTTTATTGACCTGCCGGATTTGTTTTTGCAGATGGGGGTGGATCTGTTTGCACGGTCAAGAGAAACGGTTGCGTATCAGTGAGTTGTTGGCAGCAGCAAGACGCTGTTGCTTTATCGCACCTTAATATTTCGCACATTTTTGCCCAAATCGACTTTTCCCTATTGACATGTTTTGCGATTTATGATAAACTGCATACGTATGCAAATTTGCGCTTCTCAAATTATGATTTTGTGAACAGGTGGCGAGATGCCGAAGCGGATGCTTAGTCAGCACAGCGAAGCAAGGCGCGGTCGCATTTCTTCCATTGAAGTGGCCGACCGCGCTGGCGTCTCGCAGTCAGCCGTTTCCCGCACCTTCACGCCTGGCGCCAGCGTGTCGGAGGAGACGCGGGCGAAGGTGTTGGCTGCAGCCAAGGAGTTAGGCTACCGGCCCAATGTCATCGCTCGGAGCCTTATCCGGCATTCGACAAACATAATTGGCATCGCCATGGTGCGCTTCACGAACCCCTTCTACGCGGCCCTGCTTAGGGCCTTCACGGAGAAGCTCCAAGAGCTGGGTTACTCGACGTTGCTCTTCAACGTCTCCGGTGACAAACACATTGATGATGCGCTGCCACTGGCGCTCCAATACCAGGTTGATGGCATCATCGTGACATCGGCCATGCTAACCTCCAGCTTGGCCGACGAGTGTGCGCAAAGAGGCACACCTGTTGTCTTGTTCAACCGTTACACCAGCGACAGCCACGTTCATGCAGTAGGCTGTGATAATGTCGGGGGCGGCCGGATGGTTGCGGATGCGTTGCTTGACGCTGGTCATCGGCGAATAGCTTATCTGGCGGGCGAGGAAAGAAGCTCCACCAATCGCGATCGCGAGCGCGGGTTCACTGAACGGCTCCAAGAACGCGGCGTCGCGCTGTTTGCCCGCGAATGCGGTGATTTTCGATATGAGGCCGCGTTCGTGGTGGCAGAAAGACTATTGACGAGTGGCGTCCGGCCCGATGCGATCTTTTGCGCTAATGATTTGATGGCCCTGGCCGTGTTGGACTATGCTTGTTGCGTCCTGGGGATGCAAGTTCCTGAAGAGTTGTCCGTCATCGGCTTCGATGATATCGAGATGGCTGGCTGGCCGAAGTATAATCTGACCACGATTCGCCAACCGATCAGTGTAATGGTGGATGCTACCGTCGAGGTCTTGCTGGCCGCCATTAACACCCCGGGCCGAGAACGAGTGCTGCGTCTCGTTCCTGTCCAGCTTATTGCACGCAGTTCAGCGCGTTTGATGCGCCCCAACTCCCTCTCATACGCAACAGTCGCGTAGCGTTGAGTGATTCCCCTGGTTGTCACGCAACACATGGAGGATAGATGAGTTAGCAGGGTCGCATACGTATGCAAAGGGGGTGAATAACAAGACACTTCATAATAATTGTATCAGTCGCTGTCACATCCAATTTTGCACTGCAAACAGAGAGGAGAACACAATGAAATCCAACTTTCCAAAGCTAACCATCCTGCTGATCATCGTGATAATGCTTCTGTCTGCCTGCGCACAGCCAGCGCCGGCCCCGGTTCCGAGCGCGCCGGCTGCCGCGCCAACTGTCGCGCCTGAGGCCCCCAAAGCTGAGGAACCGCCAGCGGCGGCAGCGTTGCCCTATGGCCTGAAGGCCGGTAAACCTTATGCCGGCACCAAGCTCGTCTGGCTGGCTTCCCCGGCGACGCAATGGGCCGCGATCATGGAACGGGTGCCGCAGTTCACTGAACTCACCGGCATCGAGGTCGAGTTTGCGCCGACCCCCTACGCCAACTTGCTCGATAAGATCACCACCGAGGCCATTGGCGGGACCGATGCCTACGATGTCGTGTGGTTCACCGATTCGTGGGGCCCTTCTTTGGCGCAGTACTTTGTGCCGCTGAACGACTGGATCGCCGCTGACGGTTTGGACATGAATCGCTATCCCAAGGCTTATCAGGCTGCCGGCGCCTTCGAGGGGCAGCAGATTGCCCTGCCGATTCGCGGCCATCCCCAGTTGCTCTTCTACCGCACCGACATCCTGGAAAAGGCCGGTGTCACGCCGCCGACTACGTGGCAGGAGCTGGAAGAAGCCAGCCAGGTCATCAAAGAGAAGACCGGGCTCTATGGCATCTCGACCTTCTACGGGAAGGGTTCCGGCCTGCAGAACCTTTGGGTCTGGCTGACCTATCTGTGGAGCAACGGCGGGGACATCTTTGATGAAAAGTGGCAACCCCTCTTCAACAACCCGGCCGGGGTCGAGGCCACACAACGCTATGTGGATCTGGTGCTCAAAGGCTCGGCGCCTCCTGGTGCAGTGACTGCCACCGAGTATGATGGCTCTAACTCCGTCATGCAAGGCGAGTCGGCCATGGTGATTACCTGGTGGTGGCACATCTCGAACCTGACCAACCCGAAGGCGGCCCAACCAGAGGTCGTGGAAAATATCGGCTTCGCGCCAGTGCCATCCTGGGAAGGCAAGGGCGCTGCCACCTACACCACCGTTGGGGTTTTGGGCATCTTCAAGAGCTCGAAGAAGCAGGATGCGGCGTGGGAGTTCCTGAAATGGGCGACCAATCCCGATCTCGAAAAGGCCTGGGCGCTGGATAAGAGCAAGCCCGAAACAACCACTAACGTTGTTGTCCAAATTGCCAACCTGAACGATCCTGAGATCAACGCAGCCTGGGACGGGATGCAGGCCGCAGCCTCGAAGAGCCTTGAGGTTGCCAACATCCTGCCAAGACTGGCTGAATGGCCGCAGGTGGGCTCGGTGTTGGAGATCGCCATCAACGATATCGCCTCCGGCAAACCGGCGCAGGCGACGCTCGATCAGGCAGCGGCCGAGATCACCCGCATCATGGAGCGCGCGGGATACTACAAGTAAGGCTTGCGTATAGCCGGCCAGTTAGCTTCCGCCATCCGCTGTCTGCCTGCGGGCTCGCCATGTGGGCCCGCAGGCAGGGGCGGGCCGGAAGCAAGAACGATCCGGGAAGTGCGCAGCCCAGGTGGGACACCCGGCATGAAGAACTGAGCGGTGACGAGAGAGGAGACGGATCATGCGAGATGATAGATTGGTCAGGAATCTGCTCCTGGGGCCTGCTTTACTGGTGTTAGCATTTACGGTGCTCTACCCATTTGTGAACGCGTTTCTACTGAGCTTTCGCGATTGGCAATTGAACAAGTCCCCGCAACCGACGGCCTTTGTTGGGCTTGAGAATTACACGCGCGCTTTCGGAGACCCGCACTTCATCAACAGCGTGGTTGTCACCATTCAGTACACGATCATTTCGGTGGTGCTCTCAATGGTGGTGGGGCTCGGTATCGCCCTCTTGCTGTATCGTCCGGGGTGGATCAACCTGATCCTCAAATCATTCCTGATTTTCCCGTTCGCCATGAGCCCCGCGTTGAAGGGTTTCTCCTGGCGGTTCATGCTCAACCCGCAGTACGGTATCATCAGTGAGTTGATCGGGCGCATTTACCCGCCTGCGGCCGGGTTTGTATGGCTCGGCCAACCCTTCTGGGCTATGTTCTGGCTGGCAATCACCGAGGTGTGGGGGTGGGCGCCGTATATTGCGCTGGTTTTCATCGGCGCATTGGGCACGCTGCCACAGGATGCTTTCGACGCGGCCAAGGTGGACGGTGCGTCTACCATTCAGACATTCTGGCACGTGACGATCCCGATGCTCAAGCCAATCATCGTGATGATGATCCTGCTCAAGACCATCTTCTCGGTGAAGCAGTTCGACGCCGTGGTCACGCTGACCGGCGGTGGGCCGGGGCGAGCGACTGAGACGATGAATTACTACGTTTACAAGACCGGTTTCAGTTTTTTCGACATGGGATACGCTTCGGCGCTGGCCTATTTGCTAGTTGTCGCGATGTTTATCTTCGCATTCTTCTATGTGCGTTCGTTGCTCCATCGGGAGGCCTGAGATGACACTCCTGACAACAGCTCGAAAGCCCTCCCTGCCTCTCGGCAGGAACCGCTCCCCGAAGCCACGCGTGCGCGTAGAGGCGTGGGGTTGGCTTGGGGTGCGTTGGGTCAGTTTGTTTGCCACCGTGGTGTTTATCTTCCTGCCGGTGGTCTGGCTGGCGTTGACGGCCTTCAAGTATGCGCGCGACGCCTATTCCACCAGGCTGTTCTTTACGCCCACCCTGGATAACTTCCAGGCCATTTTTGCGCCCCCGAATTCGTTCGGACCGTTGACACTTAACAGCACGCTCGTTTCTGCGATCACGGTTGCCATCGCCATTCCGGTGGCGGCAATGGCCGCGTACGCGTTCTCGCGTTTTCAGTTCAAAGGGAAAAACGCGCTGCTGGTATCAGTGCTGTCGGTGCAGTTCATTCCACCGGTTGTCATTGTGCTGCACTTTTTCAGCATTTTTCGTAACCTGAGCCTTCTGGACACCCGTATCGGGCTGGTGATCCTGAATCTTTCGTTTGTCACCCCGTTCGCCATCTGGATGATCAAAGGATTCATTGATTCGCTGCCGGGCGAGATCGAAGAAGCCGCGATGGTGGACGGCTGCAACCGTTTCCAGTTGTTGCGTTATGTCAGCGTCCCGTTAATCATGCCGGGGATCATCACTTCTGCGGTGTTTTCTTTCATCCAGTCATGGAACGAGTTCCTGTTCGCGCTGGTTCTGACGCGACGGAACGCCGTGACCTTGACCGTGGGCCTGATGGGGCTGAACGCCGAGCGCGGCATCATCTGGGAGCAAATGGCGGCTGCCGGCCTGATTATCATGGTTCCCATCTTTGTGCTATCCTTAACGATCCGCAGGCATTTTGTCGAGGGTATCACGATGGGCGCAGTCAAGTAGCAGGCGCCGTGATGGAAACAATTGGCCTTATGAGGGAGTAAGCGTGACCACACCCAACGTCACTGAAGTCATCGGCAACGACATCAGCACATTGATGAACCCCGGCGCCGAAAGGCGCCAGGGGATGCGCGGCTTCGACGATGATTACGTGGACATCGTAGATTACATCGTCCGCTGCACGCACAAAATCTGGGAAGAGAAGCAGGTGGGGCTGATCTACACGCACTACGGCCACAACGCGCTGGTGCACGGCACGCGCGGGGATTCGTTCGGCGTCGAGTCGGTGGTGGCGGGCACGGTGCAGACCCTCGCCATGTTCCCCGATCGCCGCCTGTTTGCCGATGACGTGATCTGGAGCGGGGACGACGAGCAGGGCTACTACACCTCGCATCGCATCACCAGCACCGCGCATCACAGCGGGTTCGGCGCCTATGGCGCGCCCACCGGCCGCAAGCTGCGCTACCGCGTCATCGCCGACTGTGTGGTCAAGGAAAACCGGATCATCGAGGAGTGGCTGGTGCGCGACGAGCTGAGCATCGCCCGGCAGATCGGGCTGGACGAGGCTGAGCTGGTCAAGACGATCGCCGAAGGCTGGGCCGCGCTTAAGGGGCCGGAGAGCGATGTCCAGGGCGCGGTCGAACGGAGCAAGGGCCAGTTGCCGCCTGAGCCGCTGCCGCCATCGGTCAAAGAGGGCTTCGACATCGAGGACTTCGTCTGCCGCGCCTGGCACGACATCTGGAACCGGCGCATGTTCAGCGAAATCACCCGGCTGTACGCAGAGACCTTCGAGTGCCACTCGGCCTCGGGCCGCGAGCTGTACGGCCACAGCGACGCGTTGCAGTTCGTGTTGGACTGGTTGGCTGCGTTCCCCGATGGCCGGATGTTCATTGACCACTTTGCAGTACAAGGTAGCGCGGAGACCGCCTACCGCGTCGCCGTGCGCTGGACCTTTGTGGGCACGCACGAGGGCTACGGCATCTATGGGGTGCCCACGGGCAAGCGCGTCCGCGTCATGGGCATCAGCCATCAGCACGTGCGCGACGGCAAGTTTGTGGCCGAGTGGACGGTGTTCGATGAGCTGGCGCTGATGGCGCAGATCTATCAAGTGTAGATAGCGGAGCATCCTTCGACTCTGTCCGGCACACTACGCCGGACTCCGCTCAGGATGCTGGGTCTCGGATCATCTCATCAGGAGTCAACCATGAATCTGATCTTACGCAACCAACTCCCCATCCGTCCTCTGCCCGGCCGCGGCATCCAGCTCGTGGCCGGCAAGGAAAACGCTGCGTCGCAGAGCAACCTGGTGACCATGGGCTTCGCCCACTACTCGGCGGAATACGGCCCCATGGCGCCTCACCGTCACGCCGAGGAGATCGTCTTCGTGCTCGATTCCGATCGCAGCACCGTGCGCCACGGCGGCTTCGGCGATGGGCCGGACGCGCTGGGCGAGCCGTTGGCGCTGGAACGGGATATGATCCTGCACTTCCCGGAGAACGAGTGGCACGTGTTCGAGTACGCGGAGGGCGGCCATCTGACCATCGCGTTCTTCTATCCGAGCGCGGGCGTGTACACGGGGCAGGTGAAGGGGTAAAGAGTCTTGTCTAACCCGAAAATGGGACGCGGACGAGCGCGGATGAACGCGGATAATTTCATTTTCATCAAAGAGAGCTCTATGGCTGAGAATTCAATCAACGTGCATTACGAGACGTTACACGCCTTCGTGACCGAGCTGTTCCATAAGTCTGGCATGCCCGAAGCGGACGCGCGCTTCTATGCCTGGTCGCTGGTGCAGACCAACCTGTGGGGCATTGATTCCCACGGCGTGCTGCGCACCAAGGTGTACGTGGAGCGGCTGCGCAAGGGCGCGGTGAACCCGCGGCCGGACATCCGCAAAGAGCGCGGCACGCTGGCCTTCGAGGTGCTGAACGGCGACGACGGCGCGGGGCCGGTGGTGGCGAAAGCCGCCATGGAACGGGCCATCGCGTTGGCCGGGCAGTTCGGCGTCGGCGTGGTGGGTGCGCTGCGCAGCAACCACTTCGGCGCGGCCGCGCTCTACGCCCGCATGGCGGCCGACGCGGGCATGATCGGCATCGCCATGACCAACGTGGTGCCGAACGTGGTGGCGCCGGGCGGGAGCAAGCCGGTGGTGGGCAACAACCCGCTGGCGGTGGCGATCCCGACCTTCGGCGAATTCCCCTTCGCGCTGGACATCTCCCTCTCCAACGTGGCGGGCGGCAAGCTGCTGCTGGCCAGCAAGAAGGGGGAGAAGATCCCGCTGGACTGGGCGACCGACAACCAGGGCCGGCCCACTGACGACCCCGACCTGGCGTTCAAGGGCTTCCTGCTGCCGATGGGCGGCTACAAAGGGCTGGGGTTGGCCTACATGGTGGACATCCTGTGCGGCGTGCTCACCGGCGGCGCGTTCCTGGACGGGATGAAGGGGATGTACAAGTTCCCCGACGATCCCAGCCTCACCGGCCACTTCATGATCGCGTTTCAGACCGAGGCCGTGATGCCGCGCGCCGAGCTGGAGGAGCGCATGGCGGCCTTCGTGAGCAAGGTCAAGGCCTCGCCCATGTGGGACGCCAGAAAGGAGATGCTGCTCCCCGGCGAGCTGGAGCACCGCACCGAGCAGGCCCGCCGCGCCGCGGGCATCCCGCTGCCGCCTGCGCTGTACGAAGAGCTGGTCGCGCTGGGCCAGGAGCTGGGCGCGACGACGGCGTTGAGATAGGACGCGGACGAGCGCGGATGAACGCGGACTTTGCTTCTTCACCGAACTCGAGCGGAGCACCCTGAGCGGAGCCGGGGTAGGGTCCCCGGTGTAGCCGAAGGGTGCGAAGCGGTTTACATGCAGAGCCGCATCCTTCGACTGGTCATTATTCGTTAAGCGTCTTGGCTCGCAGATCCGCTCAGGATGCTACCAAATCTACCAATCTACTAATCTACCAACAAGGAGACCAAAATGACCGACCGTAAATTCCTCTGGTGGCAAGAACTGCCCTATACCGAAGTGTGCCGCTGGGCCAAGGAAGAGTGCGACCTGGCGATCCTGCCGATTGGCGCCATTGAGCAACACGGTCCGCACAGCCCGTGCGGCGTGGACGCGTATAACGCGATGGGCATGGCGGAACTGATCGCCAAGAAGACCGGCGCGATGCTGCTGCCGTGCCCGATGTACGGCTCGCACCCGTACCATCACTGGTACATGCCCGGCACCATCCCGCTGAGCTACGACACCCACATTGCGCTGCTGGTGGACATCGTCAAGGGCGCGGCCGTGTCCGGCTACAACAAGTTCATCATCCTCTCGGCCCACGGCCAGGTCAGCACCACCCTGGTGGCGGTGCATAAGCTGGGGCTGGAGGGCCACTTCACCCTGTCGCTGCACTGGTACGACTTCCTGCGCGATAACAAGGACGTGTTGAGCGACTACATGTGGCACGCGGACGAAGCCGAGACCTCGGTGGGCCTGTACCTGTACCCGCAGTACGTGGACATGAGCAAAGCCGAGAAGGGCGGCGGCGAGGCGTTGGTGGATCGCAAGTGGATCATCGCGCCCGGCATGGCCCCGCGGCCCGGCATGATGTACCACTTCGAGGGCACCTTCGCCCGGCCGGAGTACCTGGAACTGCCCAACGGCGTTATCGGCGACCCGACCAAGGCCACCCTGGAAAAAGGCGAGAAGCTGGTGACCCGCACGGTGGACTACGTCACTGAGTTGATCAACGACATCATGACGCGCTGGCCGGTGGGTGTGAAGCCGCCGATCAAGTGACACGGAGACGCCATGAAGCTACAAAACAAAATCGCCATCATCACCGGCGCGACCAAGGGGATCGGGGTGGCGTGCGCGCAGGAGTTCGCCAGGGAGGGCGCGAAGGTCGTGGCGTGCGGCCGCTCGGCGGATTTGGGCGAGGCGGTCGTGGCCGACATCCGCGCGGCCGGCGGCGACGCGATCTTCGTCCAGTGCGATGTGAGCAAGAAGGCCGAAGTGGACGCGCTGGTGGCGAAGACCGTCGAACAGTACGGGACTATAGACATCGTCGTCAACAACGCCGGCGTCAACCACAGCGCCAACTTCTTCGACACCACCGAGGAAGATTGGGACTGGGTGATGAGTGTTGACCTCAAGGGTACGTTTCTGCTGAGCCAGGCCGCGGCGCGGGTGATGGTGGCCCAGGGCAAGGGGGGAGCGATCGTCAACGTCTCGTCCGTCATGGCCCAGCTCGCCCTGGCCGATCAGGTTCCTTACTGCGCAGCCAAGGGCGGCGTGAACCAGCTCACCAAAGCGATGGGGCTGGCGTTGATCAAGCACGGCATACGCGTCAACGCGGTTGCGCCCGGCCCGGTGATGACCGAGCTGATGGAGCGGGTCGTCCACAGCCCGGAGAAGCACGCGGCCCTGATGAACCGGCTGCCCATCGGCTACATCGCTTCGTGCCAGGAGATCGCGCGGGTGATCGTGTTCATGGCTGGCGATGACGCCAGCTACTTTGTCGGCCAGACCATCTATCCCGACGGCGGGCGCTCGATTCAGGGCTTCCCGCGGCACATGGAGAAATGACCATGACCATACCTGTAGGGGCAACCGCGAGGGTTGCCCCCAGAGTCGGCTTGATCACCTTCGGCGACGAGCGGCCCCACGAGTGGGAGAAGGTCTTCCGCCGGCTGACCGAGGGCAAGCACGCGGAGGCGCTGGCCTTCTTCCGCGGGCTGGATGGCGCAGTGGATCTACACGCGTTCGATGCCGTCGCGCGCACGCGCGCGGACATTGACGGCCAGGTCGCTGCGCTGCGAGCGGCCGGCGCCGAGGTGTTGGTGGCGCACACGCCCTGCTGGACCGCGCCCAACCTGGTGCTGCACGGCGTGCAGAGCCTGGGCCTGCCGACCCTCCTGCTCTCGAATAAGAGCGCAGCCACCCACGGCACGGTCGGCATGTTGGGCACGGGCGGCGCGCTGGACCAGATCGGTTATCGCCACTTGCGGGTGCGTGACGACTTTGACAGTCCGGCGCTGGCAGAGAAGATGCTGCCCTTCATCCGGGCCGCGTCTGCTGTACGACGGTTACGCGGCAGCGTGTTCGGCCTGTTCGGCGGCCGGAGCCTGGGGATTGACACCGGCAGCTTCGACCCGATGCAGTGGCGGGCGCTGTTCGGCGTGGATGCCGAGCACATTGACCAGCTCGAGATCATCCGCCGCGCCGAAGCGATGGCCGTCGAGGCCGCCGAGCCGATGACCGGTTGGCTGGGCGCCAACGTTAAGAGCATCGGCTTCAACAACCAGGGGTTGACGCCGGAGAAGCTGAATTACCAGGCGCGCTGCTACCTGGCGACCCGCGCGATCGTAGCCGAGAAGGGGCTGGACTTCGTCGCGGTCAAGTGCATGCCCGACCTGAGCAACAACTACGTGCCGCAATGTCTCTCGGCCGCGTTCCTGCCCAGCCCCTACGACGCCGACGGCGCCAAGGAGCCGGTCGCCATGGCGTGCGAGGCGGACGCGGACGGCGCGCTGACCATGCAGGTGTTGAAGCTGGTGTCGGGCGGCACGCCTCCCTTCTTCGGCGACCTGAGCTACCTGAACGAGGCCACGCAGACCCTGTACCTGCCCAACTGCGGCGCGGTCTGCTCGTGGTACGCGGGCCGGTCGGATGTGCCGGGGGAGAACCTGATGCACATCGAGCTGCGGCCCAGCGTCCGGCCGGGCGGCGCGGCCATCACCTACTTCAAGGCTGCGCCCGGCCCCATGACGCTGGCGCGGCTCTTCCGGCGAGCGGGGCGCTACCACATGGCGATCATCCCCGGTCAGGCGGTCGAGCCGACCGAGGCGGAGTACGCGGCGTTCGTGGCCGCGCGCGGGACGCACCAACTGCCCACCGCGTTCGTCAAAGTGACCGCCGACTTCGACCGCATCATCACTGAATACGGCGCGAATCACATCTCCGGCGTCGCCGGGGCGTTCGTGGCGGAGTTGGAGCAGTTCTGCGGGCTGTTGGATATCACGCCGATCGTGTTGAGGTAGTGGAGCGATTCATCCATAGCGAAGCACCCTGAGCGGAGCCGGGGTAGGGCCCCCGGCGTAGTCGAAGGGTGCGGAGCGGTCTTCAGTCCAGGCCGCACCCTTCGACTACGGGCCGCACAGAAATGCGGCCCTCCGCTCAGGGCGCTTGACTTTTCGATAATGGGAACAGGAGACACACCATGCCGGTCTACGCAGGAAAACTACTGAGAATTAACCTGACTAACAAGACATGGCGCAAGGAGCCGATCGCGGACGAGGCCGTGCGCAAGTGGCTGCTCGGCTCTGGGCTGGCGGCCAAGATCTACTACGATGAGATGGATCCGGCCCTCGATCCGCTCGACCCGGCCAGCCCCTTGATCGTGATGAACGGTGTGCTATCGGGCACCTTCGCGCCCACCGGCTGTCGCAGCTCGTGGTGCGGCCGTTCCCCGCTGACCGGCATCTGGAACGAGGCGAACCTGGCGCACTACTGGGGCGCGGAGCTGCGCGCGGCCGGCTATGATGGGCTGATCATCACCGGCCGCGCCGAGTCACCCACGTACCTGTGGCTTCACGATGGCGCGGTCGAGTTCCGCGATGCATCGCACCTGTGGGGCCGCGACTGGTTCGAGACGGGGGATGCACTGCTGGCTGAAACCGACCCCAAAGGGCACGTGGCCGGCATCGGCGCCGCAGGCGAGAACCTGGTCAAGATTGCCGGGATCATGTGCGGGCCATCGAACTACGTGCGCGCGGCCGCGCGCGGGGGCATGGGCGCGCTGCTGGGCAGCAAGAACCTGAAAGCCATCGCAGTGCGGGGCAAGGCCCGGCCGGAGTATCCCGACCCCAAGCGCTTCCGGGACGAGGTCAAGGCGCAGAACGAATTCATCAAGGAACACTCGCTGCCCATGACCAACCTGGGCACGGCCGGCGGCGTCATGGGCACCGAGAAGTTCGGCGACATCCCGGTCCGCAACTGGACGCTGGGCAACTGGCCCGAGGCAAGCAACATCGCCGGCCAGACCTTCTACCCGAAATACCTGGTCAAGCACACGCACTGCTACGCCTGCCCCATCGGCTGCGGCAAGGAGATCGAGGTCAAGGAGGGCGAGTATGTCGTCCCGCGCGGCGAAGGGGTGGAGTACGAGACGTTGGCTGGCTTCGGCGGGCTGTGTCACATCGGCAACTTTGAGGCGGTGGCGCTGGCGAACTCGCTGTGCAACCGCTACGGCCTGGACACCATCTCGACCGCGGGTGTAATCGCATTTGGCATGGAGGCGTTCGAGCGCGGGCTGATCCACGCAGTGGACACCGGCGGCGTCGAGCTACGCTTCGGGGACGCGGACGCGATGCTGGCCATGATCGGCAAGATCGCGCGGCGGGAGGACATCGGCGCGACCCTGGCCGAAGGGGTGCGCGCGGCCGCGGGGCGCATCGGCCAGGGCAGCGAGGCATTTGCGATCCACGTCAAGGGCCTGGAGATCGCCTACCACGACCCGCGCGCGTTCACCAGCATGGCGGTGAACTACGCCACCGCCGCTCGTGGGGGCTGCCACCTGGAGGCCGCCACCTATTGGAACGGCTATGGCGTGCCGCATCCCGACCTGGGCTATCCTGCGCCCATGCCCTTACACGCCTCAGACGCAGCCACGGTCAAACTGTGCTACGATTACCAGAACTATGCCGGGGTCTACAACCCGCTCGGCTTGTGCAAATTCCTGATCAAGGGGCATGTCGGCCCGGAGCGGCTGTGCGCGATTGTTAATTCGGCCTTGGGCTGGGCGTGGACGACGCAGGATGTGCTGGATGCCGGCGACCGCATCTTCCAGCTCAAGCGGCTGATCAACGTGCGGTTGGGCGTCACCGCGGCCGACGACCGCCTGCCGGCCCGCTTCACGACCGAGCCTCGTCCCACCGGCGGTGCGGCCGGCGTCCTGCCCGACATGGCCGTGATGCTGCCGATTTACTACGAGCTGCGCGGCTGGGACGCGAACGGCGCGCCGACGGCCGAGCGGCTGGCACGGTTGGGGATTGATTGAATTCCGGAATCGAGGCTTCAGCCGGTTACTCTGGGCAACGCGCATAATCGGCTAAAGCCTCGACTCCAGAAGTTTGGATAATTTGAGGTCACATCATGCGCAAAATCACACCTGACGACGCCCTGGAATATCACCGCCTGGCTGGCCGGCCCGGCAAACTCGCTATCGTGCCCACCAAGCCGATGTCCACTCAGCACGACCTGGGGCTGGCCTACACCCCTGGCGTCGCGGTCCCAGTGCTGGAGATTGCCCGCGATCCCGCTCTGGCCTACGATTACACGGCCAAGGGCAACCTGGTGGCGGTGGTCTCCAACGGCACAGCCATCCTGGGCCTGGGCGACCGCGGCGCGTTGGCCGGCAAGCCGGTGATGGAAGGCAAGGCCGTGCTCTTCAAGAAGTTCGCCGACGTGGACGTTTTCGACATCGAGCTGGACAGCCACGACCCAGAGGTCGTCATCCAGACCGTGAAGGCCATCGCGCCCACCTTCGGCGGCATCAACCTGGAGGACATCAAGGCCCCGGAGTGCTTCCACATCGAGGAGACGCTGCGCGCCGCGTTGGACATCCCCGTGTTCCACGACGACCAGCACGGCACGGCCATTATCTCAGGCGCGGCGCTGCTGAACGCACTGGAGCTGGTGGGCAAGCGCCTGGACGAAGTGCGCGTCTGCATCTCCGGCGCGGGCGCGGCCGCGATCTCGTGTGCGGAGCTGATGGTGCGGCTGGGCGTGCGCCGCGAGCGCATCCTGCTGGTGGACTCGCGCGGGGTCATCTACCGCGGCCGCGCCGAGAGCATGAACAAATACAAGGAGCGCTTCGCAGCCGACACCGACGCCCAGACGCTGGCCGATGCCGTGCGGGGCGCAGATGTCTTCTATGGCCTTTCCGCGGCCGACGTGTTGAAGCCGGAGATGCTCCTGACCATGGCCGAGCGGCCGCTGGTCTTCGCCATGGCAAACCCCGACCCGGAGATCAGGTACGAGCTGGCGCGAGCCACGCGGCCCGACGCCATCATCGCCACCGGCCGGTCGGATTACCCCAACCAGATCAACAACGTGTTGGGTTTCCCGTTCATCTTCCGCGGCGCGTTGGACGTGCGGGCGCGCACCATCAACGAGGAGATGAAAGTGGCGGCCGCGCATGCGCTGGCCGCGCTGGCGCGCGAGGACGTGCCCGACAGCGTGCTGCGCGCCTATGGCCTGGAAAGCCTGCGCTTCGGGCCGGATTATATCGTACCCAAGCCGCTGGACCCCCGGTTGATCCAGTGGGTGCCGACCGCAGTTGCGCGGGCAGCCATAGCGACCGGCGTGGCGCGACGGCCGCTCGACCTGGACGCGTACCGCGAGCAGTTGGCCTTCCGCCTGGGCAAGGGCGAGCAGGTTCGCCACTACCTGACGAGCTGCGCACAACGTTCGGGCGGCGGCACGCGCATCGTCTTCGCCGAGGGCGAGGAGCCGAAGATCCTGCGCGCGGCCGTGCGCCTGGTGCATGAGAAGATCGCGCTGCCCATCTTGCTGGGCCGGCCTGATGTCATCAACCGCGAGCTGGACCGGTTGGGGCTGGAGTGCTGCGCGGAGGTGGTGGATCCCGAAACCTTCGACCGCCGGGAGGCCTACGCGGAGACGTACTACGCGCTGCGCCAACGCCACGGCGTGACGCTGCAAGATGCGCGCCAGCTCATGCGCCAGCCCAACATCCTCGCGCCGATGATGGTCAAGCTGGGCGACGCCGACGCCGCGCTCTCCGGACTGGCGCACCACTACCCCGACGTCATCCGCCCCGCGCTGCAGATCCATCACACCGCGCCGGGCACGCGGCTGGTGGCGGGCGTGTACATCATGATCGTCAACGACCGGCCCTATCTGTTCACCGACGCTACGGTCAACATCGAGCCGTCGTCGGAAGATCTGGCCGACATCGCCTGCCTGGCCGCTGAATTCGCCCGCAAGCTGGGGCTGGAGCCGCGGGTGGCCCTGCTCTCCTTCTCCAACTTCGGCTCGACCCGCCATCCCCACGCGGACAAGGTGCGCCGGGCCGTCGAGCTGGTGCGGGGGCGCTGCCCTGGCCTGGCCGTGGACGGCGAGATGCAGGCCGACACCGCGGTGGTGCCGGAGATCGTGGACGAGCGTTTCCCCTTCAGCCAGGTGCGCGACGCCAACGTGCTGGTGTTCCCGTCGTTGGATGCGGCCAACGTCGCCTACAAGCTGCTGGCCCGGCTGGGCGGCGCCGAGACCATCGGCCCGATCCTGCTGGGCATGGGCGCGCCGGTGCATGTGCTGCAAGCCGGCGACGACGTGCGCGACATCGTGGACATCGCGGCGGTGGCGGTGATGGACGCGACGGGGTGTTGAGGACGCAAGACATGAATCGTCGAGAAGCATTCGCTGCCACCGTGGCGCATCGTGAACCTGACCGCGTGCTGGTGGACTATGGCAAACACATCGGCTCGTTCCACCGGCTGGCGTATGGGCGGCTGCGCGGCTACGCGCCGGAGCTGGGCCTGCCTGCCGAGCCGACCATCCTCGATCGCATGGCGCAGAACGTCGTCCTGCCGGAAGCGTTGTGCCAGCGGCTGGGGCTGGATTTTCGCTGGATCGTCCCGCGCTGGGTGGATGTGCGCGACGTCGAGATTGACGGAGAGTCGGGCTACGTGGACATGTGGCGCACGCCGCACAAGTGGACCGATGTCGGCAGCTACTTCGCCATCGCCGCGCACCCTTTGGGCCGAGAGGATCTGACCGAGGCCGATCTGGCCGCGTTCGACTGGCCCAACCCGGATCAACCGGCCCTGTTCGCCGGCTTGGCCGAACAGGCGCGACGCTGGCACGAGACGACCGACTATGTGGTGGGCGCCGATGGCATCAAGGTCGGCATCCTGCAGACCGCGTCGCAGCTCCGCGGCTACGACAAGCTGTTCACCGACTTTGCACTCAACCCCGACCTGGCCCACGCGCTGCTGAGCCGCATCTCGGCGGTGATCAACGAGATGTACCGCCGCTACATGGCCGCGGCCGGCCGCTACGTGCAGGTCGTGGTGATCACCGACGACCAGGGCACGCAGAAGTCGCTGATGGTCTCCCCGCGCATGTTCCGGGCGTTCATCAAACCGTACCTGAAGTCGTTGATCGAAACGATCAAAGGCGCGGCCGACGTCAAGGTGCTGATGCACTGCGACGGCGCCATTGTGCCCATCCTGCCCGACCTGATCGAGATCGGCGTGGACATCATCAACCCGGTGCAGACGGTGGTGGTCGGGCTGGAGGACACCTTCGCGCTGAAGGAGCGATTCGGCGACCGCATCACCTTCCACGGCGGACTGGACGTGCAGCAGGTCGTCCCCAACGCCACGCCGGAGAGCTTGCGCGGCGAGGTGGCGCGGCGCTTGTACGACCTGGGCCGGGGCGGCGGTTACATCCTGGCGCCGTGCCACAACATCAGCTTCGACGTGCCGCCCGCAAACGTGCTGGCGCTGTTCGACGCCGCGCACGAGCTGGGGCGGTATCCGCTGCGACTATCTGAATAGTTGCCAGGAGCAGAACAACATGCAGAATCCAAAAGTCACCAACGAAGAAATGCTGGGGCGCATCGTGCGCTTCGGCGAATTGACGCGGCCGGAAAACGCCGTGCCGGTCATGTTCATTGACAGCGTGCTGCCGGGCCACCAACGCATGAACTGGGCGGTGATTGGCGACACGGCCAGCGAGAACCCGGACTTCAAGCCCGCCATCACTGCGCCGCACAAATTCCAGATCGGCGTCTTCATGTGCCCGCCGAACGCCGGCCCGGCCTGGCACACCCACGACTACATCGAGCTCTTCATGCCCCTCGGCGGGAGGTGGCGCTTCCACTGGGGCAGCAATCCCGACGGCGCCGAAGAAGGCCACGCCGACCTGGAGCCGTTCGACATGATCTCCATGCCGCCGGGAGTCTGGCGCGCGTTCGAGAACATCTCTGATCAGGCTGCTTTCTGCTTCGCCGTGCTGGAGCCGCACGAGGTCTTTGCGGGCAAGGATCCTTATTGGGGCGCGGAAGTCATCCGCCAGGCCGCGGCCCTGGGCTTCGTCGCGGACGACAAGGGGCAGATGATCAAGCCGCCGAACTACGCTGAGATCGAGCAGCGGGTCACGGCAGGACTGGTGGCATGGCTGCAAAAGTAGAGGCAGCCATCCCAGCAAGCCCCTTCTTTGCAGGACTGCCGTCCGAGTGGCCGATGGATCTGCGTCCGATGATCCGAGCGCGCGTGGATGCCAGCGCGCCCAAGCTCGTCGTGCTCGACGATGATCCCACGGGCACACAAACAGTGCACGACGTGCCGGTGCTTACAGCATGGGAGGTCGAACTCTTGTGCCAAGAGCTGGCCGACCCTTCGCCGGTCTGCTACATCCTCACCAATTCACGGAGCTTGCCGGCTGCTGACGCCATCGCCCTTAACGGCACGCTCGGACGCAACTTAACGAGCGCGGTACAGCAGGTCGGCCGAGCAGTGACGATCGTCTCACGCAGCGATTCCACACTGCGCGGGCACTTCCCTCACGAAGTGGACGCGCTGGCGGATGCCCTGGGCGGTGATTTTGATGCCTGTCTGCTTGTCCCCTTCTTCGAGGAGGGCGGACGCTACACGGCCGCTGACGTGCACTACGTGGCTGAGGGCGATCGCCTGATCCCGGCGGGACAAACGCCGTTTGCCGCCGATGCTGCGTTCGGCTACCGATCTTCCAACCTGCGCGATTGGGTGGCGGAGAAGACAGCCGGCCGCGTGCGTGCGGAGGAGGTTGCCAGTATCTCGCTAGAGGATCTACGCTGCGGCGGGCCCGACTGCGTGACGGAACGGCTGGCTGCACTGCCAAGCGGCAGCTATTGCATCGTCAACGCCGTCAGCTATCGCGACCTGGAGGTTTTCGTGGCCGGGCTCCTGGACGCTGAAGCGGCCGGGAAGCGTTTCATCTATCGCACTGCCTCATCCTTCGTTCAGGTGCGGGCAGGCCAGACGCCGCGTCCTCTCCTCACCTGCACTGACTTGGCGCTGCCGGCCACAGGGGGCTGCTTGATCATTGTTGGTTCCTACGTGCCCCGCACCACCGCCCAGGTCGCTGCATTGTTGGCAACAGGCATCCGGCGCGTTGAGATCAACGTGGCCGCGTTGCTTGACCCAGCCAGGCGCGAAGCCGAGATCGCGTGTGCAGCAGGCGAGGTCAATGCTGCGCTGGCTGCAAGCGATGACGTGCTGGTCTACACCAGCCGGCGCTTGGTGACAGCCGGCGCCCCGTCCGCCAGCCTGGCGATCGGCCAGCAGGTTTCCGATGGCTTGATCGCGATTCTGCAAACGGTCGCACTCCGGCCGCGTTATCTGATCGCTAAAGGCGGGATCACCTCCAGCGACATCGCGACCCGCGGCCTGGGTGTCAGGCGGGCTTGGGTGCAAGGGCAGGTCTTGCCCGGTGTACCCGTCTGGGTAACGGGGCCTGAGAGCCGCCACCCCGATCTTACCTACATCGTTTTTCCTGGCAACGTGGGCGCCGAGAACGCCCTGGCCGAAATTGTTAATGCGTTGCGGCCTTAAGCGCCCGCGCGAAAGGAAATTATGTTATGCGAACTTTCGACAATACCGTTAAACGCAAGCTCCAAGCCGGGGGGAAGGTCGTCGGCGCGTGGGCGCAGATCGCTAGCCCCATCAGCGCCGAGATTTTGGCCGAGGCCGGGTTCGACGTCGTAATGATTGATCTGGAGCACGGGCCGGGCGACATCCTGACCCTAATCGCTCAAATCCAGGCCATGAAAGGCAACCCGGCGCTGCCGTTCGTGCGCGCGCCGTGGAACGACTTCGTCGCGCTCAAACGCATCCTGGACGCGGGCGTCTACGGCGTGCTGGTGCCTTACGTCAACACCCGGGCCGAGGCTGAGGCGGCCGTGCGCGGCTGCAAGTACCCGCCCGACGGCATCCGTGGCATCGCCGGCAGCCCCCGCGCGCCCGGCTACGGTCAAAACGCCCTGGCCTACCTCAAGCGCGCCAACGATGAGGTGCTGGTAATGTCTGCGGTGGAGACGCCGGAGGCAGTCGCTAACCTGGACGAGATCCTGGCCGTGCCGGGGCTGGACGGCATCTTCATCGGGCCGATGGACCTCTCGACCTCCATGGGCTACTTCGCCGATCCCTCCCAGCCCGAAGTGCAGGCTGCCATCGCAACGATTGAGGCGAAAGTGTTGGCCGCGGGCAAGTTCCTGGCGACGGTGGCGGGCAATTGGGCGCAGGCGCAAAAGCTTTACGCCCGCGGCTACGGCCTGCTGTTGGTGCTGGCCGATGGCACCGCGCTGGCCGGCCTGGCCGCCGAGCGCGTGGCGCAGTTCCGCAAAGAATATGGATCGTAGGGGCGGGTTTCTGCCGTTTGGCGGCGTAATGCTTGCCCCGGCGAGCAGTGGGTATGTACGCGTTTTCCCGCAACGGCGCAAAACCCGCCCCAGGGCATGGTCGGGGCGGGTTTCTGCCGTTTGGCGGCGTAATGCCTGCAAAGACGATTCGTGGAGATATCCACGTCATCTCGTTGAGGCGCAAAACCCGCCCCTACATTGTTCCTACGTGAGGTGAAAATGCTATCGCAAACCGTTGACCTGGAAGCGCGTGACCCGCGCCTGGCCGAGATCATTGCGTTGGATGCGCAGATGGCGCCGCTGGCAACCGGCTTCCAGTTCCTCGAGGGCCCGGTATGGCTGCCGGATGAGAGTGCGCTGGTATTCAGCGACATCCCCGGCGATACCATGTACCTGTGGTCAAGCGAGGCGTCACCGATTCGGAATCGAGGCTTTAGCCGGTCAAGTGGTCAACGCGAGAAACCGGCTGAAGCCTCGATTCCAGAAACGGGGGCAGGCGTTGTCGGCGCGACGGTCTTCCGCCGGCCCAGCCACAAGGCCAACGGTAATACGCTGGATCGCCAGGGCCGCATCCTCACCTGCGAGCACGCGACCAGCCGGGTGGTGCGGCAGGAGCCGGATGGCCGCGTGACCGTGCTGGCCTCGCACTACGACGGCAAGGAGTTGAACAGCCCCAACGACATCGTGGTGCGGAGCGACGGCGCGATCTACTTCACCGATCCCAACTTCGGCCGGCGGAACACGCGCGTCGGTGTAGCGCGGCCGCAACAGCAGCCTTGCCAGGCCGTCTACCGGCTTGACCCGGAGACGGGCGCGCTGACCCCTATGGCCGATGACTTCGACCAGCCTAACGGCCTGTGCTTCTCGCCCGACGAGACGCAACTCTTCGTCAACGATTCCCCGCGCGGGCACATCCGCGTCTTCGATGTGCTGCCGGACGGCGGGCTGCGGGGCGGCCGGGTGTGGGCTGAGGTGCGTGGGACAGGGCCGGGCGTGCCCGACGGCATGAAGATTGACGCGCTCGACAACCTCTACTGCGCCGGGCCGGGCGGCATCCACGTCTTCGATCCGGGCGCGGCCTGCCTGGGCGTGATCCGTATGCCCGAACAGGCGGCCAACTTCTGCTGGGGCGGCGCAGACCTGCGCGACCTGTTCATCTGCGCCACAACGACGTTGTGGCGGGTGCGGGTGCAGATCGCCGGTTGTCCGGCAGCACCGCGTCGTTGTTCGGACCATATTCTGGAATCGAGGCTTTAGCCCATTGGTCACAAGTTAAGCTAAACAGGAGGTTGTCAAATTGGCCGTAGGCGCAATCTCTGGCATGATTGGGCCATGGCCAAGAAAACACAGCACAGCAACACCAAACAGAGCAAGAAAAGCTC
>Ga0172371_10002814_pt1 | contig 27360 bp, 35 predicted proteins | sample Lak12m_FD_114543 | JGI IMG/M metagenome (GOLD analysis project Ga0172371, IMG submission 114543) | Freshwater microbial communities from Kabuno Bay, South-Kivu, Congo - kab_022012_12m | ecosystem: Environmental > Aquatic > Freshwater > Lake | place: Democratic Republic of the Congo: South-Kivu...
CAATGTCATTATTACGGAATACACGGCGGAAAACCTAATTTCAAACACGGTAGATATTCTAAAAAGTAAGGCGGTGGATAAGTTGCAGGGGAATGAGAGAGAGTTTGTATGCACCAATCCAGCTAATAGACCATATAATTTAACAAAAGGGGAAACATCAACGGGTTTGAAATCTCCACCAAGACCAGATAAAGACAAAGGCAACTCCGAATGGGAAGGGTATGGCAGTTCACTGAAACCGGCGCATGAACCGATTGTAATGGCACGTAAACCTTTATCAGAAAAGACGATAGTGGAAAACTGTCTTAAACACGGAACAGGTGCGATTGATATTGATGGGTGCCGGATACCGACAAGTGATAATCCAAAAGGTAGCGGGAATGGAAGCAAAGGAGAAAGTTGGAACTCTTTTAGCGGTAATGGTGGAAACGAAACAAGTCCAGAAGGTCGCTTTCCCGCCAACATTATCTGCACAGATGATGCTTTGAATGACGGAGTGATGACGAAGAGTCAACAAAGTAATAGAGGATTACAACATAGTGGCAGACACGGGGGGCTTGCAGATATTGGTGGAAACATAAAAGAAGATACTGATACAGTTAGAGGACATTCCGACTCTGGCTCAAAATCCCGATATTTCGATATAGACGTATGGGGAGAAAAACACGGACTACTCCAATTCCCGAAGGCAAGCAAAAAAGATCGGGGTGAAGGTAATACTCATAGTACAGTGAAGCCCACTCACCTTATGGCATGGCTTATAAGATTAGTCAGCAAAGAAGGCGATACAGTTTTAGACCCGTTCGCTGGAAGTTTTACGACAGGTGTTGCCTGTAAAATGTTAGGTCGTAATTTTATAGGTATAGAAATGGATAAATCGTATGTTGAGATTGGTCGTGCTCGTATAAATAATTGTAAAGTATTGCCGACGCTATTTGACAATAAATAGATTTTTTGCTAAATCCGCTTTGTAATTGTATAAAAAATAAAGAATTAATTACTATTATTAATAAAGAAAAAATAGAATAACAATGAAATATCAAATAATTCTTGCCGATCCGCCCTGGTCTTATCATGATAAATTAATATTACAAAATGAAGGAGCAGTAAATCATTATCCTACTATGTCTTTGGAAAATATAAAAAATTTACCCATTAAAGATATTTGTAATGAAAATTGTATTTTATTTTTATGGGTAACAATGCCTTTATTACAAGAAGGATTAGATGTAATAAAAGCATGGTCTTTTAATTATAAAACTTGTGCTTTTTGTTGGATTAAAACTAATCCAAAAGCCAATACAATTTTTAAAGGAATTGGTAGATGGGTAATGGGTAATGCTGAACTTTGTTTATTAGCAATAAGAGGACATCCACATAGAATAGCGAAAAATATTAGTCAAGTTGTATTGGCTCATCGAAGAAATCATAGTCAAAAACCAGATGAAGTAAAAAATAGAATAGTATCTTTAATGGGAAACCTATCAAGAATAGAATTATTTGCAAGAGAAAAAACTGAAGGTTGGGATGCTATTGGTTATGATATTGATGGTAGAGATATTAAAGATAGTTTAATAGAAATTATTAACAAGTGAATATCAATTATAAATTTATACAATCTCAATCTGAACTAGAAGAAAATCTTAATGATATTTATTCTTTAAAGAAGTGTAGTTTGGACTCAGAAACAACCGGACTAGACTGTTTTAAGAATAAATTACTTTTATTACAGATTGGTACTTTAGACCAACAATATATTATTGATGCTAGAAAAGTTAATATACTTCCTTTAAAAGATTTTCTAGAAGATGAAAATAAAATTAAAACAACGATTAACGGTAAGTTTGATGGTCTTTTCTTAAAAATATTAGGAATTGATTTAGAAGGGATAGTAGACTGTTATCTTATAGAACAAATACTTAATTGTGGAAAAATAGATTTTAAAACTAAAGGTTATTTTTCTTTAGCGGGAATGTCTAAGCGTTATTTAGGAATTGATCTTAAAAAAAGTACTCGTAATGAATTTATTAATTTTCATGGGGATTTTACAGAAGAACAATTAATCTATTCTACTAGAGATATTATAACTCCTTTATTAATACTCGAAAAACAAAAACCTTTAATTATAAAAGAAAATTTACAGAAAATAGTTAATCTAGAAAATTCTGTAGTTCCTGCATTTATTGACCTTTCTTATAATGGATTTTATTTAGATAAAAATAAATGGGAGGATTTGATAATTTGGCAAAAAAATAAATTAATTGAAGCTAAAAATAATCTTAATAACTTTTTTTCTTCAAAATATGAACTTGATCTTTTTGGTAATCCTAATATTGATTACTCATCTCCTCTTCAACTTACTACTGCTTTAAATAAAACTGGTTATAATATACCAGATACTAATCATGCTACCCTATTAACTAAGTTGCCTAAAGATGTAAGTGATCTTATTATAAATTATAGAGAAATAGAAAAGTCCATTACTTCTTTTGGTGAAAGATGGATAGATGAAATTCATCCTATTACTAATAAGTTACACCCAAAGATTTTTCAACAAGGTGCAATGAGTGGTAGGGTAGCTATGACAAGCCCGCCTTTACAAACTGTTAAAAGAGAAAAAGAATATCGTAGATGTTTTACATCTCAAGAAGATACTAATTTGATAATTTCCGATTTTTCTGGACAAGAACTGAATATTGCCATTCAAGATAGTCAAGAACCTCTTTGGTTGCAACTTAATAAAGAAGGTAAGAATATCCATAAATATATGGGAGAAAATATTGTATGGAATAAACTTATAGATAAAAATAGTTCTGAATATAATATAACCAAGAACTTAAATTTTGCGGCTGCATATGGGGCATCATCTTTTAAAGTAAAAATGTTTTTTAAAGAAAATAATATGCCTTGTGATGATTTATTAGCGCAAGAAATTTTAGATAGAGTCGCCAATGCTATTCCAGTAGGATGGAAAAAATTTAATAATAATGGTTCTTATACTGTAATAAATGGTTATTCTTCTTCTCTTCTAGGAAGAAAAAGATATTTTACTAATATTCCTTCTTATAATAAAAAAGAAAATTTTATGGGTATTATAGAAATATGGCCTAAAGATAAGTATGATAAAGATTCTTATTCTAGACTTTCTAGTATTATGAGAGAAGGTCGTAATCATGTAGAACAATCTACTGGTGCTGATATGTCTAAGTTATCTATGATATATTTTAGGAAATCTTTAAAAGAAAAAGGATGGAAAAATAATATAAAAATGAGTATGCACGATGAGCTTGTATCAGAGTGTAATAAAATAGATTCTGATGAGTATCTTTTTCTTCAAGAACAAGCCATGCTTAAAGCTGAAAAAGAAATATTACCAGATGTGATCCCAAAAGTAGAATCTCATATTTCAGATTATTGGGAGAAATAATGAAATTTAATTTAATAACAATTGATCCTCCATGGCCAATTTCTAAAATAAAAACACGAATGAGACCAAATCAAATTAATATAGATTATCCTTTAATGTCTTTGCAAGATATTTGGAAACTAAATATAAAAGATTTGGCTGAAGATATATCATATTGTTTTTTGTGGACTACACAAAAATATTTATTTACAGCTAAAGATATTCTAGAGAATTATGGATTTAAACATCTTCTTACAATGGTATGGAAAAAAGAATATGGTAAAAGTAATGGTATGCCTTTATTTGGATTTAGATGGAATGTTGAATTTATTCTTGTAGGAATAAGAGGAACTATTAAAGCTTTGCCTAAACAAAAACTTATTCTTGCTGGTTTTTCTGCTATTAATGAAGGACATTCTAAAAAGCCTAATGAGTTTTATAAAATGATAGAACATCTTGGAAATAAAAGACTTGATATTTTTGCTAGAAAAGAAAAGGATGGATGGATATGTATAGGTAATGAGATTACTGGAAATTCAATAGAAAAAGATATAGAAAACTTAATAAAATTATAAAAAGAACTTGCTTTTATAATAAAAATTTGTTATATTAAAAGAGAAAAAAATGAATAGAGAATTAAATAATACAGTTTCTGGTGCATCTAATTTTAAGTATAAAGAATTAATTTATTCTGAATATGCTATAAGAAATGGAATATCTAATATACCAAACGAAGAACAGTGGCAAAATTTAGAAAAACTTGCAGTTAATATTTTGCAACCTATAAGAGAAACTTTTGGGCCTATTAGAATTACCTCTGCTTTTAGAAATTCTAAACTTAATAATGAAATAGGTGGTGCTAGAAATTCTTATCATCTTTATGGTATGGCTGCTGATATTGAGCCAGTTTATCCAGAGGTAAGATTTATTGATATTGTTAAATTTGTTTATAAAAATTTAAATTATTCAGAATTAATAACCGAACACTTTCCACTAGGATGGTTGCATATTGCTTATAATGATAAAAATTTTACCAAAGATATTAAAATTAAAGATAATAAACATAATTATACAACTGTTACGATAGAAGAATTAAAAGATTATTATGATAATCTTTAAGAGGGAGATATGTTTAATATAATAAATTCATTAAAAGGTATCATAGAACCAGTTGCTAATTTAGTAGACAAGCTTACTTTTTCGGAAGAAGAAAAAGCTAATATTAGAACATCTTTAATTAAAACACAGAATGAAATTAATCTTATAGCTTTAAATGCTCAAAGAGAATATACTTTAGCTTATCAGAAAATTTTATTAGTTGATGCACAAAGTGATGATAAGTGGCAACGTCGTTGGAGGCCGGGTTTAAGTTTAGCCTTTGGAATAATAGTTGTTTTAGTTTCTTTAACTAATATATTACATGCTTATATTCCATCCATACAAGAAGTTGCTCTTGATGAGAATATATGGGAAATTATTTTAGCTATGTTAGGTATTACAAGTCTTACTCGTGGAGTTGAAAAATCAGTTAAATCTTATAAAAATGGGAATACAAAAGAAAAATTATAACTAGGAGAATTTATGGAAAATAAAGGCACTACACTTTTTAATCTTGGAGAAAACTACCTTCAACTTGTAGGTAAAATTGAGGAAAATGAAGGGATTTTAACACCAGAACTAGAAGAACAACTAGATTCTATGTTTGATTCTATTATTGCTAAACAAGATGGTTATTTAATTCTTCAAAAAAAATTTGATAAGAAGATTGAAGAAGCTAAAGAATATATTGGTATGCTTCAAGGAGTGGTTAAAACTCATGAATATCATCAAAAAAGACTTAAAGATAGAATGTTAAATTTTATGCAAAAAACAGGTATTACTGATTTAGAAGGATTAATGGGACGAGTTAAATTAATGAAATCTAAAAAAGTACCAGACTGGGTTACAGTAGAGCATGTACCAGAAAAATATAAGAAAACAGATATTGTGGTATCACTTAAAAAATCAGAGCTTAAAAAAGCACTAGAAGAAGGAACTAAAATAGGTGATATTGAACTTGAAGAAAATGAATATGTAAGAATTTTTGAAAAAAGAAAACCTAATAGTTAAGGAAGATAAATGGAAAGAATTGTTAAAATTACATGGGATAAGCCAGAAGAATATGAGTGGCTTTGTCCAGATAATATAAAAAGTGCTTTACAAGTTTATTGTAAAAATACACAATTTAAAGTTGAAGATTATAAGCAAGAAAAAACTGGATATTGTAAAGAAGTTGATGATTATTATTTGGAAAATAATTAAATGTCAATTTGGTTTACAGGAGATTTTCATCTTGATCATTCTAAAATTTTAACTTATGAACCTATAAGAAAATTTGATAATGTAAATGAAATGAATTTAGTTTTAATAAATAATTATAATTCATTAGTAAAGAAAGATGATCTTATATTTTTTCTAGGAGATTTCTCTCTTTCTTCTAGAGAAAGAATTAAAGAATTCCGTAAACAAATGAATGGTCATGTAGTAATTATAAAAGGCAATCATGATCTTTCTAAGACCACTCTTAAAGATTGTGGTTTTGAAATTACTGATAAGATTGCAAATGCTGATCATTATCTTTATAAAAATTTTATATTAACTCATTATCCTCTTAATAATATAGAAGATAAAATAATTGAATTTTATGGACAAAATTATTGGGATAGAAATTGTATTAATAAATGGAATATTCATGCTCATACACACAGCAATAGTAAAAAAATTGATTATGAAAATAAAACTATTTGTGTATCAGTAGAACAATGGAATTTTTATCCAGTTAATTTAAATACTATAGTAGAGATAATTAATGCGTAATATTTTAATATTATTATTTATTATAATTATGGGTTGTGCCCATTCTTATAAGCCTTTTAGTGGATATAATAAAGAATACTTTAAAGAAGAAGTAGTTTGTTTACAAGGTTATACTACTAATATAGAGGAATTTATAAGGGATAATCATAGTCCGTTCCTTCTAGTAATAGAAGATAAGTTTACTAAAATAAATTCTGACGGTACTGTGGTAATAACTGTAAAAGGTTTTTATATAACAAGAAAAGAATATTTTAAAAATTATAATTTTAAAATTAGATAATGGAGCTTAAATGGAATTTAAATTAACTGATAGTTTCATTGAAAAATATAAAAATATAAAACCAGATTTTGGGTTTAATGGTTTAGGATGGTTAGTCTATGCAAGGACTTATTCTAGACTTAAAGATGATGGTTCTAATGAACAATGGTGGGAAACTATTAAGCGTGTAGTAGAAGGTACTTATAATATACAGAAAGAGCATATAGATAGATATGGATTAGGATGGAATGCTTATAAAGCACAATATTCAGCTCAAGAAATGTATGATAGAATGTTTAATATGAAATTTTTGCCGGGAGGACGAGGTTTGTGGGCAATGGGAAGTCCGATTATAACACAGAAAAAATTAGCAATTGCTTTATTTAATTGTTCTGCTATATCAACTGAAAATATAAAAGATGATCCTTCATTTCCATTTGTTTATGCTTTTGATGCTTTAATGTGTGGTGTTGGTATTGGATTTGATATACGAGGTGCTGGTAAAATTATTATTCAAGAGCAAAATAAAAATAAATTTAATTATATTATTCCAGATAGTAGAGAAGGATGGGTTGAAAGCTTAAAACATCTTATAGATTCTTTTTTTGGTAGATCATTTACCCCAATTTTTGATTATTCACAAATTCGTCCTGCTGGTATACCATTAAAAACTTTTGGTGGTGTTAGCAGTGGCAGTGAACCATTAATTGAACTTCATAAAAATATTACAAATATTTTATCTTTATGTATTGGGATGCCTATTTCAAAAAGAAATATTGTAGATATTTTTAATATAATAGCAAAAGCAGTTGTTAGTGGTAATGTTCGTCGTAGTGCTTTACTTGCAGCTGGTGATAATAGTGATGAATTTTTAAACTTGAAAGATTATTCTAAAAATCCAGAAAGAGAATTTTTTGGCTGGTGTTCTAATAATTCTGTTCTAGCTAGTATTGGTATGGATTATAAGAATATTGCAGAAAAAATAAGAATAAATGGTGAACCAGGATTAATATGGTTAGAAAATGCACATGAAAATAAAAGAATGGGAGATTTGGATAATGGTGATATAAAAGATAATAAAACTAAAATTCCCAATGCTTGTAGCGAAATTTTACTAGAAGGTGGAGAACTTTGTAATTTAGTAGAATTATTTTTAAATAGACATGAATCAAAAGAAGATTTTATTCGTTCTATTAAATTTGCTTATCTTTATGCCAAAACAGTTACTTTACTAGAAACACATTGGTCATCAACAAATAAAATAATTTTAAGAAATCGTAGAATTGGTACAAGTGTTAGTGGTATTGTTAATTTTTTAAATAAATATAATTTGTTTACGTTAAAAGAATGGTTAAATGAAGGATATAATTCTTTAAAAAAATATGATAAAATTTATTCAGAATGGTTTGCTATTCCTAGAAGTATTAGATTAAGTACATTGAAACCTTCTGGAACAATTTCATTATTAGCTGGTGCAACTCCGGGAATACATTTTCCAGAATCTAGATTTTATATTAGAAGAATTAGATTATCAAAAAATAGTTCTTTAATAAAATCATTAAAAAAATCTGGATATAAAATTGAAAATGCTATAGGACAAGAAGAATCAACTGTTATCGTAGAAATACCAGTGGATATTGGGAGTAAAATACGAACATTAAAAGATGTCTCTATGTGGGAACAACTTTTATTAGCATCTTTTATACAAAGAGAATGGGCCGATAATTCTGTTTCTATTACAGTTACTTTTGATCCAGAAACAGAAGGAAAATATATTGAACAAGCTTTAAATTATTTTCAATTTTATTTAAAAACAGTATCGTTTCTTCCAAGAAAAAAAGAAGGTGCTTATAAACAAATGCCTTATGAAGCTATTGATGAAGATACTTATAATAAACTGATTAAAAATTTAAAACCAATTGATTATTCTAATATAAAGAATGAAGAAATAGAATCTGAAAAATATTGTGATGGAGAAACTTGTACTTTAAATTAATATGACAATAGAATTTTGGATAATAACTTTATTTATAACACATTTAATTTCTTATCTTGTAGGAAAAAATAAAGGTATTGATAAAACTAAAGAAAAATATGAATTAAAATGGAAGTTAAAAAAGTCTGAATTACATAATATAATTGAAAAGGAAAATTAAATGTTAAGAGAACAACTTTGTCTTTTTACTTCTGAGGAAATGAATTCTTTGTTAGATTTTAATAAAGGAAAAAACCGGCTTTATAAAGTACATTCATCTGATTTTCCATATTCTCTTTATTATAAAACTATTGATTTTGATGAATCTGAAGATATGAATATTATTCAAAATTATTGGAACAAAAAAGATTTTGGGAAAAATTAGGAGGTAAAAAGCTGATACATAAAAACTTGTAAATAGTTATAAAAACTTCTTGCAAAAAAGGAAAAATATGCGTATATTAAGGGTAAATAAAAAAGAGTTTGAATGTACAGAAGCCATAAAATAAGATTATCACCAAATAATGAGCAAGTGACTTATTTTAAAAAAGCCTGCGGTTGTTCAAGACTTGCTTATAATTATGGCCTTGCTAAATGGAAAGAACTTTATGAAAAAGGAGAAAAACCAAACGCCTTTTATGTAAAAAAGATATTTAATGCAGAAAAAAAAGAAAAATTTCCTTTTGTTTACGATGTATCAAAATGGGGAACAGAACAGGCATTTAGAAATTTAGAAGGTGCATTTAAAAGATTTTTTAAAAATAAAAAAGGCTATCCTAAATTTAAAAAGAAAGGAGTAAAAGATTCATTTTATATTTCTGGAACTGTATTAGTAATTAAAGATAAGAAAGTAAAAGTTCCTAAATTAGGTTGGGTTAGGATGACAGAACCTTTGAGATATAAAGGTAAGATTTTATCTGCTACAATATCTCGAAGAGCAGACTGGTGGTTTATTTCAATAAGTGTTGAAATTGATAACTATGAAGATAGTGAAAACCAAGCTATCAAATCGGTAGGAATTGATTTAGGGTTATCAAAATTAGCTACTTTATCCGATGGAAATGTCTTTGAAAATCCAAGAGTAATGAAGAAATTTAAGAAAAGACTAAGATTACTTAATAAATCTCTATCAAGAAAAATAAAAGGTTCTAATAACTTCAATAGAGCAAAAACAAAATTGCAACGACTTTATGTAAGAATAAGTGATTACCGAAATGATGCTACACATAAATTTACAAGATATATAGCTAATAAATATACAGATGTATGTCTTGAAGATTTAAATATATCAGGAATGGTAAGAAATCATAAACTTGCAAAAGCAGTTGCAGATGTTTCATTCTATGAAGTTCGTAGACAGTTTGAGTACAAATGTAGGAATGTTCATATTATTGATAGGTGGTTTCCAAGTACAAAGATGTGTTTTGATTGTGGAACTATTAATGATATGAAACTTAGTGACAGAGTTCTCAGGTGTTATTGTGGAACGGTAATTGATAGAGATTTAAATGCAGCACAAAATATTCTGCGGCAGGGTTTGCCGTCTGAGTGTGTGGAGAGACAAGCTCTGGTATCTTCACTTACGTTTAGATACGAAACTGGTCTCTGGGAAGCACAAAATTCACACAAAGGATTAGAAAGGAATCCCTTCTAACTTTTTATAAGTTGGATAAACCAGATTATGTGCAGATAGAAGATATTAGAGATGAGATAGATGCAATAAATAAAAAATTTAATAATATTATTATTTATAAAGACTTTAATATACAAGAAAAAGTAGATGTTATATCTACTGGAAGCATTGGATTAGACTGGAAAACTTGTATTGGTGGAATTCCTAAAGGAAGAGTTACTGAAATTATAGGTGCTGAAAGCAGCGGTAAAACTAGTCTTTGTGGATGTATTATAGCCAATGCTAATAAAGCTGGTGGCATGGCAGCAATGATTGACGCTGAACATGATGTAGATTTAAACTATTATAAAAATTTAGGTGTGAATTTAGACCAAACAGTGATAGCACAACCTGATTCTATGGAGGATGCGCTTGCCCTTACTGAAAATTTATTAGAACTTAATAAATTTAGTGTTATTGTATTTGATTCTGTTGCTGCTTTATCTACTAGAGCAGAATTAGAAGGAGAAATAGATGATCAACAAATGGGCGATAAGGCCAGACTTATGGGAAAAAGTCTTAGACGAATAACTAGTATTCTTGGTAAAACTAATACTGCTATAGTATTCGTGAACCAATTAAGAGATAACATTAATAAATTTGGTTATGGCCCCAGTACTGTTACTCCAGCAGGTCGCGCTTTAAAATTTAAGGCTTCTTTAAGAATAAGTCTTGCTATTGAAACATCCCAAGTTGAGCAGGGAGGGGTTCCTATAGGGTCTAGAATAAAAGCTAAAATAATTAAGAATAAAGTTGGAGCACCGTTTGGAGAATGGTCATTCACACTAGTTTGGGGAAAGGGCATTGTAGAAGAGATAGATATATTGGAAGTAGGAACTGAACTTGGTATTATTTCTAAGAAGGGATCGTGGTATTCTTATGGAGATATACAATTAGGACAAGGATTATTTAAAAGTGGTGATATGTTAAAACTTAATCCAGAACTAATAGAAAAAATTAAAAATGATATTTGGGCCTTGATTAAAAATTAATGAATTCAATTATTTCAGAAATTCTTGAGGATTCTTGTAAATATTATGAATCCAATTTTTTGGGGGAATATTCTAGTCCTGTATTATATTACATGAGAAATCGAGGATTACAAGATGAAACTATAAAAAAAAATAGAATAGGATTCGCGCCACAAGAATGTAGTTATAAATTATTTGAATTATTAAATAAGAGATTTGATAAGAAAGATATTGAAGGAAGTCATTTATTTATTGGAAAGTGGGATAAGTTTACTGGTTATATAGTTATCCCAGTAATACAAAATAAACAAGTAATTTATTTTACAGCTAGATCATTTTCTGATAAAACTCCAATTCATTTACATTTAAATGGCAATATAAAAGTTCCCTATAATGTAGATACAATTGGAATTAAAAATAATTTAATTATAGTAGAATCACCTATAGATGCAATGATTTTAGAACAAGAAGGATTTTCAACAATTGCTTCTTTTGGAGTAAACGGATTTAAAAAAATTTATTGTGATTATTTTAAAGATTATAAAGGAAAGATTATTTGGTTATTTGATTCAGATAAGAATCAAGCTGGAGATATAGGAGCTTTAAAATCTGCTCTAATATTACAAAAAGAAGGAATATCTTCTTATATTGGAAAACTTCCCTTTTTATATGGTTCAGAAAAAACTGATATAAATGATATTTATCTTGAAGATAAGATAAACTTTGAAGAAAAAATTAATGAAATTATTTCTTCTAGTATATTATATGAGACTACCGACCATTATAAAAAGTTTTTATTATCTTTAGAAGTTAGGAAAAAAAAGAGAGAAACTTCCGAGAAAACTAGAGCTATTATTAAAGAAATAAAAAACTTAGATATAGTAAATTGTTTAAGTTCGATTTTGGACTTAGAAAAAACTACGTTTGGTGCTCAAGATTTTTGTCCTTTTCATGAAGATATAAAAAGTAAATCTTTAATTATTTATAGAAATACTGGAAATATAATTTGTTTTGGTGCTTGTGGGTTTAAAGGAGATTTAATCAGTTTTATCTCAAAATATTATAATTTAAGTTTCACAGAAGCCATAAAAAAAATACAAAAAGATTTTATGTAAGCCGTATACGAAAGTCAATTTTGGACATAAAAAAAGCCAAGTTATAGAAAGTATGACTATAAACTTGGCTTTCTTACTTATAGGGGAGTGCAGCCTATAAGATTATGATATATTGTCTACAAGTTATTTTTTATATTTGTAAAATTTCCCTTTTATCTTTTATTTTTTCTCTCTTTTTGTATGAATAATAATATACCATTCATGATTACTTATATAATCAATTATAGTATTTGTTGCATCTCCCGGATTATCTATATGTAAAGATTCATTTCCACTATAAGTAAATTCTCCTCCTTTCCATCCTGTAAAAGTTGTTCCTATACTTCGTTCAAGCTCTTCTATTAAATCTTTAACTTTAGGATATTCATTTAAAATAGTAATTCTACTATATCCTGTTGGCTTCCATCCTAATGCTGGTTCTGTATAAATACCTCTATAACTATTTATACAAGACGGTACACATTCACAAAAATCAAAATATACATAAGAGTCTAATTTAAAATTTTTTAATTCTTTTATTAAAGAATTAATAGTATATTTATTCATTTTGTCTTTTCCTTAATTTAGAATTAAATCTTACTAAAGTATTTTCCCTAGTAATCTCTTTCCATTTATTAAATGGAACATTCCACTGTGGTTCTGAGTAAAAGTCGGAATTTATATGAGTAGAATATAAATTAATATAATGATAATCTTTTTGATAATCGTCTATTTTATAAGTAATAAAATCTTCTTTATTATTTATTTCAGTCATTAAAGATTTTATAAAACTCTGTCTTTGGTTATTATTTTTTATATAACTTGGAAGAAAATTATAAAGGCTTACATAATTTCGTTTAATAGTAGAACAATATCTTAAAGTAACATTTTCAAAAAAAGTTTTTCCTAATGTAGATAGAAATTTATGAGGACTACATGGTTTATAATTATAAACAATCCTATATAAATCATGAATTGATCTATTTCTTCCATTATTACATTGAATTATACCTAATCGACAACGATCTATATTTTTTTTATTTTCATATGTTTTAAAAAAAATCATTAGTGCTAATAAATATTCTATTGTTTCTTTTAAAGAAAGAAATTTAACATTATTTTTTACTATTGCATCTAAATTTATATTTTTTTCATAAAAATAATTATTTTGAAAATTGCATCTTTTAGCAAATTTTAATGGGTATCTTCGAGGATCATAGATTAATGTAATAATTTGTTTTTGCTCTTGTTTTAATTCCATTCAGAAATTCTCCTATCTTCATTTAAATTTCTATTATACATATAAAAATATATTTCTGGAATATTTTTATCACTATGTATAGCCTTAAAACGATTATACATATATGGAACTCCTTCTAGACTGTCTATTCTTTTTAAAATATTTGAATCTATTTCAAATAATTCCATTTTAACTTTATCATTTCTTTCTCCGGGACGTACTCCCGGAAATCCTCCAAGAGAATAAAGTCTGAGTCCTCGGATTATGGCTTTTCCTAGAAACTTAGAACTTCCTTTTAAAAAGTGGTTATAGTTTCCATGCCCCCTTTTAAGAGTTCCATATACTCCTATAATAACTTTCTCTGGATAATTTGGAATTTTAACTTCTTCATAAGAATTAAAAGTTCTCACTGATTTTTTCCCTTTTCTGTTATTAATCTTCCTTTAGGCTCTCTAGTAATAAAACCGTTTTCTAAAATAAATGGTTCAACTAGATAAGAAATGTCTTTTTCAGTTACACCTAAATAACTAGAAAGTGCATTAAGACCAACTGGTCTGTTTATTTCTTTTAAATAATATAGATACTTCTGTTGTAAATAGTCTAAACCATCTTTATTAATATGAAGAAGAGACATAACTTTTTTAACTATCTCTTTTGTTATTACTTTTACATTCTTTTTTATAGAAAAATCAAGACATATTAAATATATATTCTTTAAAAGTCTTGGTACTCCTTGAGAAATCTTGGAAATTATATTAAGAGAATCATTATTTATCTCGATTCCTTGTTTTTCTCCATATTCTTTAGAATATAAAATTGCTATCTTATTTATTTCTTCTATAGAATAGTTATGTAAATTTAATTGATAAATAAATCTATCTATTAATGGTTTATTTAAGCCGCTTTTCTCTGTAGTCGCTCCTATTACAGTAAACTGTGGAAGTATAAATCCTATGTCTTCTTTCTTATATTTAAAATTTTGAAGAACAGAATATAATATTTCTTCTACTTTATTATCTAATCCATGTATTTCGTCTATAAAAAGAATATCTGAACTAGAAATACGATAAAGAACATCAAATATTCTTTCTTCTGTTAATTGGTTTCCAATAAAACTTTGAAAAGATGCTTTAGTCTCACTAGCTAATATTTCTGCAAGAGTAGTTTTGCCTAATCCTGCTCTTCCATAAAATAAAATATGTGGTATAATTCTATTATATGTTAATTTATTTGAAATTAATACATCTAATAAGATTCGTATTTCTTCATTGCCAATAAATTCTTTCAGATTTCTTGGAAAATTTTCTTTAATATACAATAATCATCTCAATTTTTAAATTATCTGGGCTTTTTCTTGGAAATTTTCTTCGTTTTAAAGAACTGTGCATGCTCATATTTTTTATTTTTCATTCATTATAACAAAATTATTTTTAAATTCTATAAAAGCATCTTTAATTTCCTGAAATACAAAATTACTAGGCACTTTAAATCTTGGAATATTATGCACTATTGTTACTGTTTTATCAGTAATAAATTTACCATTAGTTATTTTAGAAAGTCTAGTTGCATTCGTATTCCCTATTGATACTTCAAAATAACCATTATTATATAAAACTTTAGGAGCATAAAAATATATTCCACTTGGTATTTTTATAATTGCTATTTTTCCTTCAAATCTTACTACACAATTTAATATTTCTTTATTAAGAATATAATTTGATATTATTTGATCTAATACTGTCTCTGTCATGGATAAAACTGAGAAGTTTTGCATTATTTTTGAATTTAATATACCTATTTCATTATCTTCATTAATTATAGCATCACAAATAGTACACCAATGTCGATTCTTTAAATATTCTAAAGTAGTACTCGCTGGAAATAAAGACAAACACTTTTTACAAATATTTATAACGTGCACTAATGTAAATCTATCTTTTAATAAAGCAGAAGAAGATTGTAATAAAGTTCCATTTGTAGGAGATGAAGTGTTAGATAATACATAAGATGGAATATAAGTAGTTGTTATTGAATATCTCGGAAGAGATTTTTCTTTGAGTAATGAATAATAAACTTTATTCTTATTTATTCTTAAAGAGTAAAGTTCTCCATTTGAATATTCATATATTGGAGCCGGAAATAATTCCTTTGTAGCTCCTAGTATCTTTCTTATTTTTTTTAAAGAATCTATTGTACTTGAAATCCAAATTCCGTTATAACGCATATAGAAAATAGGCTTTGTATCTCTATAAATCAAAAAATTATGAGTATTTCTATTTATGGCTAGAATAGCACCAGTACCTTTAAGATGTTCCAGCCAATCTTTCTCTCCATATTTTTCTAGACAACCTAAAGCATGTCTAGTATCTACCATTCCGGGAAGTTCCATTTCTTCCAGTTCTTTATCTGTAAGATCGCTTCCTACAGTTCCATTATGAATTATAATATAATTTTTACTCCATAAAGGATGATTGTTTTCATTTTCTATGCTATCACCCTTGACAATTTTTCTAACATGACCAAGAAAATATTTAGGTGTTGGAAAATTTTCTATTTGTTTAAATTCAGGTAAATTAATTAATTCTTTGCCTGTATAATTTCCTTTTACAATACCAATTTCTGGATGAAAATATCCAGAGGCGTCAATATTGTTCATGCTAGCCCCTCGCTCTGTAAGTTCTGGAAATATATAATTCAAAATTTCCATAAACTTACTAGAAGGTATGGTGTCTTTTCTGTTTTGAATCATTCCAAAAATACCACACATGAAATAAACACTCCTTAATAAGATAAACAACAAGATTTCATAATATTAAATAAATTATCTTTATCTTTTTCTTTAAGATAGATTCTAAAAGAATTAAGAGGAATTTCTTCACACTTAATAGGTAAATTAATTCCATAGGTATTAAACAAAACTTTAATATCTGATAAATGATTTTTATTAATTATAAGATTTGATGTCTTACATTTTGAAACTTTAAAAAACATTCTCTTATTATTTCTTGTAGGAATATAATCCACAAGAATATCTCTAATAATTTTCTTATCAATTCCTAAGGAAACTCCTTCTGTAATAACAAGTCGAGATTTAATTTCATTTCTTAATGATGAAATCCAGTATAATAATGGATTTATTTCCAAATTCAAAATCTTGGTCATATAAAAATATTCTATGATATACGGAACATATCCAAATGTTTTTATAACTTCATTTATATTCCACTCTTTAATTTCTACTTCTTGTTTTTTATAATCTAATTTAAGAATTTCTAAAATAGAAAGCAAGACATTTTTTGTAAATGTTTTGTTAATTTGAAAACTTGGCATTGGTCGGTATTCCCAACCCATTTTGTCATTCTCATAGGTTTTAGTTCGTATAATATCTCTCCGACTACCGGAATCTATTACAATTCCTCTCATAATATTTCCATAGTCATTATGTCTTCTTTCACTTACATTTGTAGTAAATCTGTCTGCCGGATTTACTAGTTCTGGCCTAGCCCCACCTATCATTTTTTGAAGAGGCAAACCAACAAAGTTATTTAAAATCTTGACAAATTCTTCTTTATATGGAAGCGCAAAATGAATATGACTTCCTATAGATTCTCCCTGTTCTCCACCACCCAACCTTAGAGAAAAATTAGGATTGTTTTTATATAAAAGATAAAAATATTGTTTAAGTTGTATAATAAAGGATTCAATAGCCTTATTGTAGGAGTTTTTAATATTAATTTCTTGTGGAAAAAATCTAGCTTCTCCTAAAATTCTTCGTCCATCACATCCCAAGTTTGAATTTGTAAATAATCTATTTGTCAGTTCCCGATTTCCTTTTAAAGATTCTTTTTGAGAGTCTGGCATTTTAAATAAATTGTCTAAAATATTAATATAAGCTTCGGTAGCTGATACTACCGTAGTTTCTTGATTTTTTAAAAGGAATTCCATTTCCATTCCTATAGAGAATGGATTTGCTGAATTTTTCGATATTTCTAAATAAATTCTATTTTCTTTAATTTTTTTAGAAATTAATTTTTGTAATTTATAATTCTTTTCTAATTCTTTTTCTATAAACCATATTTTATTTTTAGCAAAATTCCAAAACCCTATAAGATAAATTTCACAATCTTCACCATATATTTTATAACCACTTTCTTTTAAATGATTTATTTCATATGATCTATTAGGAAAATAGGCATATAAAGTACGATTAAAATCTAGTCGAAAATTATATTGTGAAACTTTTGATAAAGGTATACAAGTTGAATCTAAATTAAGTGTAGACGTTTCTTTACTAATAAGACTTTCTCTCATTTTTATTTCTTCTTCATCTATCGTGTTTTTAGATGAAAGAAAAATCACTTTATTGGAATTTCCAGAGAAAATAGGAATATTAACATTATCAAACATTTCTGAAATAAAGAAATTATTTCTTTCTAGAAATTTATATGTATTAAAATCACTTAATTTCATACCGATTTTTTTGGTACTTTTTACAAAAATATTATTTTCTACTAAGGACCATAATAGTATAAATAAATTCTCCATTTCTTTTTGAGGCTGTCTATATTCTTTTATACATCTTTTTATATAGATTGGAATATTATATTCATGTCTATTCTTTAACAACATAGTTTCATTACCATCAAATGTTGTCTCTTTATGATATTCTTTAAAATAATTTAACACCTTTGTTCCTTTTTGTTTCTTAAATAAACCAAGTTGTTATATCAAGATTGAAACTATCTTTATTATACCAATAAATATTATTAGATATATGATTACTAATACCATGGGCTGTACATAAATCATATTCATTTATTGCAGATATTATAATATTGGAATCAATATTATATTTTTCATAAGGATTTTCTTTTATTTCATTTATACATTCTTTGGCCGTTTTGAAGTATAAATAAAATAATTGTGGATTAAAAGCAAAAAAGTTACTTAAACTCCTATACTCTATACCATATTTAGTATAGCGAAAATCTCCGGCTTTTCCATAAATCTTTCGTCTTTCCGAAGATTTGTCAATTATAACGCTAGAAAGACCTAATGTAATGTCGAGCCATTTTACCATATTTAATCCCAATTGCTCGCTTTCTTTATTAGATGGATAATAATAAATGCCAGCTTTTTTAGATTTATATTCTGGAATAGAAATATGAACATGACCTCCACATGTTCTTAATGCTATTTTTGTAGCATCTTCTTTTTCATTGAAAAAATTTGTATATGAATTCATATCTGCTTTACATCCGAAGATCATTGATTCGTGATCTTCATTTACAATTAAATTTTGAATGTCTACATTAATACAATGTTCATTAGATATAGATAATTCTTTTTTATCAAGAAGTTCTTGTAAAATTAATAGTAATTGTTGTGTATGATAACTTAATTCAAGCGTTGATTTACTGTACTTAGGTTGAATTTCTATGGCAAAACCATCTCTTTCTATAATACCAAATTTACATTTTATAGACTCATTATTAGGAAAGAGTTCTTTAGAACTTATATGTTCCCCATCTTTATTTTTCAGAAAGAATTCAATATCTGTTCCTATTGTTACCATATTATCCCTTAATTTAGTTTCACTTCATGGTACACTTTGATAAATTTTTTTATTGGTTTTTCTATTAGTTCTTCTATTACTTTATTTTCTATTTTTTTATTGTCTTTTTCTCCTGTTTTTCTATAAGTCATATAATGAATATTTTCTTCCAGATTATAAATCATAGTACCATTTATTTCTGAAATATCTTTAAGTCTTTTATCTCCAATAAGAATAGGTTTATATTTTTCTACACTTCTTAATCTAAAAATTTTATTAAAATCATCCAGAAAATTTTGATAAGAGATTATATAAGTTTTTTGGACATTTAGTTCTTTAAAATAAATTATTGCTGGTATATCTAGAGAAATTTTATTAATTAGTTTATTAAGTATGCACCAATTAGTTATACAAATTGGTACAACACATTCTCCTATTAAATTTTTACCTAATAACTCTCCTCCAGCTTTAATACCAAATCTAAATCTATTATTAATAGTTTTTTCTTTACAAAAAGCACATTGACCTTCTGTATTATACCAAGTTATTCTAGATTCTTCATGAGATTTTGATAAAATTTCATATAATTTTTTAGATTTACTAGCCATTAAATTCTTCAAATTCTTTTTTATTCTGATTATACCATTTAACAAATTCTATTACACTATTGAATACATTTTTAATGTTATTTTCAAAAATTGAATAATTTATATTTTCAAAATCTATCTCATTCCAAAAATTAACTGGAAGTCTAGAATTTAAATTACATTCTTTCCAAATTTTATAACATTTATTTAAAACAGGTATTAACCAATCCCAAGAACAATGATAACATAAATGTTCTGGTAAATAAAATATTTTTTCTTTATCTTTATCAAAATCTATTTTAGAGTCTGGAAATAATATATTTAAATTCATAAAATTAGCAATTAATATATTATTTTTTAAAATTTTTTGGTTAATTCTCGTTTTCATGATTAAATACTCCTTATTTTAGTTTAATATCATAAACTTTAATAAATTTCTCTACTGTTTTTTCTCTTATTATAGTTTGTATTTCTTTATTTGTATATCTTTTTTTATATTTTCTTCCATAACTTCTTTCAATTTGTTCTATTTCTGAATCTAAATTGAAATTATTTTGTCCTACAAATCTATTCCACCATTTTTCATAATCTTCCCCATATTGTTCATCATCCTCTATTCCCCCGAAATTTCTTTTATTCCTCTTATTTCTTTTCATTTTTTCTTTTTCTAATTCTATTCTTACATTTTTATCATATTCTTCTGGGGATAATAATTCTGAATCATATACTAAAGGAAACGTTATAGCTGCAAATGCTCTATAAAAATCACTAAAATCTATTACTATATTATTAAAAAATATTTCTCCATCTAACATTAATTGAGATTTAGTTCCTGAATCTAAATTATCTAAACAGTCTATATGAAATTTATTAAAATAATCATCTTCTACCATAAACCTAATAGCAAAAGCTTTTCCTTTTACTTCTTTAAGACAAAAAGGGCATAAAAAACCTAAATTTAAATCATCATCAATTTCTTCCATTTTAAATGGAAGTTTTAATTCTTCACATAACAGTTTTTTTATTTTAAATTTAATCATTCACTTTTCAATAGTTTTTATTTCATCTAATAATCTTGTCCAATTATCCCACTCCATACCAAATTCATCGAAATAACGACTAGAGGAATATGAAAAAGTAGTAAATACTCTTTTTTCTATTTCTGGACATACAAAAGTATAAAAATTATGGAAATCTATAATATTAAGCAAGCTTTCTACCAATTCACTTAATTTAACTGGTTTATATGTTTTACAAATACCATATAATCCAGATAAAGTTCTAAAACAACTTGAAAAAGTATCTAGTTTATATTCATCACGTATTATTTTAAATGATGAAAAATTTCTATTCCATCTACTAATAAAATTTTCAAGAAATGTATCTATACTCATATCTAAAGATTCTTCTAAAAATCTTTTGTGTATATTTTCTTCAAAGGTATAAGCTCCACCTAAATAAAGAGGAGACGTGCGCAAAATTTTTCTAATTATACTATTCATACTTTTATTCATATTCACAAGTTCACCATGTAGATTATTATATTATAATTACTCATTAGCTTTTTTAATCAAATATTCTGCAATATAGCTAGAAAGAGAAACTTTAGTTTTGTTCTCATGGATAATCAAATTACATGCTGTATTAATTTCAGAAAGAATAAGTTGTCCATTTGTTAATTGAAAAATATCAATAAAATTAATATCTCCCCCAAATGAATTTTGTATATTTAAAGCATAAGATAAAATATCATCAATAGAACCAAAGAAAGCCGTTTGTTGTTTATTTAAACAAACAGACTTTTTCCACGAAGGATTGTTATCCATTGTTACGGTTGGAACAGCAAAATCCTTAAAACAGAAGGTTCTAAAGATTGCTGCAATATCTACATATTGTTGCATTAGAAATTCCCCTGACAAATCATTAAAAGAACTTTGAGTAATTTTATCTTGTGTTTTATCAAATAATCTTACTTGACTTCCATTTCCTTGAGAAATTCTAGGCTTTACAATAAACTTATCTGTAAAATTATCTAGAATACTCAAATCGAAGTTATTAATATTTTTTACTAGAAGAGTATGGGGAAATTTTCCTATTTCTTTGAATTTTAAATAAGATTCCCACTTATCTGATGTTAATTTCAAACATCCAATATTATTAACAAATTGAAATCCCTGTTCTTCCATTTCAGCCATATAATTCATCCAATGTGCTGTTGGATGTGCCGTTCGAGCGTGAAATAAACAATTTTCTGGAGTTAATTCTGGATGATTCCTCATAAAGGATTCAATTTCATATCCTTTAGCTTTCAAGGTAAATTGTTTTCCTTCATTAGAATAATTTCCAATTGCATAATGTATAGATTGCAAAATTCGATCTGCAAAACTATTTCCATTTCTAGTTGTTAGAATCACTATTTTTTTCACTTATATCCTTTTTGAATTTTTCCAGTCATTATGATAATTAATTATATAATTTCCAAATAATCTTATAAGGGAATTACTCTCAGAAGAAAATCTAGAATTAATTTCTATAATAAAAGGTATTTTTCTAGATTTGTCCCACAATACATCTACTGCTCCAAAATGTAAACCAGAAAAAATAAAGGCATCTTTGGCGGCCTTTTTAATTTCTTCTTTTCCTTCACACCCTCTTAACCATCTGAAAATACTGTTTCCTCTTGCATAATTTTTTGGTTTTACATTCTTTAGCCAGTTAGCGGGATTTTCATCTTCATTATAAGTTATTTCTTTTTTCTTAAAAGAAAGGACTATAATTTCCCCATTAAATTTCTTAGCACATATTACACGAAATTCATCATTCGGATATATAATCTCTATTCCATGTGTATATTTAACTGGAAGTTTTTGTACTTCTTCATAAGATTTAACTATTTTAAAATCTTTTCCTCTCATGTGAGTATCTGGTCGCACTATAATAGGAAACTTTAGAAAATGTTGACCAAGAATATATATCTTAGGAGAATATTCTGGAAGTAATCTTCTAAGAGACATTCTAAAAATTCTTTTTTCAGATACTCTTAAAATAAACTCTGGCCAATTTAAAATTTCAGTATTATTAGGTATTTCAATTGTAGTTCTATAATTAACATTTATTCCTTCTGGAGAATAATTATAGCTTACTTTAGCATTTTTTTCTCCAATCTTTTCTTTAATATAATTTAAAACATTAAGAGAAGACCATCCCACCCCGGATGGAGGAATAATCCAATTAATCATTCTTTTCCTCAATTATCTCATAACAATCTTTAGAAAACCACCAGCAATATCCATTATTACCAAGACCATCACCATCATGACCATATATAAAACTATCGAATTCAATTAAGTTACATTCATTATAATATGATGAATAATTTTCTATAATCAAAGTTCCAAATAATCCTATAACATCTGAACCATCTATATTTTTTAAAATTTTAACTCGTTTTCCTTTTGGAGGTTTTGATTTTGGAAATAGTAACATTATATCCATTTCACAATATTCCATCCAATCACTAAGAAGTAAATTATTTTCATCTATATACTCTATAAAATTAAAATTGCTTCTATAATAAACTCTTTTTTTAATCTGGGTACAATAATCACTAGTAATATATTTTTCTTTCATAAGATTAAATAATCCTTGAAATAACTCTTTTAAAGTTATTTCTGGAAAATAATATGTTACAATTAGAAATATATCACCAATACTTCTTCTTCTACTTGGATTACATTGTGGTGTATCATTCAAATACATAGTATATTTATTATTATTAATAGAAAAGAATATTTTTAAAATATTCAGAACATTTTTTTCACTTTTTTTATCTAACATTTTAATAAAATCTTCTTGAGAAATATTAATGAAATATAATTTTTCTTGAGATAATAAATCTTTTTCAAGATTTTCAAAAATTTGTCTTTTTTCTTTAGTCATTTTTTCATTTCACCTATTTAAAAAATTCTTGAATTAATTCAATAGAATTCATTTCTTCTGGATGCCACTGGACTGAGAAAACTTCTTTATTTCTTATTTTTAAAGCTTCAATTAATATCTCCCCTTTTGGCATACCTTCTTTTGTATATGCCAGAAATTCAAACGGATAATCTTTATAAATTTTTATTTCATTATTTAGAATTTTGTTAAAACACTTTTCTTTAATTATAATGCCTTGATGATGAAAAGAATTTACTTGCAATTTTTTATTATCTGGAATTGTTGTTATATTATGTTGAGGATAATCACGAATAGAAGTAGTGAAATGTTTAATTTTATTAATAAAAGCTCTTCTAGAAGAAAGTGAATAGTGCTTCTCAAGATGTTGTTTAAAAGATAAATTATGAGATATATAATCACATGATTTACTTTTTTTAGTTAACCAGTAAAAAAATATATTAAATATTAATTGATGGCCTCGACAAATACCAAAAATTGGTAAACTTTTCTTAAAGAAATATTTAAAAACATTAAATTCAAACTGATCTAATTCTGGATCACAATAGGAACTTGTATTATTTTTTCCAAATAATTCTGGAGTTATATCTTTTCCTCCCGGAAGAACAAGCCCAGAACATTTTCCCGTAGAACCTAAATTAAACGGTGTAATAACAATCGGATTAAATCCTGCATTTTCTATATAACTCAGATAGGAATAATTCATTGGTTCTTTTGAATTGAATCTAGTTATTCCAATATTTTTTTTCATAATTTTTCCTTTAAAAATTTTTTTTATAAATTATACTAAATTCTTCAAAAGATTCTTTATTTCTTTTAACATATTTATCATAACAAACTTCATTACAAAAATGTTTAGACTCATAAGAATATATTACTCTATCTTGATCTTTTCCCCAAGAAAATCTGGCACAAATTATATTTTTTTCTATAGTAAAAACTTCACCTAAAAGGGCGGAACATTCATCACAAATATAATATTTAACAATCATTATATATTTTTCCGATTAAATATCTATAAAGATAGTTAATAGTACTATCTATTTCAACCATAATACTTCATCTGAAAAATCAGACAAATTATTTGCTGTATCATAAGCAGCTATGGAGAAAAACCAAGAGCTATCTGAACAAAAATTTTTTCCTATATTCGTAACCAGACCTACATCAATACTATCAATGTATTGTCTGCTCTTATTGCCATAATAAAATATATATCCCGCTAAATCACTTTCCTGATTTTTGTCCCAAATAAAAAACAAGTTAATAGTATGTTTTACTGAATCTAACTTTCCTGTTTTTATCAGCAAAGTTAAAGTAGTGTCTCTTAGTCCGTCAATTCTTTGATTAATCCTATCATCAGACAGACGATAGGCAACAATTGTTTCTGTTAGTTTTCTATTTATAAATTTGCAAGTAGAATCTGTTTCTTTTGTGGCATAAACTAATTCTAAATTACCTTTTAGCAGAGAATAAAAGACTGAATCGTACTGACTTATTTGATTCTTGTTAATAGCAAATAGAGTATCTTGATTGACAATTAAAGTATCAATCGTCTTTCCATGTTTTATTTTTACAGTTGTTTGTGGATAGTCACAGGCTAAGAACAAAGTTAGTATTAATAAAAGATTTTTCATTTAATTTCCTCAAACTCTATTCTTCAATAAACTTATGTTTTGGTATCCAATAAACAGTTTTTTTGTCTAAAAAATCAATCATTTTTTCTCCGCCAATTTTCATTATTTATCCCATATTGCTGAACTTTATAATTCATTTGTCTTGCAGTTAAACCCAAAAGTTTAGCTGCTGCTTGCTGCTGCCAATATGAAATCTCTAAAGCATTGATCAGTGCATCTTTTATCACTTCATCTAAGGTCTGAATTTTTTGTGTAGCTTCTTTTTCTTCTTTAGATTGTTTAGCAACGAATTTTTCTTTCTTAAAAACTTTTCCTCTAAGAATAGCTTCATCTTTTGTATCTTCATTTAAGAAAAATAATAGTCTTATTTCATCGTTTAATAACGAATATAACCACACCATATTTTCTATAGAATATTTAAAGATAAGGTCGTCATCTTTTAAACAAACAAAAACCCATTTTGGCTGCTTTGTTATTTTTACACTAACTGGTAAATTGAATCTTGCAGCCACTTTATCTTGTTTGATTCTGTCTTCAGGTTCTTCCATAGTCGTTCGTAGTTTCACAATTCTTCTAAAATTTTATTTATGTAATTTCCAGTTTCTTTACAAGCTCTATTTTGAGCATAGAGCTTTACCTGTTTAGGCCCGCCGTTATAACAAGCTAAAGCTAAATTTATCTCCCCATAAATTTGTATATTATCATAAAGAATTCTAGTTCCTAAAATAATATTATCTTTAGGATTGAATAAATCAAATTTTTTTCCTTCAAAGAAAAGACTTGAATATATTTCTGCCGTTTCTGGCATAATTTGCATTAATCCTATAGCTCCTTTTGGACTTATTGCTTTAGAATTCCAAGAAGATTCTATAGTTATTATTTTTATTAGTAAGTCATAATCTATATTATATTTCAAAGAATTTTCTAGAAGAGTAGTGGCTAGAGAATCATTATTTATTTTTTTCATTATATCACTTCGTGAACTATTAATACTATTTATGCAATAAATTTCTCCAGCCATACTTTCTAGAGTTGTTAATCTTCTCTCAAATTTATCTAATTCTATTTCTATTCTCCAAAGAAAAACTTCAAAGAATAAAAGCAATCCTATTAAAATTACTAGAAATATGATAATATATCTATTCATCTACATCTCTTCATCTATTAATATTTCGTTGAGTTTTCCATTTGGAAATAGAAGAAATGTATTCATTAAAATTCGTACTTATCTTTCATCAATGAATTTACTGATACGTCCTTGTTCATATTCATCATTAATTTTCCTTAAAATATCTGCCTTAGAATTACCGGCAAAAGCATTACCATGTCCCCAATAAAAACAATAATTATATCTGCAACCTTGACAAATTTCTTCTTTTTTGACAAATCCATGAGCATTTAAAAATCCTACAGCTTCTTGAAATGTACCAATTCTTATAAACATTTTAAATCCTTTCATTTTTGTTTAAGTAAAAATTCTGGATTTATTACCTTGAACGAAATTCTTGAGTTTATAGTTTTTAATCCGGGAGATTTTTCTTCTTTCACAGTTCTTATTACAATTCCTTCTCTTTCTATAGAAAGATTAATCATTGATTTTCCAATAGAGTATTTAATCCAATCTTCTACTGAATTTAAATTTAAATCTCTCTCATTTCCTTTAAAAAGAATAGGAACTGTTGGAATTCCCAAATCTTTAGTAATAATTATAAATTCTGGATAATTAATAAAATTTTGTTTATTAATATCATAAATTTGATATAAATATAATTCTGGTTCTGTTTTTTGATACTTATTTCCTTGTACAGAAGGAGCAATTATTTCTCCTTGAAGTACTATATTTTTATTATTATTTTTACAATAAGAAGAAAGTTTATTTTCTATATCATATTTATCTACACATGCCCAATGAACACTACCAATTAATCCGACATTTGCATTTCTGCCAATTTTCATGTTTCTTGTGCAAACTCCAAATTCTCCATCTTTATAGTAAAATGAAGATGAACATCCATCTAACTTAGAAGTTATATATATTTCTTTTTCTTTAATACAATCTAGAATTTCTGGAATTGAGTTAAGTCTAATTTCATCGCTTTTAGGAAAAAATGATGGAAAGTATGATTTTTTAGTTCTTTTTCTTTTTTTGTGA
>Ga0172371_10002816_pt1 | contig 27355 bp, 17 predicted proteins | sample Lak12m_FD_114543 | JGI IMG/M metagenome (GOLD analysis project Ga0172371, IMG submission 114543) | Freshwater microbial communities from Kabuno Bay, South-Kivu, Congo - kab_022012_12m | ecosystem: Environmental > Aquatic > Freshwater > Lake | place: Democratic Republic of the Congo: South-Kivu...
AGCCGGGATGCCGATATAATCGTCAGGTACCAGGGAGGGAATAACGCAGGCCATACAGTGGTAATAGGAGACAAGGAATTTATCCTGCACCTTATACCTTCAGGGATACTTAGGAAAAACAAGCTTTGCATAATAGGGAATGGCGTAGTAGTTGATCCGGAAGCGCTTTTGAGCGAGATAGGGATGCTGGAAGAAAAACTCATAAAGATAAATGGCAATCTTATGATAAGCGAGTCCAGCCATGTAATATTGCCGTATCATAAAGTGATGGATAAAAGACGCGGGGCCCAGATAGGCACTACAGGAAGAGGTATAGGGCCGTGCTATATAGACAAGATGGCGCGTTGCGGGATAAGGATGATAGATCTCATAAATCCTGAAAGCCTAAAAAAGAAAATCTATGCAAATTTAGAAGGCTCTAAAGAATTTAATGCTGAACAGATTTATAAGGACTATCTGGAGTATGGGAAAAAGATTAAAAAATATCTGGCAAATGTTTCGCAGGTTTTGAATAAAGCGATAGCTGAGAAAAAAGATATCCTTTTCGAAGGCGCTCAAGGCACTCTTTTAGATATAGACCACGGTACATATCCATATGTAACTTCTTCTAATGCCACTGCAGGAGGAGCCTGCACAGGTACAGGCGTTGGCCCCGCCAGGATAGACAAGGTTGTCGGCGTGGTGAAGGCTTATACTACAAGGGTGGGAGAAGGCCCTTTTCCTACGGAGTTCAAAAAATCTCTCATGGAAAAAATAAGAACCAAAGGCAAGGAATTCGGGGCTACTACAGGAAGGCCCAGGAGATGCGGATGGTTTGACGCGGTTATAGTTAAACATGCCGTGGCAGTGAACGGCCTTGACGAGATAGTGGTTACAAAACTGGATGTGCTTGACGAGATGAAAGAGATAAAGATCTGCACAGGTTATAAATATAAAGGTAAGCGCTATAAAAATTTTCCTGCAGACATAGAAGTCCTGGAGAATTGCGAGCCGGTTTATGAAACTTGTAATGGCTGGATGAAAGATACTACACTAGTGACGAAATATAAGGATTTACCCGGGAATACGAAGAGGTATCTCGGAAGGCTGTCGGGATTGTTGAATATTAAAATAGGGATGGTTTCGGTAGGGTCGAAAAGGGAACAGGCATTCAGAATTTAGAAAGGAGCAGTAAGATGTTATTCTTAGCGCCAGTGGGTTCAATATTGGCATTGGGTTTCGCTTTTTATCTTGCGGTGTCAATACTCAAGATGGACGAAGGAAATGATAAGATGAGAGAAATTGCCAGTGCTGTCCGGATAGGCGCAAAGGCGTATTTAAAGAGGCAGTATTTAGGCGTTTCTTTATTTTTTGTAATAGTATTTTTTATCCTGCTAGCATTATCATTATTTAAGTATCTGCCTATTTTTGTGCCTTTTGCATTTTTAACAGGAGGATTCTTCTCAGGGCTTTCCGGTTTTATAGGCATGACAATAGCTACGCAGTCTTCAGACAGAACAGCTGCAGCGGCAATGAAGAGCTTGAACTCCGGTTTGAGGGTTGCTTTTTCAAGTGGAGCTGTCATGGGCCTTACAGTTGTAGGGCTTGGGCTTCTGGATCTCAGTATTTGGTATTATTTTCTGAATTGGTATTATTCAGTACATCCTCTGCCTATAGGCGCAGATAAAATAGGAGCCATTACCTCTACAATGCTTTGTTTTGGCATGGGCGCGAGTTCTCAAGCGCTTTTTGCGCGTGTCGGAGGAGGCATTTTTACAAAAGCAGCAGATGTAGGAGCTGACCTTGTAGGAAAAGTGGAAGCGGGTATTCCGGAAGACGACCCGAGAAATCCCGCTGTTATCGCGGATAATGTAGGAGACAATGTAGGCGATGTCGCAGGCATGGGCGCGGATCTTTATGAATCTTATGTGGGTTCTATAGTGGCTACGTCTGCGCTGGGCGTTGCAGCGGGATTAGGCCTGGCCGGAGTAACTGTTCCAATGGTTATGGCAGCTGTAGGAGTTCTCGCATCGATAATAGGAACGTTTTTTGTAAGAAGCAAAGAAGACGCAAATCAGCTGGTTTTACTGGCAGCTTTGAGAAAAGGGGTGTTTACAAGTTCTTTTATTGTGGCGATAGCGTCTTATTTTCTTGTTAGGTATACTCTTGGCACAGATCATATGGGAGTTTACTGGTCAGTTATAGCAGGCCTTGTGGCAGGTGTCCTGATCGGGCTTTCAACCGAATACTATACATCAAGTACTTTTAAGCCCACTAAAACAATTGCAGATGCAAGCGTTACCGGCCCTGCAACAGTTATTATAGGCGGTATTGCGGTAGGCATGATGTCGACGGCAATTCCAGTCATGGTAGTCTGTACCGCTATTATGGCAAGCTATTTTCTTTCGGGCGGAGCCAGTAATTTTAATTCAGGATTGTATGGGATAGCGATTTCAGCGGTAGGAATGCTTTCTACACTCGGGATTACTCTTGCAACAGATGCTTACGGCCCTGTCGCTGACAATGCAGGCGGAAACGCTGAGATGTCTCATTTACCGCCTGAAGTGAGAAAAAGGACGGACGCGTTGGACGCTTTGGGCAATACAACAGCTGCTACAGGAAAAGGTTTTGCTATCGGCTCGGCTGCATTAACAGCTTTGGCCTTGATAGCCGCTTACAGGGACCAGGTGTATTTGTTCGGCAAGACAATGGATCTAAATTTGATGAATCCCGGAGTTTTGATAGGCTTATTTGTAGGAGGCATGCTCCCATTTTTATTTTGTTCAATGACGATGCGTGCGGTTGGAAGAGCTGCAACTAAGATTGTTATAGAAGTGAGAAGGCAATTTAGAGAAATCGCAGGCTTAATGGAAGGCAAGGCAAAACCTGATTATGCGGCCTGCGTAAATATTGCGACAATTGCCGCGCAAAAGGAAATGGTAGCGCCCTCGCTTTTAGCGATAACAGCCCCTATTGCGATAGGGCTTCTGGTGGGAATCAATGCAGTCGGCGGCCTTCTTATGGGTGCGACTGTTACAGGATTTGTGCTTGCAGTTATGATGGCGAATTCCGGAGGCGCGTGGGATAATGCAAAGAAATATATTGAAGAAGGCCATTACGGAAGCAAGGGTTCACCTGCTCACAAGGCAACGGTTGTAGGCGATACAGTAGGCGACCCGTTCAAAGATACATCAGGGCCGTCTTTAAATATCTTGATCAAATTGATGTCGATGGTTTCCATCGTATTTGCATCTTTTATAATAAAAAACACCCTGTTCAAATAATCTTGACAATCTGACAATGTTACTTTTGTCAAGATTATTGTACCAAAAATTCTTGACTTTGTATGATGGCTGTATTATGATTAACAAAAACACAGAAGGGGGATATTATGATTAGAAAGAACAGGATATTTACTATTTTACTTTTAGCATTTGTTTCTCTTGTTATGTCCGGATGTTCAGTTACTTTTCAGATGAGGCATAAAAGCGATGTGGACAAGATAGGTTCACTTGGAAACGAGATAGAATCCTTGAATGCCAAACTTAGCCAGCTGCAGGAAGAGAAAGAAGCGGAGTTGTCTGAGTTGGAGAAGGCAAAGCTGCTTTTGGAAGAAAAATTAAAACAGGAGATAGACGATAAGAGTGTACGGCTTGAGATGGCACAGAAAGGCCTCGCAATTATATTCCTGACAGAAGTTTTGTTTGATTCTGGTAAAACAGACATAAAACAGGAAGCCTTTCCTGCTCTTGATAAAATAGCAGGTGTTTTAAAAGATAATGTAGAGGACAGGAATATAGGTATAGAAGGCCATACGGATAACGAACCTATAAAGCATTCTAAATGGAAGTCTAACTGGGAGCTTTCTACTTCAAGGGCTACCAGCGTTCTTCATTATCTTGTGGATACTAAAGGTATAGACCCTAAAAGGGTGGCTGCAATAGGTTACGGCGAATACAGGCCTGTGGCTTCAAATGATACAGTAGAGGGAAAGAAGCAGAACAGGCGGGTAGAGATAGTAATTCTGCCGAAGAATATGGAGAAGATCCAGGCGGATATGGATAAGATTACGCAGAGAAAACAGCAGATAGAAAGACAGCTTAAAAAATATAAAAAATAGAAGACTTCTCGCAGAACATAACACAGATAAGGCCGTTCGGGATCAAATTTTGCTTTACAAAATTTGGGAGGAATAAAAGATGGATAAGATAAAGAACAATTTTGTGGTTGTTGTTGTAGCTTTAGTCATTCTTTGCATTGTTCTTGCAGGTTATGCAGCGAGTTTAAATGCGCAGCTAAGCGCTGAGAAGATTAAAACCATGCAGCTTAACGATCAGATAGCAGGGCTTAATGCCAAGGTAAATGATTTACAGGTACAGTTAATCAGTTCAACTACAAAGGTTGATGATCAGGCAGCTCTTGTCAGCAATTTACAAAGTTCTCTAGATAAGGCTAACGTAGAATTAGAGAAGCTAAAGACAGCGTATTCGGATCTTGAATTAAAACTGAAAGAGCAAGTTCCTGTTAATGTACCGCAGGAGCCAGTAGCCAATTAGGCTGTCTCTGCAGAGTAGTCAATTGCGCTAGTTTTAAAGTCAGAACTTGATGCAGTTATGCTGAGCCTGCTATTATTTCTGTGGCGGGCGAATATGCAAAATCTTTATGGGATCAAAGAAGGGCGCGAATCGTGTTTGGATTAAATGCGAATTCGCGTTTTTCTTTTCAAACAAGCCTGCATTAATCATGCTTGTTTGACTCCGAACCGCCATAATTATAAATAATATACGGCAAGGGATAATTGAAACATATGAATATACCGAAACACATAGCAATAATAATGGATGGCAATGGAAGATGGGCTAAGGCTAGAGGCCTTCCGAGGGTTATGGGCCATACTCAGGGAGTGGAGGCTGTAAGAAGGATTGTAAAATCATGCGTTAAAATAGGGGTTAAATATCTTACACTCTATGCGTTTTCAACTGAGAATTGGTCCAGGCCTGACCATGAAGTAAGGGCCCTGTTTAAACTGTTGGAAGATTTTATAGATAAGGAATTCAAACTATTTCATGACAATAAAATCAAGTTTAATATAATAGGAGAGAGGCAGAGGATACAGAAGGATATCCTGGCTAAGATGGAGGGCGCTGAGAAAGATACCCAGGGTTACGATAATCTCACGCTGAATATAGCATTGAGTTATGGAGGCAGGCAGGAGATATTAAACGCTGCAAAAATTTTAGCGGAAGACGTCTTGAATGCAAAAATTAATACATCCGAAATAGATGAAAAAATATTTTCAAGCAAGCTTTATACCAAAGGACAACCTGACCCGGAACTTTTAATACGAACAAGCGGAGAGATGCGGGTATCAAATTTTTTATTATGGCAGATCTCTTACGCTGAATTCTACGTAACCGAAACTCTCTGGCCTGATTTTAACGAAAAAGAATTAAATAAGGCTATAGAGGAGTACAATAAGAGAGAAAGACGGTTTGGAAAATAAATTAAGTTATAAGCCGTAAGCTTTAAGCAAGAACAATGCTGTTCAATTGACCTTTAACAGTTTATAACTTACAGCTATTAAAAATATGCTTAAACGTACAATCACTTCCATAATTTTAATATTACTAGCTATTCTCAGCATTTTTATATTGCCCATATGGACATTTGGGGCAGTGGCGTCTTTATTTGTAGGTTTAGGGCTTTATGAATTTTTCAAGCTAAACGCAAAAAAGGTATTGCCTTTAAGTTTTGCCTATGTAGGTATTTTGTCGGGGGTATTATTGCCGCATATTACGTATTTTTATAGGCCTACAGGCGGCATATGGGAAATAGTATTTTTCATAGTCATATTAATCACGCTTTTTATAATTCAATTTACAAGGAAAGAAAACCAGGATGCAGTATCATTGATAGCGGTTACATTATTTGCGATTTTTTACATCGGATGGTTTTTTACATTTCTTGTAAAAATAAGATTTCTGGAGGATGGCCATAAATTAGTTGCGTACTTACTTTTTGTTACAAAATCGGGAGATATGGGGGCATATTTAACAGGGTCTCGTTTCGGAAGGCATAAGCTGATACCAAGAATAAGCCCTAATAAATCAGTTGAAGGAGCCATAGGCGGTTTTGTATTCAGCATTATCAGCGCCTTTCTTAGTAAATATTATTTTCCATGGATGAGTTTCAGTTTTATACTTGTAAGCGGCGTTCTTATAGGTATATTCGCTCAGCTTGGAGACCTGGCTGAAAGCCTTATTAAGAGAGATTATGAAGTAAAGGATTCAGGTACTTCTCTACCCGGTCTCGGCGGCATGCTGGATCTGATCGACAGCATACTCTTTACGGCGCCGATTTTTTATATCTGCCTGACTATTTTTAGATAAAATATTATGGAAAGAATAGCGGTTTTAGGGTCAACAGGGTCTATAGGCACAAACGGGCTGGATGTAATAGCGAAGTTTCCCGATAGATTTAAGGTATGCGCGTTATCAACGAATATCAATATTGAATTATTAAGGAAGCAGGCAAAAATATTCAAACCGGAAGCTGTTTGTATTGCTCGGTCAGACGTTGCTTCGCAAAATTTTAGGAAGATGAAGGTATATGAGGGCGAAGATGGGTTGTGCAGGATGCTGGAAAATTTAAAGATAGATACTGTTCTAGTGGGCATAGCAGGGTCATCCGCACTTTTGCCTATATTGACAGCTCTGGACAGGGTTAAGAAAATAGCTCTTGCAAATAAAGAAGCCCTTGTTATGGCAGGCGGCATTATAATGAACAAGGCAGCAAAAAATAAGGTGGCAGTAGTGCCTGTAGACAGCGAACATAGTGCAATATTCCAATGCATCGGAAACAGCAACAGAAAGGATTTAAAGAAGATTTTTCTTACAGGTTCAGGCGGGCCTTTATTAAATGCGAAAAAGTCTGTGTTTAAGAATATAACAGTAAAACAGGCGATTAATCACCCGAGATGGAAGATGGGCAAAAAGATATCAGTGGATTCTGCTACAATGATGAATAAGGGGCTGGAAGTGATTGAGGCACATTGGCTTTTTAATATGGATATCAATAACATAGAGATATTGATACATCCAGAAGCAGTGGCCCATTCAATGGTGGAATTTAAAGACGGCGTAATACTTGCCCAGATGGGCGTATGCGATATGAGGATTCCTATCCAGTATGCCCTTACGTATCCCGATAGATTTGATTCCGGAATCAAAAGCCTGGAGTTTTCTAAGATAAAGAACTTGAGTTTTTATAATCCGGATTTTAAAAAATTTCCATGTATGTGCCTGGCGTATGAAGCTGGAAAAAAGGCAGGGACATGGCCTTCGGCCCTGAATGCGTCAAATGAAGAGGCTGTAAGGGAATTCATAGAAGGCAGAATAAAATTTATAGATATACCAAGGTCTGTTGAAAAGGTCCTGAGGCTTCATAAGGGCGTTAAAAATCCGGGTATAGAAGATATACTGGAAGCGGATAAATGGGCGAAGGTAAAAACCAAGGAGATACTTAGATGCTGTCGCTAGTTTCTTTTATAATTGTTTTGAGTATTTTAGTTATAGTGCATGAATTCGGGCATTTTATTGTTGCGAAAAAGATGGGAGTACGGGTTGAAAAATTTTCTATAGGGTTTGGGCCGGAGATAGCTGGTATTACAAGAGGAAATACCAGATATTCAGTTTCTATAATACCTCTGGGGGGTTATGTAAAATTAGCAGGAGAGACAGTTTCGGAGGGGACAAAGGGAGAGAAGTGGGAATATCTTTCAAGGACGGTTGGGGAAAGAATGAGGATAATATTCGCCGGACCGTTATTAAATTATATACTGGCGTTTTTGATTTTTTCATTCGTATTTATGGCTGGAAGCCCTACGTTAACCAGCAGGATAGGCAAAGTCATGCCTGGATATCCTGCTGAATCAGCAGGATTAAAGATGGGCGATAAAGTCTTAAATATAAACGGCAAAGATGTGGTTTACTGGGAAGACGTTACAAAGATTGTGCATATAAGTAAAAATATAGAAATAAAACTTCTTGTAGAACGGGATGGCAAGCAGATGTTTTTTCTTGTTACGCCCAAATCCCAGGATATGAAAACTATCTTTGGCTCCAAAAAAAATATTTCTATAATAGGCATTGCTCCGTCCGATGAAGTCGTATATGTAAGATACGGATTTTTTAAATCTATTTACATGGGGGCTGAAAGATTATGGACGCTGACTTATATGACATGCAAGGCTTTGTGGGCGAGCATTACCGGCGCAATACCCGTAAAGGAATCCATGACAGGGCCTATAGGGATATTTTATATAACAGGCCAGGCAGCTAAGCTTGGAATAGTTTATCTATTGCAACTGATGGGCGTATTGAGTGCGTCTTTAGCTATTTTTAATCTTTTGCCAGTGCCTGTTTTGGATGGCGGACATATTTTATTTCTTACAATAGAAAAGATCAAGAAAAAACCTGTTTCCATAAAGATGCAGGAGAGCATAACCCAGGCGGGCATGTCGTTACTTATAGTTTTGATGTTATTTGTATTTTATAATGATTTTGTTAGATTTGGAATTCTTGAAAAAATAGCGCAGATTTTTAAAAAATAATTACCTGGCCCGATCGCCGAACAGGATAACTATCCCGTTCGGCGATCGGTAAATGGTGTATGCGTATGACAAGACAGATAAAGATCGGAGGGATTAAAATCGGCGGCGGTGCGCCTGTCAGTATCCAGTCGATGGCAAAGACTGACACAAGGGATGTTTCAGGAACTGCAAGGCAGATAAAGGAACTGGAAAAAGCAGGATGTGAGATTATAAGAGTTGCTATAAAAGATTTTGAAGCTGCGGAGGCCATAAAGGCTATCAAGCGAAAAATAAATTTACCTTTAGTGGCGGATATACATTTTGACTACAGATTAGCTTTGTGCGCTATTGAAAACGGGGCTGATAAGATACGGCTTAATCCCGGAAATATTTATAAAGAAGACGAGATAAAAGAGGTTATAAAATTAGCAAAGAAAAGAAAGATTCCTATAAGAGTGGGGGCAAATTCGGGGTCGATTAGAAATAGGGTAAAGTGCGGAGAGCAGAGGGCAAAAGATTTGGCGGAATCCGTTTTAGATTACATAAAGATATTGGAGAGAATGGATTTTTACGATATAATAGTTTCATTGAAGGCATCTGATGTTATCAGCACTGTAGAAGCCTATAAGCTTTTTTCAAAGAAATCAAAATATCCGCTTCATCTAGGCGTTACTGCGGCAGGAGCTGTTTCAACAGGCGTCGTAAAATCATCTATAGGAATAGGCGCTTTGCTTCTGGATGGCATAGGAGATACTATCAGGGTTTCATTGACAGGGGATCCTGTTGAAGAAGTAATAGTTGCGAAAAACATCCTCCAGGCATTAGGGTTAAGAAACTTTGGCCCGGAGGTTATCTCGTGTCCTACATGCGGGAGATGCCAGGTGGATTTACAGGACATAGTAGAAAAAATAGAATCAAGCGTTAAGTCACAAGCTGCAAGTTGCAGGAGGCGGTTAACAAGCTGCAAGATAGCGATTATGGGATGCGAGGTTAATGGTCCCGGAGAGGCTAAAGAGGCGGATATAGGTATTGCATGCGGCAAAGGTTCTGGGGTTATTTTTAAAAAAGGCGAGATAATAAAAAGAGTAAAAGAAAAAGATATAGTTAAGGAATTGCTAAGAAGTATATAAACTTGACAAAACTAACATTGTCAGAGTGTCAAGTTTACGGGATGGAGTAAGTAGTACTGTTAAAAAACGCATAAACTTGACAAAACTAACATTGTCAGAATGTAAAGATTATGAGATGGAGTAGGTATTTTATCCCGACATTAAAAGAGGTGCCGAGTGAGGCTGAGGCGGTAAGCCACAGGCTTATGATACGAGCCGGCCTAATCAGAAAACTTGTATCAGGCGCTTACATATATCTTCCTTTGGGCCTGAAAGTTTTAAAAAAGGTCCAGAATATTATCCGCGAAGAAATGGATAAAAAAGGGGCTATTGAACTTTTTATGCCTTCTATGCAGCCAGTTGAGTTGTGGCATGAATCAGGCAGGTTTAAAGCTCTTGGCGAAGATCTCATCACTTATAAAGACAGGCATGACAGGATAATAGTTTTTGGGCCTACCCATGAAGAGGTTATCACAGACCTTGTTAGGAATCACGTGAATTCTTATAAACAAATGCCAATCACTCTTTATCAAATCCAGACTAAATTCAGGGACGAGGTGAGGCCGAGATTCGGCGTAATACGCAGCCGCGAATTTATAATGAAGGACGCTTACAGCTTTGACAAGGATTGGCAGGGCCTTGATGAAAGTTATCAAAAGATGTACGAGGCATATGAAGCAATTTTTAAAAGGTGCGCCCTTAAAGCGATTGCAGTAGAAGCAGACTCCGGAGTTATGGGCGGTGATGTTTCGCATGAGTTTATGGTAGCATCTGAAAGCGGGGAAGACCTTCTGGCGCATTGCGCTTCCTGCGGATATGCTGCTAGCTTGCCAGTGGCAGAGGTGAAAAGCGCAGGACATAGAGCAGAGGGCAGAGAAAAAGCCATAGAAGAAACGGATACGCCGGGGGTAACTACTATAGAAAAAGTCGGGCAGTTATTAAAGGTAAGGCCTGATCAGATGGTTAAGACGCTTATTTATGTGGCAGGCGAGAAACCAGTGGCGGTTTTAATAAGAGGCGATCATGAAGCAAATGAGGCAAAGATAAAAAAAATCTTGAAATGCCAAAACCTTGAAATGGCTGATGAAGATGTTATAAATAAGGTAACCGGCGGCCCTATTGGGTTTTCAGGGCCTTGCGGATTAAAAGATGCAAGGGTTATAGCTGATAATTCTGTCAAAACCATGGTTAATTTTGTAACAGGAGCAAATAGAAAAGATAAGCATTATATTAATACAAATCTTGATAGGGACTTTAAAGTCGATGAATGGGCTGATTTGAGGATGATTACTGAAATTGACCACTGCCCTAAGTGCAATAAAAACATAAAAATAGAACATGCAATAGAAATGGGCCATGTATTTAAATTAGGCCTTAAATATTCAAAGGCAATGAAGGCAGAGTTTCTGGACGAAGGCGGTAACCTAAAGCCAATAGTAATGGGTTGTTACGGCATAGGCGTTAACAGGATTATGGCTGCAGTTATAGAGCTTCACAATGACAAAAAGGGCATAATCTGGCCTATGTCAATAGCGCCTTTTCAAGTCATCGTCATACCTATAAATTACAAGGAAGAAAATATCAGAAAAATCACAGACAATATCTATGAAGAAGTAAATCAAGCAGGCGTAGAGACATTGCTGGATGATAGAGATGAAAGCGCAGGCGTTAAATTTAACGATGCTGAATTAATAGGCATACCCTTTTCGATAGTGATAGGAGACAGGGGCCTTAAAAAAGGTATAGTTGAAATAAAGATAAGAAATACAGGCGAGATTATAGCAGTTAAAAAAGAACAGCTAAAAGATAGTATCCTATCATTAATATCTGCTTAATAGCCAATAAAAAATTGAAATTTTATTTGACCTGAAAGCGTTTTCGTGATATACTTTAATATAGAAATTTAAAAAGTATTTAAAATATATTTAAGTAAAAGAGGGAATTATGTCTTTTAAATCATTCAAGAAAATTGTTTCAATTATTACCGTAGTCACATTTATAGGTACTAACGCTGTATATGCTACGCCTGATTCAAAATCTATATTTAAAAATAAAAAAGTAAATTATCAGAAAATAAGCGATAAAAATGATGGAATTATGCGGCAAAAAAAGGCCGTTACGAGCGGAGAAGACGATAAGCAGGCCGAATCCCAGGAAAAAGAAGCCAAAAAAATCCTATCGTCTCATTTAGAAGACATATCTCAGATACATATACCCCAGGAACTTGGCAGAATTACAGAAGTATATAATAACGCTGATTCCAAAGACAAAAACCCCAATCTAATAGTACATATACAAGACCTCCACACAAACCCGGAAGCAGAGCTGAATTTAGCTAAAATATTAGAGCTTCTTTTAAAAGACTACAATATGGGCCTGGTGTGTTCGGAAGGAGCTGACGGAAAAGTGGATACAAGCCTGGTTTCAGGTTTTCCGGATTCTCAGGCAAAAGAAAAAGTTTCACGCATATTCATTGATTCAGGAGAGCTTACAGGGGAGGAATACCTGTCTATAACAAAATACCCGGATTTGCCCATATGGGGCATAGAAGATGAAAAAATTTATTTTCAAAACATAGCGGATTTTAATAATATAATGAATTTTAAAACATCTTCTCAGGTGTTTATCTCGCAGGCAAAGAAAGCCCTGGAACAGTTAAAACCAAGGATCTATTCAAAAGAAATGATGTCTTTGGACCAGAAAGAATCCGACTATGAAAATAAGAAAATAGAAACAGACGTATATCTGAAATATTTAAATGCCTACATCCAAAAGTTTAATCTCCCCACCGCTGATTATAAAAATATTTCTTTGCTAACCGAAACAATGGTAAAAGAGAAGGCCATAGACCAGTTAAAGATAATGAAAGATTATCAGAATCTATTTTTAAACCTGCAGTCTACTCTGCAGAGCAGGTCTTTAAATAATGATTTGGACGGCTTGATTGCCATGGCAAATCTATTCAAGGACCAAAAAATTTCTCCTTTTAGTTTCTACAGCTATTTGAAGGATTTAGCTAATAAGCACTTAAAAGAAGGTTTTGCCGCAAAGTACCCGGAATTGGATTCTTTTGTAGATTATCTTGCTAAAGTCAACCTGCTGGATTCCACAAAACTATTTGTTGAAATGGAAAATTTGTCGTATGACATAAAAACCAATCTGGCAAGGAACGCTGAAGAGAAAACGCTTGTATCCTGCCTTAGGAATATCAAATTTTTAGAAAGTTTCTTTAACCTGAAAGTGTCAAACGAGGAACTTGACTATTATTTAAATAATAGGGATTCCCATAAGGTGGCGTTTTTTGAAAAGTTTCTAAAGCCAGCCATGGCAAAATATAATATATCCGGAGTTATAGACTATAACCCTGATTTGATAGACAGGCATTTTAAGGAGCTGGAGGATTTTTATAAGGTTGTAAAAGACCGCGATGTAGCGATGGTAAATAAATCCGTATCCGAAATAGAAAAACGTAATTCCAGGGTTTCCGCGTTAATAGCCGGAGGTTTTCATACCAGGGGCATTACCAGGCTTTTGAGAGAAAGAGGCTATTCCTATATAGTGGTATCTCCTTATTCCAAGACGGATATAGACGAAGAAAATTACCATTTCTTATTGTCAGGAAAACGCAAGCCTCTTGCTGAAATACTTAGCAAGCTTGATACGCCAAGCATACTTAAGCGCTATGTGAAAACGCTGAGAGTGCCCTTGATATTCAACGCCCTAGCGGAAAAATTAGAGGCGTATTTAGGCGTTGATACGCCCTCGGCAATTTCTATAAGAGACAGGCTTATCGCGGTATTACAGATAGGGTTTGGCGGCGGATCAGTGGAACTGAAGAAATCCGCGGAAGGTATTTTAGTGGCGCGGTATAACCCTGAAAAAGGCAGCTCGCAGTATTATAAAATTACCGCGGAAGAGGTAGTCGCGGCCGGGCCGGCTGATTTTACCGGAGATACTGTGTATTCTGAAACGCAACGCGCTCAAGCGGCCGGAGAACAGACGGCTGACGCAGGCAGAGGGTCTGTGTGGGGGGCTTTGAATACGTTTGCAAGATTGGGGATTAAAGCAGGAGATGAGATAACGGTATTAGGCATACAGCCCGAGAGGCTTAAGGACGCGGGCAAGGCCTGGTCCGAGAGCTCGGTGCGCAGAGAGTTTAAAGATGCGGAAAGTTTAGGCATAATAGTAAATACAGGAACTAAGGATGAGGATGGCAGAGAAATATTTAAAGTCCTTGTGAGCCTTACGAGGGAACAATTAGAGGCGTTGCCGGCTGATGTAATAACAATGTTAGATAAGGGCAGGGTTATAGACGAAGAAAAAGCAAGGATAGCAGAGGCAATAAATGGTGCGATAGGAAGGAATGAAAAAAGAGGAGAAGAACAATTACGGCCAATACTGGCTAAGTTAAGAAATGATAAAGCAATTATGCAATTAGATGCCGATGTTTACGGAAAGCCTTTCGAAGACGTGAGGGCTTTAAACCCTAAATGGGCAGAAGCTGGTTTTGATAAAGCAGATAAAAAGGAACCAAGCCGTTTTGGCTGGACACTTGAAAATTTAAAGTGGATATTACGAAATCCAGACAAAATACAGCAAGTGCTTGATGATGCTAAAGAGATAAGAGCTAAATACAGATATGTGATTTTTTGCGGCATGGGCGGTTCTGGTTTAAGTGTGCAAACTGTTAAAACCACGTTTGGAGAGCCTGAAAATCTTACAATCTACAGCCTCAGGACAACTGATCCTGCAGTGATAAAGGATATTCTTGATAATATAGCGAGGACAGAGGGTTCTCTTGAAGAGGCTCTTCGCTATACCCTTGTAATTCCTATTAGTAAATCCGGAAAGACCGAAGAAACTGTTTCGCATAAAAAATATTTTGAAAATCTATTTGGTAAATTCCAAATTAATATAAAAGATCATATGTGGGTTGTGACTGACAGAGGCTCTCCAATGGACACTGGCGCTTATACACAGAGAGAAATCCAATTTAACAGTAAAGGGGATATAGGCGGCAGATATACTGCTCCCACAACTAATATATTCCTTCTTCCATTAGCACTTGTTGCTCCAGAAAAGGTGGAGGTGATTCTTGAGAAAGCAAGAGCTATGAATGAAATAGATGATATAGACAATGATACCTTTATAAGGCTTGGCGCTTATCTTTACCATATGGCAGCTGAAGAGGGTAAGGACAAGGTGACCTTTATGGTTCCAAAGGAGCTTCAGGATTTGCCTATGTGGTCAGAGCAGCTTATTGAGGAATCTCTTGGTAAAGGCGGGAAAGGTTTTACTGTATTTTACGGAGAAGATATTTCAGAAGCTTCTATTAGAGATGTTGGAAAAAATGACAGGGTATTTTTAAGAATAAACATAGGCGGTAAAAAGACAAATGATGAATTATGGAAGCGTCTTGAAGAAAAAGGATATCCTGTATTTGAGATAGATGTGGATGACATAGATTCGATAGGCGGGATAATGCTTGGTTTACAGAGGGCCGTTGCTACGGTGGGCTATCTCTGGGATATATGTTTTGTTGATCAGCCAGCAGTAGAAGGTTATAAGAATGCCACAAGAGAAGTGATGAGTAAATTACAGCCAGGCGAAAGAGTAGAAGTGCCGCGTGAATGGAAAAGCGCATCATTTGGCAAGCTGAGATTGTATTATGATAGGCTGATACAAGTCGGAGCTATTGCTGAAGAAGAATTAGAAGTCGAAGTTCAGAGGCTTGGCGCTACAATGGATGATGCTGCAGCAGTGTATGCAGCGATCATAAATATCTTGAGAACAAAACCTGGTTTTGAGGCAAAAGAACTTACTAGTTATGGCAGGATGACAGAAGGCATGAAGGGGATCTTGCAAAGAGCAAGGACAAGTATTTTTACAAACGGCCTAAAGATGCCTTCTAAGTTTGGCGAAGGACCTGATAAAAACCATTCTTACCATCAGAATATAGAAGCTGGAAAGGATATGTGGTTATCAACTTATTTTATGCCGCTGCAAATAGAACAACCAGAGGCATTGCCATATGATGATAATTTAATAAGAGCTCAAACAATCGGCACAGTTAATTCTATAGTTAAGGGAGGCCGCAAAGTAGCGCTTATTACATTTGATTCTACAACTAAAGATGCCGAAGGCGATGTAGATTCATTTTTTAAAGAAGTAGAACGTTATTTGAATAGAAAAGATACGATTAATCCCGATTTGGCAGTTTGGTCAGGGCAGGCAGAGTCTTTTGAGAAAAAGCGTACAGCAGCTAGCCAGGATTTTGTGAATGCTCTGGATATTATTCGGGCGCAAGATAAGGTATTAGAGATTGGCGCTGGGCCATTTCTCTGGAACGCTGAGGCAGCAATAGATAGGCAGGCAAGCTCTGTAGCTGTAACTGATTTAGTACCCTGGAATGTGGATAGATTAAATGAAAAAATTGCTGAAAAGGGATTACAAGATAGAGTTGCTGCTCGGGCTCTAGATATCAATCAAAGGTTTGATTTTCCTGATGCGTCATTCGATGTTGTTATCTCTGATATAGCTTTATTACAGTATGTAGATACAGAACAAGCCATGAGTACATTAGAAGAAATCAGGCGTATCTTAAAACCAGGTGGCAGATTAGTATTTCGTGTTAAGTCTGCAGAAGATTATCGCTATGGACAGGGTGAGCAGTATAAAAAGGACGGAGAGGCCGTAAGGGATGTATTTGTGAGATACGATTCACATGTTCCAGAAATAGCACATTTGCCGAGATTGGGTCATTTCTGGTCCATAGAAACATTAACCAATATTTTAACTGCTGTTGGTTTTGAAATCACTGGTATTGAGACAGGAAAAGAGGTCTTATATAACGATCCTCAGGCTTCTACGCTTATTACTGTGAAAGCTAATGTACCTATTGCTCAAGACAGAAAGTTCGGATCTCTTGGCGCTGCTGCGGCAAGTTTTGCCGCAGGAACAACTGCTGTTGAAAGATCAGTTGCGGTGAAGGAAAATATCCTTACACCTCAGGAGCAGGAGAGGCTTAGGAATATAGCCAGGATAGACGCTGTAATTACGGAAACCAGAGAACAGGCGGAATGGCAGGCTGCTAGAAAAATAGCGGATTTGATAAAATCAAAAAATGCAGAAGGCGTAAAGATAGTTATTGGTTTTGCCACAGGGGAGACTTATAAAGGCATATATGAAAAGTTAATTAAAATTACAGAGGAAGAAAAAATAAGCTGGGCGAATGTAGTAACTTTTAATTTGGATGAATATGTTTGGAATTCTCCGGGGTATAACAGCACTTACCGGGATCAATATTACGACAGCGAGTCTTATCAGGTATTTATGCGTACCAACCTGTTTACCCGGTTAATTCAAAATGCCGAATTAAAAGAAGGAAATATTCATTTTATGAACGGCCTTACGGATGATGCTGAAAAAGAAGCAAGGGATTATGAAGCCTTGATCATGGAAGAAACAAACGGCGAAGGCGTGGATTTACAGGTTCTGGGGATAGGGGTGGAAGGCCATATCGCTTTTATAGAGGCAAGGCCTGATATGCCATTAGATGATTTCCTCGGGCTAAAGACAAGGGTTGAGACGTTGGCTCCGAGCACAAAAGGAGCGAACTCCAGATTTTTCGGCAACAATACAGATGCGGTGCCTCCTTATGCGATGACCCAGGGTATATCCACTATTTTAAAAGCAAAAGAAATCTTATTAGTGGCTACGGGTTCCGGAAAATCAGGCGTTATTACTGAAACTATTGCAGGCAAGGTTACTCCTGAAGTCCCCGCCTCAGTTTTACAGGCGCATAAAAATACAGCTATTATTATGGATAAAGATGCTGCGCAAGGGTTGGTTGAATTAGCCAAATCTTCCAGGAGACAACAGGTTGATTCAATGGATCAGATTGTGGCTATCGATGCAGCGAAAGTTATAGGTGATAAAAAAGGGTTTGAAAACTGGCTTGCAGAACAACCTGAAAACATCGCAGTTGTAATAATAGCTATGTCTGACGCCGAGTATGAAGGCGTCAAGCAATATGAAAATATAGCTTTTATAAAGGTATTCGGCAGGGATATCAAAGGAGATGAAAATCGCCTGGCGCTACTTGCTATGTTTAGCGAATTTGGGACACCTGAACTTTTCGGAGGTTTTAAATTAGGGGCTCCGGGCGCAATTGATCAATATAAAACAGTAGCCGCGGCGGTAGCAGAAGGGGTATAATCCGGAGAGCCGTAAGAAATATGGACAGCGCAGTTTTTACTGCAACAGGAGCTAAGCAAAAAGACTGCCGCTGTCCATATTTTTATAACTGCAATAAGTTTATAAACTTGACAAAACTGACATTGTTAGTTTGTCAAGTTTTTATAAATAGCTTGATTACTGAACCTGATCTTGATATGCTTGGAATGTTAATATTATTGAAGGGTTAGCTATGAAGCAAAAGATTGTGCAGGAAGAAAATCAAATAGATGATCTTATGAAGAAACTATGCACTCCGCTCTGTGCCCATGGGAATATAGATATGGCTAAGAGGTTTCTTAAGGGCGGATATAAGCAAGATGGGTATGGCGTGCCTGAAGGCTCTGCTATTAATGGGTCGTTTAGTTTTGAAGGAGAGCAGGGATATTATGTAGAAGATTCCTGCGGAAAACAAGCCGGCAGGCAGGTATTTCTTGAAACAGTTGATAAGATGAGGATGTTTTTTAAAAAGCGGGCCAGGAGGATTGGCAAACCGATAAGGTTTATTATTAAGCCCGGGATCGGCGGCCAGCATACGCCATTTCAAGGCATTGCTGATATTTTTGATACAATAGAGGCCGGGAAGAAAAAATCTATAAAGATTTGCGGGGAATATGAACTTGGAAAAGATTTTGAGTTGTTTATGATTGATACGCTGAAAGAACTTAAAGCGGAGTGGGATGAGGTATGCGTTATACCAAGCTCAAAATCAGGCTCTACCGATGAAACCATGATGGTGTTTGTGGATATATTTTATGCGATGTTAAAGCATCAAGCTGTAAAAAAAGGCATTGACGGGGAAAAATTTGCAGATATAGTTTTGAATACGCTAAACGAGGTTAATTTTTTGATTAGCGGCGGAGAGAGGCCGGCTAAAGACCTGTTCAAGGTTGATAAAGAAAGATTCGGGACAGACAGCCTTATCGTATTGATTTTTGAAAGAGCAAAAACTTTAAATATTTCTTTTCAGGATATAAAAGATATATTCGGGAAAGTTCTGGGTAATATGTTTTTTGAGACTACAGACAGGGTTGAACAAAGCAGGCTATCAGCCTTTATCCGCAACTCCGGGCTTGATGAAGAGTTAGGAGAAGATGCGCCCGGCTTTGGGGCAATGTTTGACAATGTGGGCGGCAGATGGACAGCTGATTTACATATGATGACGTATCTTGCTTATTACGGGCTGGACGCTGAAGCGTATTGGAAATCGCGTAGAGACGGGATATGCAAAGTCAGACAAGGCAAGCATATTGCGAATGCTATAGCCAAAAAAATCGTAGATTCCGGCATAACGGATATCGGCCTTTTAGTGCCTGAGGAATTCTTCTGGTTCGGCAAATCTATAGAGCAGAACTTTAATGAAAGCATATGGCAGAATGGTTTTAGTAACCTTATAGCTATAAGAGACTCTCAGTGGGATGCGCAAAAACAGCATTATGCAAATAACCCAAAGCGGTTAGTAATCAATATGTCTAATATGGCTATTTCCAAAGATTCATTTAACATTGTTACAATAGATATTCCTGTCTTTAAACCTGTCCAACTTCGCAAGTTGCCCGGTCGTCGGGCAACTTGCGAAGTTGGACAGCAGCAGCTGGTGAATGCGTTTGCAGAGCTGTTTACTCTTTTTTACGGCATTACGTCTTGTGTAGGAAACGCGCTGATTGTAAAAGCGCTGTATAAAGCAGGATATAGTGTAAGCGATGTTGATTTGAATAATCTGGATAATCCTGCTACAAGGATTGTTCAGGAAAATCTTTATCTTCGCCAGCCTTATGTGGAGTTAGGGAAAGGCCTTCTCGAGAATAAATTAAAAGAATTGCAGGAAAAGGAATACAAAAGCCCTGGAGCGATTAGCAGAGAATACGAGAAAATAAAAGAAACAGCTAAGGCGAAAAATGAGTTTAAGGGATTGCCAGGAGAGAAGGGCCGAAAATTAGTCCCTTTTATTTATCTTGAAGGAGACAGGTTTTATGATCTCAGGGATTATTTGATTTCCAAAGGCGTTGAATGGGTTATGCAGGGAACAGGGGACCAGCATATCAGTTATCAGCAGGTCCTGGCCCAGCCTGGGAAATATCTGCCGTTTATTATTTCAATTATCCCTGAAAAACCTGTTTCAGGGAGGCCGGCTGTAGGATTTGCCAAGCCGTATCTTCATAATATAAGCCCTAATATGGTCCGCGACTTTTTCGCAGAAGCTTCATATAAAGCCTTGGTGTCGCAGGGGGGTCTTGGATTTTTTATAAGAGTAATTGATAATAAAGAAAATATCAATATTATTAAAAAAGAAATATTGAATTTCATCAAAACCATCTGAAAAAGCTGTAGATAAGATAGATAATTTTTGCTTGACACTTTTCCCTGGAAGTAGTATATTGTAAACAACTCTATGAAAGGGGGATGTCGAAGTTAAAGTGGGTGTATTTTGCCCGCTTTTTTATTTTAAGTAAGATAAGATATATTATGTTAGAAAAGATCAAAAAAATCATAGACCCGATTTTGCAAGAAGATGAAACTGAGCTTGTAGAGATGATTTACAGAAAAGAAGCGGGAAGACAGGTTTTGCGGCTTCTGGTTGATAGGAGTGGCGGAATTAAGCTGGCAGATTGCGTGAGATTAAACCAAAGAATAGGCCAGGCCCTTGATGAAGCGGATATAATACAGGAAAGTTATGTTATTGAAGTGGATTCTCCGGGGATTGACAGGCTGTTTAAGACAAAAAGGGATTTCGAGAGAGCTGTTGGAAGGCTTGTCAGGGTAACGTTAAACGAAAGGATACAGGATAAAAAAGAATATGTAGCCAGGCTAAAGGAGGTATCTGATGCAGGCGTTAAGATAGATGTGAAGAAAAAAGGCGTTATAGAGATACCTTTTGAGAGGATAACAAGAGCAAGAGAAGAAGTTGAATTCTAATAACAGGAGAAAGAAATGAATCAGGATCTATTAGCGATATTAGACAGCATTGAAAGAGATAAGGGTATTAAAAAAGAGATTCTCATAAAGGCGATAGAGTCAGCTTTGGTCAGCGCTGCGCGTAAAAATCTCGGAAAACATACTGAAGACATAAAAGCTGAATTCGACCCTTTGACGGGAGATTTTAAGGTCCTTACAGCGGAAGGCAAAGAGGTTTCCGGAGATTTTGGCAGGATCTCTGCGCAGACGGCAAAACAGGTCATAATACAGAAGATCCGGGAAGCCGAAAGAGATGTGTTGTTTGAAGAATATAAAAAGAAGGTAAATGATATTTGTTCAGGCGCTGTCCATAGATTTGAAAAAGGCATGATAATCGTTGACCTCGGGAGGGTTGAAGGAGTACTGCCGAAAAGAGAGCTTCCTCCAAACGAAGAATACCGCCAAGGCGACAGGATCAAGGCGTTGATTGTAGAGGTTAAAAAGTCTTCAAAAGGGCCTGAGATATTGCTTTCCAGGACAAGCCCGGGTTTTGTAAAAAGGCTTTTTGAGCTGGAGGTGCCTGAGATATATGAGGGTATTGTGGAAATAAAAGCTGTATCGAGAGAGGCAGGGGACCGTTCAAAAATAGCTGTGTATTCCAAAGATGATAAGGTTGACCCGGTAGGCGCATGCGTAGGCATGAGAGGCCAGAGGGTTAAGAATATTGTAAGGGAACTGGGCGGAGAAAAAATAGATATTGTACGCTGGAGCGTAAATATAGGAGAGTTTATATCCGGCAGTTTGAGTCCGGCGGAGATTACAAGCGTAAAAACAACCGAAGTTGAAAGAAGAGCCGAGGTTATAGTCGCAGATGACCAGCTTTCTCTTGCGATAGGCAAGAAAGGCCAGAATGTAAGGCTTGCAGCTAAACTTACAGGATGGAATATAGACATAAGAAGCAAATCCGAGATAGAAGAAGTAAAGGAAATTTCGATAACAGAGATAGATGGAATCGGGCCTAAGACCGGAAAAGAGCTTAAAAAAGCAGGTTATGATACAGTTGGAAAGATTATCAAGCTGAGCTTGAATGAATTAACTGATGTTAAAGGCGTTGGAAAGAAAACAGCTGAAAAGATTCTTAAGTCAGCCAAAGAGCTTATGGAACAAAAAGTGCATCAAGTGAGGGATAAAAAAAATAAAGAAAACAGGGAAGCCAAGGCTGAGAGAGAGAAAGAACTGGCTGCGGAAGTTGATAAAGAGGAGAAAGAAGAGAAAAAGGAAGAACTTCAAAAGGATAAAGAATGAGCATACGCGTTCACCAGTTAGCAAAAGATTTGGGGATTACAAGCAAAGAGCTTATAAATAAACTTCATAGCCTTAAGATAGATGTCAAGGGGCATATGAGCGCTCTTGATGACGATACAGCATTTCTTGTAAAAGAAGAATTAAAGCTCAAAAAGACAGTAAAGGCAAAGGAAAGCGCGCCAGCGCGCCAGAGCACCTCCGCACCGCAAGGATATGGCTTAGGCAGGACACCAGTAAAAGAGAAGACGCCGGAAAAAACAAAAAAGCCTGAAAAAAAAGTTAAACAACCAAAGATTCAGGAAAAGAAAATAGAGCCTAAGATTGACGAGGTTAAGGTTAAGATTAAAGCTGAGGTTGGGATTGAAGAAATAAAAGAAGAGCCGAAACCGGAGTTAAAGGTATTAAAAATAGATTTTCCGATAATAGTTAAAGATCTTGCAGCGAAGCTAGGAACAAAACCGGCAGATCTTTTGAAAAAACTTCTGGATAGAAAAGTGCTTGTTACAATAAATCAGGCGCTTGATGAAGAAGTGGCGCGTTCAATTTGCGAAGGGTTTGGATATATTATTGAAAAACCGCCTAGTTTTGAAGAAACCTTTTTAGCAGATCTTGATAAAGCCAGCGATCCTAAAAAACTAAAGCCAAGAGCGCCTATTGTTACATTTATGGGACATGTTGACCACGGAAAGACTTCTCTTCTTGATACCATAAGAAAAACAAAGGTTGCCGATAAAGAAGCAGGCGGGATAACGCAGCATATAGGAGCGTATGAAGTAATGCTTTCCAAGGGCAGTGTTACGTTTCTAGATACCCCCGGCCATGCTGCTTTTACTGCGATGCGGGCAAGAGGCGCAAACGTCACTGATATTGTTGTTCTGGTAGTAGCTGCCGACGACGGTATAATGCCTCAGACAATAGAGGCTATAGACCATGCCCGGGCTGCAGGCGTTACCATAGTAGTCGCGATAAATAAAATTGACAAACAGAATATAAATCTGGATAGAGTCAAGAAACAATTGGCAGAGCAGAATCTCACTCCAGAAGAATGGGGAGGAAAGACTATTACAGTAGGCGTTTCCGCAAAGACAGGCCAAGGTATTGATACATTGTTGGAAATGCTGCTTCTGGAAGCAGAGCTTCTGGAATTGAAGGCAAATCCTGAAAAGCCTGCTACCGGCATAGTTATAGAAGCAGAGCTTTCTAAAGGCAAAGGGCCTGTTGCAACGGTGCTTGTTTCAAACGGCACTTTAAAAACAGGGGACATGGTTTTGGTAGGCCTTAATTACGGCAAGATAAAGGCAATGCTGGATGATAAAGGCCGCAGGGTTACAGAAGCTGCGCCTGCAAAGCCTGTTGAAATACTAGGACTTTCAGGAGTTCCTCAAGCAGGAGAAAAATTTTATGTAGTAACTGATGAGAAAAAGGTAAGGGATATTTTAGCTACGAGGCAGATGGAAGCGGAAAAGAAAAAACTTGCAGGGAGGACTTCCAAAGTTACTCTGGAAGAACTGTATAATAAAGTAAAGGACGGAGAGATAAAGGAATTAAAGATAGTTATAAAAGCGGATGTGCAAGGATCTTTGGAAGCCATAAAGGATTCTCTTGAAAAATTAAGCACAGAAGAGGTAAAACTTTCTGTAATACACAGCCAGGTAGGCGATATTAATGAATCTGATATAATGCTGGCTTCTGCCTCAAATGCCATAGCTATAGGTTTTCATGTAAATACAACTAATGAATCAAAAGCCCTTGCAAAACAGGAAGAAGTAGAGATAAGGATTTATAATATCATCTATGAAATAGTAAATGAGATCCAGGCTGCTATGGAAGGTATGCTGGAGCCTGTCATAGAAGAGGTTTTGCTGGGAAGGGCAGAGGTTAGGCAGGTTTTTAATGTCTCAAAGACAGGTGTTGTAGCAGGTTGTTTTATCTCAAAAGGCAAGATTCCCCGCGATGCAGTATGTAAACTTATAAGGGAAAAAGAAGTTGTGTTTAAAGGTAAGATGAGCTCGTTAAAACATTTTAAGGATGATCTCAAGGAGGCGAAAGAAGGCTTTGAGTGCGGAATAAGCCTCGGTTTTAAAGATATACAAAAGGGTGATTTGATAGAAGCGGTTGAAATCAGGAAAACAGCGCGAAGATTAAAATAATTTAAAAATCTTTACGACAACATTACAGGGCATGCTTTAGTGCGCCCTGATTAACAGACATGAAAAGTCGGATCTTAAGCGGAATGCGGCCGACAGGGCCGTTGCATCTGGGTCATTTATTTGGCGTACTTACGAATTGGGTAAAACTCCAGGATAAATACGACTCTTTTTTTATGATTGCGGACTGGCATGCATTGATGAGCGAATACGAAGACCCATCAAGTCTTCCCAGGTTTACAATAGAATGCGCTGCAGACTGGATAGCATGCGGCGTGAACCCTGAAAAAAGCATTGTATTTGTGCAATCTCATGTAAAAGAACACCTGGAATTATACATGGCATTTTCTAATTTTGTGCCTCTTGGATGGCTTGAGAGATGCCCCACGTATAAAGAACAGCTCAGGGAAATCACAACACGAGAACTGCATACATACGCATTTCTCGGTTACCCTGTTTTACAGGCGGCGGACATATTGATATATAAGGCTGACACAGTTCCTGTCGGAAAAGACCAGGTCCCGCATATTGAACTTACAAATAATATCGGAGAAAAATTTAATAGTTTGTACGGCAAAGGGATATTCCCGTCTGTAAAACCGCTTCTTACTAATACTCCAAAGCTTTTGGGAGTAGACGGACGGAAGATGAGCAAGTCTTATGATAATTTTATTGCGCTGGGAGACAGTGAAGAGACAATAAAAAAGAAATGTTCCAGCATGTTTACAGACCCAGAGAGGATAAAATTATCCGATAAGGGCCATGCTGAAAAATGCAATGTTTACGCATATTATAATTTGCTTAAAGAAGAACATGCGCCTGAGGTTTACGAATATTGCACGAAGGCAAAAACAGGATGCACGGAATGCAAGAAAAACCTGAGTGCTATAGTTTCTGATTATCTGGCTGATATCAGGCATAAAAGAGAAACGCTTTTGAAGGACGAGGACAGGATTCGTTCAATTCTGGAAAGAGGAGCGATAAAGGCCAGAGAAACAGCTTCTAAAACAATGGCTGAGGTTAAAAAAGCGATAGGATTAATCTAATGCCTGGTAACTATTATGTCATATAAAGTAAAATTAGAGGTATTTGAAGGGCCACTGGATTTATTGTTGTATTTGATAAAGAAAAATGAGATAGATATTTATGATATTCCAATAGCTACTATTACAGAACAATACATGGAATATCTTGACCTCATGCGGCTTTTAGACCTGAATATTGCAGGCGAGTTCCTGGTAATTGCCGCAACCCTGATACATATAAAAAGTAAGATGCTTTTGCCGCCTGATGAAAAAGAACTTTTGCCTGAAGAGGAAGAAGATCCAAGGGAAGAGCTTGTGCGCAGGCTGGTGGAATATAAAAAGTTCAAAGAGGTTGCAGGAATTCTGCAGGACCTGGAAGGCCAGAGGAAGAAGATGTTTACCAGAGACATTCCTTTCGAGGTTGCCCCAGGCGAGGTTTTTTTTGAGGCGAGTTTATTTGACCTGATAACAGCTTTTACAAGGGTGCTTAAGGATATCCCTAAGGAGATGTTTCAGGAAATAATAAAGGATGAGTTTACTGTCGAGCAGAAAGTGCACGATCTTTTGCATATGCTTGTAAAGACTCCTGCGATGAGCCTATTCGATCTTTTTAAAAATTCAAAAAATAAGATTGAAATAATAGCCACATTCTTAGCAGTGCTGGAGCTGATAAGATTAAAAGAGATAATCGTTGTGCAGAATCAGAATTTCAGCGATATAGAGATAATGCGCAACGAAAAACACAGATTAAACATAGGATAACCGGATCCTGAACCGAATCCCGATCGCCGATCGTGAGGGTGTTAGTGTGGTGAGATATAAAAAATGGAAAGAACGCAGATAAAAAATATAATTGAGGCAATGCTTTTTGTAAGCGACAAGCCTTTGTTTTTAAGCGAAATTAAAAATGTCCTGGAAGGGCCTGATGCAAACGAGATAAAGGATGTTATAGTTGAGTTGGCCGGTGAATATGAAAAACAGACAAGCGCTCTCAGGATCAAAGAGATTGCAGGAGGATATCAGATTGTAACCGACCCTGTGCTGGCGCCTTGGCTTAAAAAATTATATAAGACAGCCGGAGCCGACAAGCTTTCAGGGCCAAGTCTTGAGACCCTGGCAATAATAGCTTACAAACAGCCTGCAACTAAGCCGGAGATAGAGGCTATAAGAGGCGTGAATGTGGATGGCGTATTAAAGACCCTGATAGAAAAAAATCTTGTGAAAATTCTCGGCAGAAGAGAGACAGTCGGGCGCCCTATTATTTACGGCACCACTCAGGAATTCCTGCAGTATTTTGGCTTGAATTCTCTTCAGGAACTTCCCAGGCTGGAAGAATTTAATTTTACGGAAAAGGATATAGAATTGCCGGAACATCTCAAACAGGAAGAAGAATTGAATCAGCAAGAGGGAGGGAATTCAGATGTCCAAGCTGTCTGATCTTCGTAAAGATATAAACGGAATAGATAAAAAGATAATCACATTATTAAACGAAAGAGCCGGTTCTGCAAAAGTCATAGGAAGGCTGAAAAAAGAGGCTGGCGTTTCTATCTATACTCCGGAGAGGGAAGTGGAAATATATGAGAATATAATAAAAGAAAATAAGGGCCCCCTGCCCAATAAGGCACTTTTTGCTATCTACCGGGAGATCATGTCCGGTTCTCTTGGCCTTGAAAAAAAATTAAAGATAGCGTATCTTGGGCCTGAGGCGACATTTACGCACCAGGCAGGCATAAAAAAATTCGGCTCAAACGTAGAATATTACGCTTGTCCTACGATAACTGATGTTTTCAGGGATGTGGAGGCAGAAAGGTCGGATTACGGAGTTGTGCCTGTGGAAAATTCTACGGAAGGCATGATAAGCCATACCCTGGATATGTTTATAAATTCTGATCTGAAGATATGTTCTGAAATAATGCTTGAGATATCGCATAACCTTTTAGGTAGATACAGCATGAAATCCGTAAAAAAGGTTTATTCAAAACAAGAAGTCTTTGGCCAATGCAGGCTATGGCTGGAAATAAACATGCGGGGCACAGCTCTTATAGAGGTATCTTCTACAAGCAAGGCCGC
>Ga0172371_10002819_pt1 | contig 27343 bp, 25 predicted proteins | sample Lak12m_FD_114543 | JGI IMG/M metagenome (GOLD analysis project Ga0172371, IMG submission 114543) | Freshwater microbial communities from Kabuno Bay, South-Kivu, Congo - kab_022012_12m | ecosystem: Environmental > Aquatic > Freshwater > Lake | place: Democratic Republic of the Congo: South-Kivu...
ATATATGGTTCGAGCGCATCCATTGCAAACGGTAATTTCGGTAATTCATGTACCATGATAAGATGTATTTAAAGATTGTTGTCCAGATGCAAATATAGGAAGAATTATCTTATTTAGAACTAATACAAATAAATTATTTCTAATTTAACGTCTCCACACTCTTCAGGAAAACCGGATCAATGGAGTTTAGCAAAGGGAAAAATCCTTCATTGTCAAGAATGTTGCGGCCAATGTAAGCTTTTATCATGACCCTGGCACGGTTGTCTGCATCCCTGAAATCCTCTCCTTCGCGCTTAACTCCCTGGCTATCAGCAAATATAATCATGTCTTTGAACATCTCATCCGATACACGGAACTGCTTGTTGAAGTGAGTAAAGTCTTTAAAGCCGGAGAGTTCCTGCCGGTGCTGATCAGTATAATTGAACGCATACCGGTAGAGAATTCCTTTATTTATGAGAAGGGTATACCAGGGCTGGTTTTCATTCCGTTCAACCGGCACAAAAACATCGGGAATGATACCCCCTCCACCGTACACAATTTTTCCTCCGGGAGTGGTGAACTTCAGTGAGTCAGCAATTTTTATGCTGTCGGAGTTTTCAAGTTCTCCATTATTGATACGGTGAAAGTAGTCGGCATAGTAGTCTCCCTGTCCTCCGTTCTCATAAGGTTTCTGTATGCACCGGCCTGTTGGGGTGTAGTATTTTGCAATAGTGAGCCGCACGGCCGACCCATCCCGAAGGTTCAGTTGCTCCTGGACCAGGCCTTTCCCAAAGGAGCGCCGCCCGATGATGGTTCCCCGGTCGTTATCCTGGACTGCTCCGGCCACGATCTCTGCCGCTGATGCCGACCATTCATCGATCAGCACAACCAGCTCTCCTGATTTAAACAGTCCGTGTCCGTCGGCAAAATACATTTCCCTGGGGTGTTTCATCCCCTCGGTATAAACGATCAGATCACCTTTTGCCAGCAGTTCATTTGAAACTTTCACGGCAGCCTGAAGGTATCCTCCCGTGTTGCCCTGCAGATCAATGATCAGCTTGTTCATGCCGGCTTTGATCAGTTCCGACAAGGCCTGGTGAAATTCCTCACCGGTAGTTGCCGAAAAATTATTCAACCGGATGTACCCGATGCCCGGAGACACGATATAGGCGATATCAAGACTATACGTGGGAATCACATCACGGACAATGGTAAATTCAACCAATCCCGGCGCCCCTCTCCTGAATACGGAGATATCGACAGTAGTCCCGGTTGGCCCTTTGAGCAATCGCATTACATCGGTCGTGGAAAGCTTTTTCCCTGCGACATCTTCACCGTTTACTTTCACGATTCGATCACCGGCCTTTACCCCTACCTGTTCTGACGGTCCCCCGGGAATGGGGTTGATTACGGTAATGGTATCACCTTCCATCCGGAAGGAGACACCGATTCCCTCAAAACTTCCCAACAGGGGATCAGTAACCGCGTGAAATTCGCTGGCAGGAATATACATTGAATGGGGATCCAGCTTTTCCAGAAGACCGGTCACTGTTTTTTCCTCAAGGGTTGCTTTGCTGATGGTATCGACATAGTTGTTTTCGATGTAATCGATGACACTTCCCACTTTGTCGGGTTTCGCTGTTAGGGAATGACCCATCCCGCCGGTGAAGTAGCTGATCGCCAGGCCAAGAAGAATTCCTGCCGACAGCACAAGAGCCAGGATCAGGGGAAGATATGAAGAGGTGCGGTGTGTTCCCATAAAGAAGCAAGGATTTGTTGATTGCCAATAATTGCCATTAATTGCCCTGGATTGGAAAATTATTGGCACATTTGTGCTGCAAAAGTACTGAAAAAATGGCTAAATCCCTGCTTTACCGCTTCTTCGTTTTTCCGGCACTGCCTTTGTTCCTTTCGGTGCTTTCGTGGGCACAACCTTTTGAGAAACCGTATCACAACTCTCACTTTGATACGATAGAAGGATTTTCGGTCCACTACAGGATCTGGAACGGGAACCTTGAACATCCGGCGGGAAAGATCTTTTTCGTTCATGGCTTCGCCGGATCGACATTTTGTTTCAGGTATCTTTATGATACCCTGGCAACGCGTGGCTACATGGTTGTGGCTGTGGATATTCCGGGTGCGGGATACAGTTCCCGTAGCCTCGACTTCAACCATTCAAGTAGTCACCGGGCCCAATTTCTGTGGAAACTTTTAGAGAGGATTGACGGTGGAGATGGACCAGAAGACAGTGAGAAGTGGAACATCGTGGGGCACTCCATGGGAGGGGGAGCTGCTGAAGCCATGGCGATCCTTCATCCGGAGAGGACAAAGAGTCTGATCCTGATTGCCGGGACCCTTTTCAGGAAAACAAATAACATGAACAGCACATTTACATTCATGGTTCGTCAGAAGAACGTTAAAAAGGTCCTTGTCGCCTATGCTCACAATAACCTTATCACGTATAAACGATTTTACAAGTTACTGAAAAGCGGGTATGGGAGGCTTCCTGATTCCACGGAGGTGATTGGTTATCTTACCCCGCTTGAAGCGGAAGGATCGGCGGAAGCGCTGATCAATATCTATGTGAATAACAGGGAAAAAGAGAGCCTGGATGCCAAAACCCTCACCAACGTTCCCGTTCGGGCAATCTGGGGAACGAAAGACAGCTGGGTATCCCTGCGTACCGCAAGGATGAACTTTGGGGTATTCCCCGATTTTGAGCTGGTGAAAATAAAAGGGGCGGGACACATGCCGATGGAGACCCATGTTCAGCAATTCATCCAGCCCTTCCTGGAATTTATCCGGCAATAGGTGGATCCGTGCTGGGGTTGTCTCAGCTTTTGAGACAGCCCCTGTTAGGTTATTTTGTTTCTGTTTCAGCCGGCTTCTTGTCCTTCGACAGTTTGTATTTAATGGGCAGGGCGAAGGATACCCTTACCGGCTTACCGTCCTGGTAACCCGGCGTCCAATTGGGCATAGTTTCGACTACGCGGTAGGCTTCTTCATCGCAACCGGCGCCAATACCCCTGAGGATTTTGACATTGGTGACGGACCCATCTTTTTCAATGACGAATGTCACAAACACGATCCCTTCGATTCCCTTTTGCTTTGCTTCATCAGGGTATTTGATGTTCTTACCCAGGTAGCTGTATAGTTCTTCTGTCCCTCCGTTGAATAGCGGCATCTTTTCAACCACCTTGTAGACGGAATCCTCTTTCCCCTGGATGGGACCGGGATCAGGATTCTCGTTCTGCTTTGAAACTGTTTGCAGTGGTGTTGTTTTTTCAGCATCATTGGTCAGGTATATTGCACTGACGGATGAGGTGGAGGCAATCAGGAGCAGGATAGCCGGAAAGGCCAGTATGATTTTGATCCGGGAGCCTCTTTTGGAACGTGATTTTGTCATCATGATAATGCGGTTTTTAATAAGTGAAACATTGAAATTATTGGTCAGGTTGTTGATTTGCTTCCCCAGCGTCTGGTCGAAGATCAATTGCTGGTAATCGTGCATGCGGAAACCGGTTTTTATAACTCCTTCATCGGCGAGGAATTCGTGCAGGGATTTTATCGATCGTTGAAGCAGCCAGACAAATGGGTTAAACCATAGTACGATTGTCAGAATTTCAGCAAGGATCAGGTCAAACGAGTGAAACTGCCTGACATGTACCTTCTCATGCTGAAGGATCGCGGCTAACTGGCTCTCTTCGGTCAGCTCTTTTTTAATGAAGATCATGTTGAAGAACGAGAAGGGGGAGTAGCTTTTGTCGACGAAGACAAGCTTTAGCCCTTCACGGTTGGTCACGCCATTTTTCCTGGCTACAACCCACAGCTGGATCAGCTGGATCAGGAACCTCAGGGTGAAAATGATCACACCGGTGAAGTAGATCACGGTGATGGCCTCCATCCAGCTGAGATGGCTGACGGCTATCGAGTCAATCTTCTCCGGGGTGATCAGGACAGGCTCCAGAAAGATCATGACCGGTGTAATAGTTTCAGAGGATAGAAACCGGAACGATAGCAGTGGCAATACGAGTGAGAAGAGAACAGTCAGTACCAGGTAGATCCTGTTGATGGAAAAGAAGGTGTCTCTCCGCAGGAAGAGCCAGTATACCAGGTAAAGCGCTGCCAGGCAAACTGACGATTGGATGAGGTAACGGAACAGATCATTCATGATTCTCTGATTGTTGTTTCTGTATCTCCTCCCCGATGAGTTTTCGTATCTCCTCCAGCTCCTCGATGCTCAGAGATTCCTCCCTGGTGAAAAATGAGGCCAGTGATTTATAGGAATTCCCGAAATAGTTGGCTACCATGTTCCTGAAATAGGACCTGGTATACTCCTTTTTTGAGATCAGGGGGAAGTAGACGTAAGTTCGCCCATATGCTTTGTGAGCTATAAACCCTTTCTGTTCCAGGATCCGGATAATAGTGGAAATGGTGTTGTAGGCGGGTTTGGGTTCCGGGAACCTTTCAAGGATGTCGTGAACAACTCCTTCACCCAGGTCCCAAAGTATTTGCATGACCTCTTCTTCGGCGCGGGTGAGTTCACGCAGATGGTTTTGTATCATTCGTGGTGCCATAGGGGAATAATTTGAATACAAAGGTATAACTAAAAGAATAGTTATACAACTAAATCATTAATTGTTTATCGTGAAATTCTGGGTGTTCATCGAAAAAAGGTGATCAGGCAGGGAAAATTCAGTGGCAACAATGAACCAGGCGGTGTAAGAACGAACCGGGGAGGGGCGATTATCAAAAACGTAGGGGCGACTATCAAAAACGTAGGGGCGATTATCAACAACGTAGGGGCGATTATCAAAAACGTAGGGGCGACCTGGCAGGTCGCCCCTACGAAACACCCGAATGGGTTAGGGTTTGCCGTTATTTTGCGGCGTTCATGTTGTCGAGGACATCCATCACCTCGCGAACGGCTTTCGCCGAAGAGTGGACGAGTTGCATTTCTTCCTCGTTGAGTTTCAGTTCAATGATCTTCTCGATCCCTTTCTTCCCCAGTTTCACCGGAGCGCCCAGGTAGATATCCTTTAATCCATATTCGCCCTGGAGCCAGCTGCAGCATGGGAAGATCCGTTTCTGGTCTTTTACGATAGCTTCCACCATCTGTGCGGCAGCCACTCCCGGTGCATACCAGGCGGAGGTGCCGAGCAGGTTGACGATCTCCGTCCCTCCGTTGCGGGTCCGGTTCACAATGGCATCCAGTTTTTCCTTTTCGATCAGTTCAGTAACGGGGATGCCGCTAACCGTAGTGTATCTTGGCAACGGGACCATTGTCGGACCATGTCCACCCATCAGGATGGAGTGGATATCTTTGGGAGAGCAGTTGAGTGCTTCAGCCAGAAATGCTCCATACCTGGCGGTGTCAAGGATACCTGCCATTCCGAATACTTTCGATGAATCCACGCCGGCTGTCAGATAGGCACAATAGGTCATCACGTCGAGCGGGTTGGAGACGACAATCAAAATGGTGTCGGGAGAATACTTCATGATATTCTCTGTACATGTTTTAACGATATCGGCATTGATAGAGATCAGGTCGTCGCGCGACATTCCCGGTTTCCTGGGAACGCCGGCAGTAAGCACAACCACTTCCGAGCCCGCTGTCCTGCTGTAGTCGTTCGTATAGCCGACAACCCGTGTATCAAACAGGTCAACAGGTGACATCTGCCACATATCCAATGCTTTTCCTTCGGCAAGGTTCTCTTTGACATCGATCAGGATCACCTCGTTCACGATGTCTTTATGTGCGATTGAATCGGCGCAGGTGGCACCAACCAGTCCTGCGCCTACAACTGTTACTTTCATAGGTTTTTGTTTTATTAAGTTAATGATTAGATCCCTGCTTTGCCCTTGAACCATTCCAGTGTGTAGGAGGAAGGCCTTTCTATCTGCAGGCCTACAGCCCTGTCCCACAACAGTGAAGCCAGTACACCCAATGCACGTGAAACGCCAAAGAGTACTGTATAGAAGGGAGCTTCTTTGATTTTATAATGCATCAGTAATGAACCGGAATAGGCATCCACATTTGGCCAGGGATTTTTGATTTTTCCGATAGATCCTAAAATAGGCGGAACTACCTCATAAAGGTCATTCACGATCTGAACAAAAGGATCTCCCTTGCAATATTTGGCAGCAAATTCCTGCTGCGCAACAAACCGGGGATCCGTTTTCCGCAATACGGCGTGACCGTAACCAGGTATTACCCTGCCAGCAGCAATGGTCTTTTCACAGAATTCGTGAATTTGTTGTTTGGTCGGATGGTCGGTTCCGATTTCCTTGATCATATCATAAATCCATGCAATTACCTCCTGGTTTGCATACCCGTGAAGCGGTCCTGCCAGGCCAAGCATCCCGGCGGCATAGGAGTAAAAAGGATTGCTCAGAGCGGATCCAACCAGGTGGGTGGTGTGGGCGGATACGTTCCCCCCTTCATGGTCGGCATGGATGGTGAGGTACAACCTGAATAGTTTGTAGATGTTGGGATCATCGTATCCCATCATGTGGGCCAGGTTGGCTGACCAGTCCAATTTCGGATCAGCAGGGATGTGTTTTCCATTGTGATATTGTTTCCGGTAGATGTAAGCTGCAATCAATGGCAGCTGGGCCAGGAAATTCATCACATCTTCGTAGGTTGAATCCCAGTAATCTTTTTTTCCGACGCCTGAATTGTAGGCTTTAACGAATTCGGATTCGGTGGCCAGTGCGAGGATACCAATAGCAAAATCGGCCATGGGTGCTGAATCGGCAGGAAGGGAATCCAGGACTTTACCAACGTGAGCAGGCAGGACAGCCCGTTTCTTCCAGTCTTCACCGATGGCTTTTACATCTTCCATGGTGGGGAGTTCCCCAAGCAACATCAGATAAAATAATCCTTCTGGTAAAGGTTCGTCATCCGCAGTGAGTTTAGGCAGCTTTTCCTGAAGTTCAGGAATGGAATATCCCCGGAACCGGATTCCCTCCTGGGGGTCAAGTTTTGAGGTCATCGTAAGGAGGGCCGGTAAGCCTTTCATGCCATCGATAACCGATCCAATGGTTACTTTACCAATTTCCACTTCGCCGTGATCCTTAAGGAGGGACTTAACATCACCTGCAACAGGGACAGCTTTTTCTGCAAATTTCTTTTTTAGTGAGCTCATGATGTAATAATTTAATTATTAAAATTTTGGTATAAGGTTAGGTTTCGAATTCCATTCAAAAATAGTTAATTGATTCACAAAAAACAATTATTTTCCTCAGTTTTAGACTGTTAGTTAATTAACAATAGACTTTCAGCCATTACCAAGGGTTCTGAAGAATTGTATCGTTGAACCTAGATGTAAAAATATGAATAAAAGTTTATTCTTACAAGGAGCTGTTATTAATTTATCATCCAAACTCAATAAAATAACTCTTGTATCTTTGCGAAATTCAGAACTTGTCACCTTTGGAAACCGCTTCACTGGAACATACTGGTTTTGAAATCAGGACGAAAGCTGATTTTGAACTACTTTTCAACACCTGGTACAGCAGGCTCTGTTCCTATGCCAATGGCTTTTTAAAAGACATTGATGCGTCTGAAGAGGTAGTGCAGGAGGTGATGCTTAGAATATGGATCAACCGGGAGGAGCTGGAAATCAGATCTTCGATGCAAAGTTACCTGTTCCGGTCAGTCCGCAACGGATGCCTGAACATCCTGAAACACATCAACATCAAAGAGGAATATAAATCCTTCAGGGAGAGGGAGGACTCCGCGCTGCAGAGGTCTCACGAAGAGGAAATGATGGTTACGGAGCTGGAAATTAAGATCAGGGAAGCGATAGACAAACTTCCGTTGGAACGCCGGAAAGTGTTCGTAATGAGCCGCTATGATGGGATGACCTATAAAGAGATCGCTGACAAGTTGGGGATTTCGGTGAAAACGGTCGAAAACCAGATGGGTAAATCTTTGAAATTTTTAAGGGAGGAGCTGGCCGACTACCTGCCTTTCCTGCTGCTGGTGTTTAATTTTATGGAAAACTAATCTGCTGATAGGGGTTTTCCCGTTTTTAGTTGTCATTGGAATACAACGAGATGAACCAAAACGAACATATCGACGAACAGCTACTTTTACAATACCTTCTCGGAACCTGCGATACAGAATCAAAGGGGGAAATAGAGGAGTGGTTGAAGAAAAGCGAGGCCAACCGGAAACACCTGGAGAGACTGGAGGCGTTGTGGCTTGAAACAGGCAAGCTGGTTCCCCCACCGGTTGCTGTCGACACGGCTGCGGCATGGCAACGGCTCTCGGGCAGGATTGATGCCCTTGAGAAGGAACAACACAGGCAGGGAAACCGCATCATCCCTATGCAGACCCTCGCCTGGGTATCCGGGATCGCTGCTGTTGTCCTGGTTGCCTTTGGATTCTGGTGGTTCGGGCTATTTTCGCCGGAAGAAGATTTACAGGTGATAGCCAGCATGGAAGAGGTGGTTAAAGATACCCTTCCCGACGGCTCCCTGGTGACACTCAACAAAAACTCAAGTCTGGTATACCCGGCTGAGTTCGAATCAGGAAAACGGGAGGTTTCACTCCTGGGAGAGGCCTTTTTCAGGGTGAAGCCTGATCCGGCAAATCCTTTTATCATACAGGCCGGCCGGGCCGGGATCCAGGTAATGGGAACCTCTTTTGACGTGCGGGCGTATCCCGATAAGGGTGTGGAGGTGATCGTCAGTACAGGGAGGGTTGTCCTTTTTCACCTGGATCCTCAAACGGGTGATTCGGCCGGGATCATACTCACGGCAGGGATGAAGGGACTCCTTCTGCCAGGGACAGGCAAGCCGGTCGTTGAGTCAGGTTACACGCCTGATGACCTCTTCTGGATGGATCAGACTCTTGAGTTCAGGCAAACTCCTTTATCCGTTGTGATCGAACTTCTTAGTAAATACTATCATACAAAGATCCGGCTTTCCAGCGAGTCGATCTCCAACTGCAGGCTTACCGCCTCTTTTACAGGTGACTCCATTGAGCTGATCCTCCAGGTGATAGCAGACACCTTCTCCCTTGAACTTGAACAAACCAACGGAACTTACCTATTGACAGGCAATGATTGCGGTGAAGCAAACAGGTAAATGGCTGAGTCTCCTTCTGATGCTTGCAGGATTGGCTTTTCCTGCAATCGGCCAGAGGAGCCATCTCTCCAAACGGATCTCCCTCTCATACTCCTCTGTGCCCTTATATGAAGCGCTGGAGGAAATATCCAGGGCAGGAAACTTCAGCTTCGCATACAACGCAGACCTTATCAACGGGGACAGCCTTGTTACCGTACAGGTTACGGATATCAAGGTAGAGACATTGCTGGAAGAGTTACTGGGCGGGAACATCCGGAACAAGGAGGTAGGGAACCATGTCATTCTTACGCAATATACTCCGAAAGATGAGCGCACTGATTCTCAGCAGAAGGCCGATTACATGATCAACGGATACATTCACGATGGCCGGACCGGTCATAGGCTCAGGGACGCCACGGTGTATGAGGTTTCCCGGCGAAAGTCGGTGCTGAGTGATTCGTATGGGCACTATTCCTTTTCTCTTCCGGTGGGGATGGACATCCAGGGACTTTATTTTGCCAAATCCGGGTATGCCGATACAGTCATATTTATAAGGCCGGTGAGGGATTACTCCCTGAATGTGCCGTTAAACCCTCTTTACGGGAATATCCTCCGTATTTCTTCCCGTCCGGCCGATCTGCAGGTTAACCATATCGACAGTATGGCGCTGGTGAATTTCCTTGTGCCTCGAAAGATGCTCATTACGTCTGAAAACCTCCAGGTATACGGGACCCGGGCTTTCCAGGTCTCCTTCATCCCTTACGTGGGCACCAACTGGATGAACAAAGGTTCCTATACAAGCGCCATCTCGTTCAATCTCCTGGCAGGGTATACCGGAGGCGTGAATGGTTTTGAGCTGGGAGGCCTGGTCAATATCGTTCGCCGCGATGTGAAAGGGCTTCAGGTAGGTGGGCTGGCAAACATCGTTGGAAGGTCAACCCTGGGTGTGCAGGTTGGCGGATTATTCAACGTTAACCTTGGCCATTTCAAAGGACTTCAGCTTTCGGGGCTGATGAATTTTCAGCGGGACACCCTTACCGGTACCCAGATCGGAGGATTATGCAACTACCTGGAAGGCAAGATGCAGGGAGTTCAGGTAGGAGGGCTGACGAACATTACGACAGGCCATGCCGACGGTTGGCAGGTTGGCGGCCTGGCTAACATAGCTTTCCTGGATGTAAGCCAGGCCCAGATAGGAGGTCTCTTTAATTTTGGCAGGCATGTTTATGGCATTCAGATAGCAGGTTTGATCAACATCGCCAGCGGCAACGTGAACGGTCTGCAAATAGGGGGACTGGTCAACTACGCGAAATCAGTCGTTGGACTTCAGCTGGGCACGTTCAATATTTCGAGGGAGATTGAATCGGGCGTGCCTGTTGGTTTCTTCAGCTATGTGCACAAAGGCGGCCTGCACAGGTTTGAAGTTTATACCGATGAGGTTTTCTACGGAAATGTTGCATTCAAGACAGGGACAAAACGTTTTTACAACATCTTCCAGGTTGGCGCCGGAAATTCCTGGATGGTGAACTACATGTACGGGACAGGCACATCCTTTGCTTTCGGACCAAAATGGTCGCTCGATCTAAATATCATCTCCGGACTTGTCTTTTCAACCACCCCGAACCTGGCTCTGCACGGATGCCTGACCAAGTTTCTTCCGGCCCTGGAGTACCGGTTTATGAAGCATCTCGCTATCTTTGGCGGCCCCACCTATAACTTATATGCTTTTGACGAGACCCGGACGTTCAAACCTGATGGCATCGCCCCTTATACGTTCTTCGACCAGGTGAAGGGGTACCAGCGGCTGCAGATGTGGGTTGGTGGAACGGTGGGGGTTCGCTTCTAAACCATAAAAAAAGCGTGTTTAAAAATCTGTAAAAAAGACATTTACCGCTAAGGCGCAAAGGCGCTAAGGACGATAATGCGCGAAGATCGCTAATAATTGTTAGCGAATCGTTTTATACCCTCCTTGATACAGGGAACATTGAAGTTGATGAGAAATCCAAGTGGTTTTTTAGCCAGTTTTAAATAGGAAATAACCTGTGCGGTATGAACTGGAATAAGGAATTCGACAGATTTCACCTCAATAATAATGGTATTTTCCACAAGAATGTCAATCCGAAAATCTTTTTCAAGAGGTCTCCCTAAATAATTGAGAGGGAGAAAAACCTCCTGGATCACCCGAATGCTCCTGTTTTTCAATTCCTCGACCATGCAATATTGGTAAACAGACTCTAATAATCCAGGCCCAAGTTCTTTATGAACCCTGTAAGCCGAATCGACAATTTGTTTACAAGCTGCTTCGATAACTACTTTTTCCATGATGATAAACGTGTAAAATAATTTTAGCGTCCTTAGCGTCTTTGCGCCTTAGCGGTAAAAGTCTTTCTATATTAATCAGGGAAAAGACCAAAAGGTTAAACTTTTTCCAATTTTTTTTTCCTGCCAATAGGGGTACCCTCCTTTCTGGTTGTCATCAGAGTGTAAAACCACTAAATCAACAGCCAAACCAATTAAAAACTTAAGAGCTAAGTAACATGAGAAGAGTACTAAGTTTACAAACCACTGATTTCCTGATCGGAGCGATGCTCCTGGGAGCCCCGCTGATGGCCCAGGACTCCCTGCAGACAGCCGACCAGGCGATGACCGATTCAACCAAAGCAAAGACCCGGGCTTTCCAGCTCAGTTTTATTACACCGCTTGGCACCAACGGACTAAACTCCTGGGATGTGACCAACAATTTTTCCATAAACATCCTCACAGGCTATGCCGGCGGTGTGAATGGCACAGAATTTACCGGCCTTGTCAGTGTATTGAAGTCGGACATGCGGGGAGCCCAGTTTGCCGGTCTCGGCCACGTGGTGCTGGGGGAGACCAAAGGACTGCAGTGCGCCGGATTTACCAACATCGTGATCGATTCTCTTTCGGGGGTGCAGATCTCCGGGTTTGGGAATGTGGCGAGCCGGCGGGCTAAGGGTTTCCAGGCTTCCGGCTTCGGGAATTATGCCCGGGGAGGTAAAGTCACACAAATGAGCGGTTTTACGAATATCAACACAGGGAGCAACAATGGTTTACAGATCACCGGCTTCGGCAATATCAATACAAAGGATATGAAAGGTGTCCAGATTGCCGGGGCGACCAACATCAATGCGGGGCATTTAAAAGGAGCACAGATCTCAGGACTCTTCAACTATACCCAAAAGCTGAACGGGGTTCAGATAGCTCCCTTCAACTATGTGGACTCCCTGGAGAAAGGGGTGCCGATCGGCGTGCTGAGCTTTGTCAGGAATGGTTACATGGGTGTCGAATTCTCGGCAACGGAGACCATGTATGGAGTTTTCAGCTTCAATACGGGTATTAAAAAATTCTACAACATCCTGTCGGTGGGAGTGGCTTACCGGAGCAGTATGATTGTCTGGGGCTGGGGATATGGTTTAGGTAGTATGATACCGGTGGCTGAGAAATGGGATCTATCCGTTGAAGGATTATGCTACCAGATGAACGAAGGTGAGTGGTTCACCAACCGGCTGAACCTGCTTAACAAACTACAGGTGGCCGCATCGTGGAAACTTTCGAACTCAGTCGCCCTGATGGCAGGTCTGTCATGGAATGTAACGGTCTCAGATATCACTGACGAATACGGTGACCCTGTAACTCCGCACATTGCACCCTGGTCTGTATACGATGAGACCTTTGATAATATAAATATCAAAATGTACCCCGGCATCACAGTTGGAATAAGACTTTAGTGTGCTTTGTGTTTCCGTGTCTTCATGTTGAAGATCTTCACAACAAAGGCACAAAAGCACGAAGATCACAAAGAGGATCAAATAATTAATCAATAAACAGAAAATCAGAACAATGAAATATCCATACAAACGCCGTTCATGCCAACCGCGAATGAAAACAATGGATATTCCATGTGACCATTGAAATCAAAATTAGATACACATGAAAACAAAGTCAATGATGATGGCCTTGATGGCCTTATTAATCGGAATCAGCTTCACCTCCTGTGAAAAGATCAAAGGGAAAGGTGAAACAGTAACAGAAACCAGGGGAGTGTCCGGATATTCGGGGATCGGTCTGGCCATGTCGGGCTCCGTCTATTTCACTCCCGGTGCCGACTATTCACTTGAGATCCAGGGGCAGCAAAATGTCCTTGACAGGATCATTACACAGGTAGAGGGTAACCGTCTGGTGATCAAAGTGAAGAATGGCGTTCACCTGGGGCCCCATGATCCCATCCGGGTATATATTACGGCTCCCGGAGTCAACACCCTTGATATCAGCGGCTCGGGGGATATTTATGTGGATACTCCCTGGACAGGGCCCGATCTCACAGCCGACATCAGCGGTAGCGGAAGCATCACCGTTTCAATGATGGAAGCCGACCGGTTCAGCGCAAGGATCAGCGGATCAGGGAACATCAAGGTGCTCGGAGGCACATCCGGAAGGGAAGATATGAAGATCAGCGGAAGTGGCAGCATCGAAATGCAGTATGTGGTGGCAGGGGATGTTTATACTACCACCAGCGGTTCGGGCGACATGTATGTTCATGCTACGGATATGCTCGATGTGACAATCTCGGGAAGCGGTAACATTTATTACCTCGGAACTCCGATCATCAACACGCATATCTCCGGAAGCGGGAATATCCGCAGGCTCTGATATTGTGCCCTTCGTGTCTTGGTGTCTTTGTGTTGATTATCCTCACCACGAAGGCACCAACGCACGGAGATCACAAAGATTGCAAAAACTGCAGATCCTTAGGATAAAATCCTTAAACTATCCAATATATTATCCCCTGATACCCGGAATTTCTGAGAAAAATGAAAATTAAACGATCAGTTCCTGTATAATTTGCAAATCATGACAAAAGAGAAAGGATACACGCGGTAAACAATTTTACACAGAGACACACCTCCTCTAACTTTGGATTGTGGTAATCTGAAAATCAAGCTAGTAACCAAAATCACATCGTCATGAAAACAGCAATCAGCATCTTATTATTCTGGGCCGTTGCATCCTTTTTTGCGACAGAACCGGTGGGAAAACCGGCTACCCACGGTACATCCGAAGCAACCAATCCATATGAGCTGGTCAGGCAGGAAAACAACATCAGCATGTATAGCCGCTGGATCCAGGTGGATGAAAAACGGTCGGCCCGCCAGGTGAAAGTAACCTTTGTTGTAGACGCTCCTGCGGAGCAAGCGCTTTATGTGCTTACAAACGACAGTTCGTTCACATTATGGATGGGCGGCACGAGGGATTACCGGAGAGTACATACAATTGATTCAGGCAACTGGTACTCCTACATCCAGTTTTCGATTCCCTGGCCGCTGAAAGATCAGGACTGTATCATACATTATGAGGTAAGGGTCAATTCAGTCCACCACAAAGAGATCCTTTTACATGGTGAACCGGATTACCTGGCAGAAGTTGAAGGCGTGACAAGGATTTCCCATTTGGAGGGAACATGGAAACTGGTTTCGGCCGGACCAAACCGCACCCTCATCGAGTATATTATCTTTTCCAGGCAGGCATCATCCTTCCCCAGGTGGATCACCGATCCGATCATCCAGAACAACATGATCCGGACGATGACGGCATTTCGTGAACAGGTCGGACAGGCGGACAGGCGGAAAGGCGGACCAGCAAGGGGTGAAAGGAGGTTGTCATGACTGCCATGAGAATGAGTTTTATCCAGGATCAGTTCAGGATCCGGGAGAGACTTCTCCGTATCAAGGCTAATCCCAGGCGGGTTTCACTGGGATATGCCCTGGGAGTTTTCCTGGGAACCACTCCGTTCATCGGAACAAAGGTTCTTATCGCATTACTGACCACCCACATCCTGAAATGGAACAAGGTTTCGTCGGTCATCGGGGTCTATCACATCAACATCCTGACCGCCCCATTGTTTTATGGATTCTCTTTCCTGGTTGGCAGGTGGATCCTGGGTTCGGACCTCAGCTTCATATTCCCGGAAACCATGAACTTCACTGCAATCTGGGGAGCTTTTACAGGAAACATGATGATCTTTTACTGCCTGCTTATCGGAGGTATCGCGCTGGGTGTTCCTATGGCAGTGGGAGCATACTATTTGTCGATGTTTTTACTGCGGGAGAAACCCCTGAATCGCAGTTTCCCCCCAAATCCCCTCAAGGAGACTTATTTCCCTCCGGGATCTCCCCCAAACCCCTTAAAGGGGGCTTACTCTCTCCCTTTTAAGGGGAGGGGTGGGGAGGGATTCTCCCACGCAAGCGGGAGCAAGTCCCCTTTAGGGGATTTAGGGACAGGTGCCTTCACCCTCATCACCGGGGCCAGCAGCGGGCTGGGCAAGGAGATGGCGATAGAATGTGCAGCTCAGGGGATGAATGTGATTCTGGTGGCTTTACCGGGCCGCAACCTCGAAGTGTTGTGTGAATTGTTACAAAAGGAATATGGCGTCATTGCCAGGTATTATGAACGGGACCTCACCCAACGGGAGGAGATTCAACTAATGGTAGAGGATGTCCTGTCGAATTACCGGGTGAATTTCCTGATCAACAACGCAGGGATGGGGGGCACCTCTCCTTTTGGAGAATCCTCACCCGAATTCCTGGAGAAGATCATCCGGCTGAACATTACTGCCGTATCTTTACTGACACGTTTGTTGCTTTCTGAACTGAAACAACATCCGAAAGCCCATATCATCAACGTCTCCAGTATGGCTGCATTCAGTCCTTTTCCTTACAAGACCGTCTACCCGGCATCCAAAGCTTTCATTGCCAGTTTCTCACGGAGCCTGGGAGAGGAGTTAAAGGGAACTTCCGTAAAGGTGAGCGTATTGCATCCCGGACCAATCCTGACCAATCCTGACGTCATTGTGCGGATCATCAGGCAGGGAAGGAATGGGAAGCGTGGACTGTTGCCGGCCAGAATACTCGCCCGGAAGGCTATTGACGGCGCGAGGAAAGGGAAACATGTTATTGTTCCCGGCTTAACCAACAAACTTAACCGGTTGATGATGACCTCTCTGCCCGCGACAATTATCGTTCCGATCCTGGCAAAGGCGATGACCCGGGAGATCATGGAGAGCAGGAGGGCAGCGGCTTGATCAAATAGTGAAATAGTAAGATGGTGAAATGGTGAAAAGAGAAAAAGTACTGGTAACAGGAGCTAACGGATTACTCGGGGCAAACATCACCAGGGAACTTGTGAGGCGGGAGTATTGGGTGCGGATCTTTGCCCGGGAGAACAGCGATCTATCGGGGATCGAAGGCGTTCCTTTTGAACGGGTGAACGGGGACATCCTGGATCAGGAATCAGTTGACCGGGCCGTGGAAGGATGTGAATACGTCATTCACTCGGCAGCCAACACCAGCCAGTGGCCTACCACCTATGCCCACTATGAAGCAGTGAACGTCCACGGGACTCAGCATTTCATCGCTGCAGTGAAAAAGCATGGGGTGAAGCGTTTTGTCTTTGTCAGCTCCGCCAATGCGTTTGGAAACGGAACCCTGGAGAAGCCAGGGACGGAGCTTTCCGAATTTAACGGATTCCGGATCGGATCGGGGTATATGATCAGCAAGTTCGTCGCCCAGCAGTTCGTTCTGGCGGAAGTGGAAAAGAACAACCTGCCTGCCGTTGTGGTTAATCCAACTTTTATGATCGGCCCTTACGACTCTAAACCTTCCAGCGGAAGGATCATCCTGATGGGGATGGGAAAAAAGGTGCAGGTCTCTCCTCCGGGAGGGAAGAATTTTATCCATGTCAGGGATGCAGCAATTAGCACGTGCAATGCTCTCACAATGGGCAGGATAGGAGAGTGCTACCTGCTGGCCAATGAAAACCTGACATATAAAAAATTTTTCAGTATTCTGAATACGGTGACCGGAGAACGACCTAAATCTCTGACACTGCCCGGCTGGTTGTTAAAAACAATTGGAACAGGAGGGACCCTGTTTGAGAAAATCGTCCGGAAGCCGGCTCCATTGAACCTGGTGAATGCCCGGTTGTTAAACCTGGGGAACTACTATTCAGGAAAGAAAGCTGTGGAGGCACTGGATCTTCCTCAAAATCCCATTGAAGATGCGATCCGGGAGGCGATCGGATGGTTCAGGGACAATAATTACTTAAAATCAGTCTAATTGTCACCTGATGATGATGTCTTTTTCCCTGGATGTTGTTGTGACTTTCAGGGCCTCCGGCTTCCCGTTCTGATACGACCCTTCAATCGTGGTGTTTGTATAAATGGAATTTTTCATGTAGGTTTGACCTTCATTCCGGAGCTATGGAAAAACAAATCACCCTGTTTTTTGCTACATTCACCACCATGCTGGCCGTGGTGAATCCCCTTGAGGTCCTTCCTGTTTTTCTGAAACTTCTGCAGGGTCAGGATGATCAGTACCACCGCAAAGTGGCATTCAAGTCGTGTCTATATGCCCTGATCCTGATATTCTTCTTTCTGATCTTCGGCACCTTTACCCTGAAGGTCTTCGGCGTAAACCTTAGCATGATCAGGGTTGTAGGGGGGATCATCCTGATGCGGATCGGGTTCAACCTGTTCAGCCCCTCTCCGTCCGACACCATGTTGAACCCTCAGTCAAACGGATCAGGCTCTTCACCCAAAGATTATTCCTTTGTCCCGCTGGCTATGCCGCTCATGTTCGGCCCCGGGGTGCTTGCTACCGTCATCAGCATGACATCCACCGTGAAACATCCGGAGCATAATCTTGGTATGATCGCGACGATCGCGCTGGCCTGCCTGTTGACAATGGTTGTCATTTACCTGGTCCTGTTTTTCGCAAAAAAGATCACCCAAAAAATCGGAGCAAACGGGATCGACGCAGCATCAAGGATTGTCGGCTTCTTTGTGGCTGCCATGGGCATGGGGCTCATCTTCCACGGCCTTGTCGAGTTTTTCCAGTCGTACCACCTGTTTTAGGGTTTCTTTTCAAAACCCCTGTCCGGCAAATCATAAACTTTGGAAATTCTTTCCCTGATGAATTCGTTCAGCTTCTGTTTCAGATCTTTTTGTTGTGTCGGATCCGCCGACTTCCCGGCAATCTGATCCAGCACACGGATCAGTGTATCAATCTCTTCTTTTCTGTTTTCGATCCCGAGACTGACCCGAACCACACCCGGTAATTCAAAATGGGGGAGTAGGATGACGATCACCCCCTGGATCCACTCCAGTTTCGGAGGAATTCTCGCCAGCGATTTGATCAGCATATGGGCGCAGTGACAGCCGTACCGTACGCCGATCCCTCCCAGAAGAGCCAGTCTCTTTGCCACCTTGAACGAGACGATCTTTTTAAAGCCGAAGACGACCACGCCTCCTTTTTGGGCAAACCGGGGACTATCCGTGTTTTTAATCCCGAACATAGAAATCCCGTGGATCTTGTTCAGCCCGTGGATGAGATGTCTCGTCAAGGCCTCTTCTTCTTGCCGGATCGCTTCAAAACCCGCCCGCTGTATAAGTACCATGGCCTTTCCCAAGGCTGCAATTCCGGAGGAGTTCTCTTCTCCTGAAGCCTGGATCTCTTTCATCTCTTCGGCAGAGAACTTCAGCAGCCCCTTCTTTGCCACCAGTGCCCCGCTTCCGAAAGGAGCGTACATCTTATGTGCGGAAAAGAAAAGGTAATCGATTCCCGAATGTTGCATGTTGATCTCGCGGTGGGCAACCAGTTGTGCTGCATCCACTGCGAACCTGGCCCCGTATGTGTGTACGATCCGGCCGATCTCCGTTAGGTCATGAAAGACGCCCAGAACATTGGAAGCAGCTGTGACAGTGACCATTCTGATCCGTTTCCTGCCGTGTTCCTTCAGGTTGTTATAGGATGACAGCAAACGGTCGAGTTCTTTCATATCAACGAATCCCTCGTCATCGACCAACAGGCGGACCATCGACCCGCCGGGAAGGAACCTCCAGGGCAATTCGTTGGAGTTGTGTTCCAGAATGGTGTTGAGGACGACAGGTTCAGTTTCAGGATCGGATTCAAGGCCCAGACTTTCCGCTGCCAGGTTGACGGCTTCCGTGGTATTTGAGGTAAACACAATGTCGTAATCCGTGACAGGGGCGCCCAGGGAGCCGGAGCAGATCGACCTGGCCTCCTGAACGATCTCTCGCTGTATGGATAGCGGCTGTCGCCAGGTTTGACAAACAACTCTCCAAACAGGTTCGAAGGTAGGAGTGCTTGCCCCGTTGTCGAGGTTGATAAAAGTATTGGATCCTTCGGCTGTCGGAACCCTGAGATCTCTCCCTATCAGGGTAAGACGCAGTTCGTCAAGAAGTTTATTCCCTGAGTATTCATCCAGGAGGTCCCTGAACAAAATCGCAGAGGCTGGGAGGCTGGTTGCCTCTCCGTTTTTAAAAATATCTTTTCCGAACTGCTTTGTCATCAGCAACGCTTTGGCGAAGGCAATGGTGTTAATAATAGCTGGCGTACCCGACTCAAACTTGCCGGGCGGTTTTGCCCAGATGACCCATCCGGGGGAGACAAGTCTTGCCGAGCCACCACCGGTTTCAAATGGCACCCCGTCAGGCAATGCACTTTTTTTCACTGCCAGGGCCCTGATGCCCAGAGGCAGCCCGATGTCGTGGCTTGAAAGGGAATGATACCTGCCGGAACCGGCAAGTTCCATGAGTTTCCGGGCTCTTCGCGGAGAGCAAAAAATAACCATGTAGCTTCTTTTTGATAGGCCCAGGTACTCCAATACCACTTTCCTTGCTTCTTCAAACAGATGGGTGGTAACCATGGAGAAATGCCCGCTTCCCCGGTGAACATTGGAATAGGTCTCCAGGGCTGCACAGACTCCACGTTCCAGCTCTGTAAATGCTTCAGATGGCCCGATGTTCAGGGAGTTTCTCTCTTTCATTTTCTGAAAATCAAATTGGTTAGATGAAACGAACCCGTCACTTCGTTGTGGGGCCGCCCATTTGGGTGAAGACGCTGTCGACAGGTTCCCAGAGTTCGATTTTATTCCCCTCAGGGTCCATAATGTGGACAAATTTTCCGTAGTCATAGGTTTCAATCTCATCCACAATGGTTACACCATTTGCCTTGAAGTTTCTCACCAGTCCCTCTATATTCTGGACCCTGTAGTTGATCATGAACTCCTTTTTGGATGGCTCGAAGTAGTTTGTCTCTTTGTCAAAAGGGCTCCACTCAAGGTAATTGATCTCATCAGGCCGGTTAGCGTTTCGGAATTCGAAAGAGGAGCCGTACTCTGTGATAGCCAGGCCCAGGTTCTTTGCGTACCATTCTCTTGTCTTTGCCGGATTTTCCGACTTGAAGAATATTCCTCCGATGCCGGTGACTTTTGGGGTTGTATCATTCATGGTTGTTCGGATTGGTGTTTGTTTATCAGTGCTCCGGTTCTCCTGGTCATGGGTGTTGGTTTCTGGTTGACAGGCCGACAGCAGAAGGGCCAGGAAGAAAATTTTAGTCAATGTTTTCATGTGAAAATAATTTTGATTTCAGTGGTCACGTGGAATATCCATTGTTTTCATTCGCGGTTGGCATGAACGGCGTTTGTATGGATAGTTCATAAGGTGTTTATTTTTTCCTGATGTGTGATTCATAACGGTTTATCCATTCTTCGACGCTGACTTTCGTGGCTAACTCTCCGATCAGGGGATAAGGGATCAGGAAGGGTTTCTTAAAACGCAGGCAGCTTTTTCCCATATCCGGTTTAGTTTTGCTGTACTTTGAATACTCTTTCAGAAACCAGTCAAGCAGGTTCTTATCGTTGTACAGTCCCATATGATAGAGTGCAATATGATTTTTCTGTGAAGCGATGTTGATGAATGGCAGCGGTTGTTTCGGGTCCGCATGGTATCCTTTGGAATAGACCGAGTGCGGAACCACATAGCCGATCATCCCATAATTGATGGTTTCGGAAAATCCAGGGGGGAGATTGCCGAGGATCACGTTGCGCAGTTTGTCCATGGGATCCCTTCTTTCGGCTGGAAGCTGGTTCATATACACATCAGGGGATGCAGCGTTCATGTTCAAAACTTTTTCATTATAAAAACATAAAATTATAAAATAACAGGGACACACTTTGATTTCTGTATGGTGAAGGTGTCGAACTGGATATAAGTCCCGGTGAGGAGTTGCACAACATTGTTCTGCCATGGGTGAGTCTGCGGAACGGTTTGCGGGTTCGGGACAATGGTGCTGTCGATGGTTCTGCGGGGTCTTCGTTGACGTAGTAAAAAGGGGTATTTTATCAAACCATTTACCTGTCAAAGATAATTCAAGATTCCCTTTTTTTCAAACTAGTAGTGTTAAAGTTCGGCCAGTTTCGATAAAATGGATGGTTGGGCTGTTTCATGTAATCCAATTCTCATTAAGATGATCACCCTCAGCCGTCTGTTAAGCGGGAGTTATATCTCTTTTCCGGAATATTATCTTATTATTCGGTGATAGTGTTGGATCGCCTTATTCGTGACCCGAATGTACGGTAATGTGAGAGGTGCTCCGGTGGGAATTTTACTCACCGGCCACTTACTCGATTGTGTTCAGTTTTTGTCTTTTAGTACTTTTTCGACCTCACTGCAAAACTGTTCAGGCTCTTCAAAAAATGGGAAATGAGCTGAATTATTAAAATATATTAATTCCTTCTCAGGCGCTTTTATAATATTGTAATAGTCTTCGATAAGTTTGAAAGGTGTTGTATAATCATACTTGCCAACAAAAAAATAAACAGGCACCTTATACTCCCTGATCGTATAGTAAATACTACTATCTAACACATTATATTGCATATATCGGCTACTAAAAGAGGAGCCTTTTCCCACCTCGAATGCTTCTTTTAAGGTATATTCAGGAGCACGCAAACCTGATAGAATAAATGGGAAATAGGATTTGTTGCTTTTCAATTCACCCCCAAATTCAAAAAGCCAATTTTCAAAGCCAGGTTTATTTGAATCAGCGAGTTCAGAAATAATATCTGACCGATTGTTCTTTAATGCATTCTCCCTGATAAAACGCTCCTGAATTGCTGCAGCTTTTTCGGCATCTACAACTTGACCTATTGAGATGTATGCGGAAAAAAGTTCGGGATGCTCCGTCACCAGAATACTACCCAGATAAGTCCCAAATGAATGACCTATAAGAATAATCTTGTCTTTTTTGTATCTGGACCTTATTGTGTCAATTAAGTCATAACTGTCATTAAGAAGTTGCCTAATATTCATACTTTCAATAGATGGAATATTTCTTGTAAAGGTCTTTCCTGCCCCGCGCCTGTCCCATTGAACCACTGTGAAATGTTTTTCTAGGGGTCTCTGAAATTCATGTGCCATATACATCATTGGCATTCCCGGGCCTCCATGTAGAAACAATATAATTGGGTTTTTAATGTTTGCAGATCTGATTAAAACACATTGATATATATTTCCTATTTTAATATAATCAATCTTTGAAATAGAATTGCCATCAATCGATCCTATTCTTGGTGTTCTTTCAGGTAAAAAACCAAAGAATACCATATAAAACAATAACTGATAATAAAGTTAAAAGTACAATTTTAATAAGTTTCAATAATAGTCTCATCTTCTTAAAATTGAACACAACGGCTGCCAACAGCCGCCGTGACGGTTCTTATTGTTGTTCTGATTTAATCGTTTCTCTTTTATTTACTTGCATATCGCTTGCTTTGGATCACAGTTGCCGGCATGGCCGCGGCTGTTGGCTTGTTATGCACCGGGTGGTTCTTGGCTGCAAGCCCCCTTTCGGGCTTGCAGTATAACTCAATCAAGTACACATCGCACCGAGAATGCGTTTGATCGATAGCTGGGATAATATGACACTGAGTAATTATATTCGTTCATTCCGTGACTCCACGCCTTGTAAGGTCCATGAGAGGTTGAACTCCACATAATTGACGCAAAATCAGCAAAACTATGGCTTTGATTGAAAAATTCAACGCCTGCTAATAAAACATTAAAACCTGAATATCCCGTGTAAATCAAAGGACTGCCAGCAAATGCATTGCCTTGATAAACAGCAAATAATTGGTTCCAATCTGTCTCTGATGGCACATGCCATCCCGGAGGACAAAGCCCTTGGATTTCCGCTGAATCTTCATATCGCATCAGCTCATCCCATTGATAGAGTGCTCCGTATTGGGTGCAGTTTGCCGGAAGATCGTTGTAGCAATATTTTTCCACCCAGCAATTATCTCGTTGTGCTGATGAACCACTGATCTGCTGGCCGTGATTCAAATTCACTGCCAACCAGCACTGACTTCCAATTTGAATGGTCGGGTACATTTTATTGTCACGGATATCTGTAAGGGAATCTCCACAGGAAAAAGGAGCAGGATTAATCACTGATATTGCTCTTGTTGCATTATTGCTGCAAGTGTACTGATTTGTATAAGAATAGCTGACTGTCTTCAATCCGACACCTGCCATGGCCGGATTGAAATACCCTGTGACCTGATCCACACCGGGGCCGGAATATGTTCCTCCCAATGGGATACCCCCTTTAAGTTTAAATGGCTTGGCGTCTAAGGTAGTGACCGTGTCAAAGCAAACTGAAAAACTGACATCTGGCACCTCTCCAACTGACATGGTAATGGTGTTTGATGAAGCTGGGTTATTTGTAACACATTCTGCATTTGATGTCAGAGTGCAGGTAATGAGATCCCCATTAGCTGGATTGTAGGTGAAATTAGGATTATTGGTACCGGTATTGTTTCCATTGACTCGCCACTGATATGCTGGCAATACACCACCATTGACTGGTGTTGCAGTAAAGGTAACGGGTAATCCTTCGCATACAGGGTTATTCGAAGCGGAGATCGAAATTCCAACCGGCAACAATGGATTGACAATCATTGTGATCGTAGCACTGGTTGCCGGGTTGTTGGTCGTGCATAGTTCGCTCGACGTCAACATACTATAAATCTGATCACCGGCTATCGGAATATACGTGTAGGTTGAATCATTTGTACCGATAGGTGTGCTGTTTACGTACCATTGATAAACCGGCAAATTTCCTTTGTTGGTTGTGGATGAAGTAAATGTAACCATGTCGCCTTCACAGACTGGATTTGTTGATGGATTTATTGAAATACTAACCGGCAAGATTGGATTGACAGTCATTGTGATTGCATTTGATGTATCCGGATTATTAGTAATGCATTGAGCAATTGATGAGGACAAGATACAGGTCACCGTATCACTATTATCCGGAAAATATGTAAATAGCGAATCATTGTTACCCTGATTCACTCCGTTGACTTGCCATTGCAAAACCGGAGATGATCCTGCACTGGCAGTTGTGGCTGCAAACGTGACCATTGTACCTTCACAAATTGTGTTTTGTGAAGCGGATATCGTAATATTGGCGCTTACAGAAGGGTAAACATCAATAAGAATCGTATCCGCATCTCCGGATCCACAGGCATTAACTCCATTTCCCAGCAAATAATAGAGACCCGGTTCGGGAAATTCCACCGAATCAAGAATGGATGTTGGAGTGTTCCAGGATTGTATGAGAATAGTGTCTTTAACTAACTGCCATTCATAACCGGATGCTCCTAATAAAGAATCAGGAAACAAGGAGTATGAGTAAAATTGGTTTGGAATATAACAAAGCGATTGTAATCCGGAAATGCTGTCCGGTGCCGGTACTTTTGTAACCAATGACGCATTATGCAATGTGTCCGGAATTCCCGAGAACCACCAGGTATTGATTGTGTTATCTATTCCAAAACCCTGGCAATTGTTCTGATTACCAGGGATAGAATGACAGCCTGCAGTTGGGGTGCTAATGCAACCATCTAGGTTTGCTGATCCTCCAGGTAACATTGAGTCATCCCAGAATATTATTGGTTGGATATAGCTTGGTCTCACGAGACCAACAATAAAGCCTGTGTCATATTCGACAAAATTGAATATCGGATGATTAGTCAAACCGTTCATGAACGTCACCATAATATCAGGAGTCGAATCTTGCGAAACCTGATGCCCCGTACCATCCAATCCGTCCCAGTAAAAAGAATTTAGACCTGCTGTCGCCGAATCACGAATCTGAACATCGACATCCTGGACTCCCGGCATCGGATCTATATCAATAAAAACCTGTACATATCCCGATTTTGATGTATTGTATTCGATAGTATAATGCCCGTTACAATCCGGTATAACAGAAATAGACCCAGATTCAATGCTCCCCGGTATCCCGGAAGGGAATAAGGTTGAATCAGGATCGTTGAAAAAAATTCTGTATTCAGGATATATATATCTATTATTTCTTGATTTCCGGCTCTGCTCAAAAGCAACAGGGGGAGGTAAACATCCGTTTTGATTGAAATTCAACTGATATCCCCAACAGTTTATTAATGATGCGTAGTGAACAGAATCAACCATCCCGTCATTTGTCAATATGAATAATGTGTTGCGTAGCCCAGCAAGTGATCCCGTATTGTTCTCAAATTCCCAATTTTTGGACCAAATCCTTCCATTGATTGCTTGCAATGGTGTTAAAGAAGTATCTACCACAGTGAAATCAAAATATTTTATTCGAGCCCAGTTCGATGGGCAGTCAAATTCAATAATATATTCACCTGGTTCTGGAGGAGAAAATATGAAAGGAGGATAACCCGTTGGTTCTACAACATTTGGTCCAGCTACCGCCTGATTCCAATCATTTATAAAACCAGGGCCGGGAGAAGAGAGAAGATCCTCCTCTCCCCAGACAACAACTCCATTATGTTTTATACGGCACTTGATCCACGACAATAAAGGTTCAAACTGACCAAAACCAAAAAAAAGTTTTTCTCCTGGATTCTTAATAAAAAAACTAATCGTATGATTTGAGTCAGCATTGTAAGTTGCAAAAACGTCAGTCCAGGAAGATGGGGATGCTATCTTCTGGATGCGCAAATAACAATGTGTCAGATTTCCATATGTGGGTTGTGTCTGCTTTGTCCCCTCGGGAAAGCCCCGGTAAGATAACAATAACAAACAAGTAATAAATACGAAAAAAGAAGGGAACCTCCAAGTCACAACCTGATATCAGATGGTTCTAATTACAAATAGGATTAAGTACAAGGTTGGGAACTACTGTCACATCCTGGCAATCATCCGTACAGGAGTAAAATAATGAACCACAGGAAGTCCCCCATCTTAATCCTGCACATACATCCGCAACATTGACTGTAAAGTAATAAATACAACTACCATCATACTCTTGGTAATCGAGAAGCCCCCCTCCTTGCCGATAAACTATTACATACAGAGAATCACATTGATCAAGGCAATACATGTCTTTGCAATCTTGTATAGTAACAGTAATATTAGTAGATCTTGAAGAAGAATTTGAACTATAATCTTCAACAGAATATTTGGTATATGACATAGCTGATAACGCTAGAATCACCCCAATAGCAATTAAATATATGGTATTTCTTTTCATGGCTTTAATGATTTGATTATGAATATTTTCAAGAGCGACCTCTTACTGAAATTTCAATAAGAGGAAAAGTGTCTGTGTTGTAACGATGGAAAAAATGAATGTTGTAATGATGGATATAGTTATGGCTGGTAACTCTATAAAAATCAACCTCAACAAAGAATAGGTATGCTGTCAGGTAAATCATATAACCACTTTATTCTGCGTCAAACTATAAAGGTACTAAAAATTTGGTGAAATGAATCTTTTTCAGGTAATAATATTGTCGGAGGACAAATGTATTTGTTGCACACCGCCTGGTGCATAACGGTCGGCCTGCAGCCGCAGGGCGGGCGTTACTTGGATTGGATTTTGTATTCGTTTCTCCATTTTTTTCTTTTCTGTCGTTTGCTTTGGATCACATGCCCCGCCTTGCTGGTTGCCGGCTTGTGTGTGCCCTGCATGAGCATGCAGCGCACACCCGTCGTAGCCTCGATAAAAAGTTTAAATATACCAATTTGTTCGAGGTCTATACCATGGGTTTTATATTTTCCAGGGGGTGAACCGAACGAAGTGAGCTCACGAACACAAAAGAAATGAGCCATTTTGTGAGTAAAGTCCCTTACGGGCGGGGGTGACGACCCGAACCGTTAGCAAGCCGCAAGGGTGTGAACCGTGAGGTTCGATCTGAAGGAAGCGGGACTGCAAAAGCCGGTACTGACGAACAGGAACCGGATATGAGGCACTGCAGAACGGATGAGATACCACAGCTTATCGACGTCCCAAAGCAAGAAGCAGTAGTTTCTGTAGTGTAGATCCGGCAGAGATTGGCAGAACCGAGCGAAGCGAGCTCGCGAATACCATTGAAAATGAGCAATTACATGAGCAACGAA
>Ga0172371_10002822_pt1 | contig 27325 bp, 22 predicted proteins | sample Lak12m_FD_114543 | JGI IMG/M metagenome (GOLD analysis project Ga0172371, IMG submission 114543) | Freshwater microbial communities from Kabuno Bay, South-Kivu, Congo - kab_022012_12m | ecosystem: Environmental > Aquatic > Freshwater > Lake | place: Democratic Republic of the Congo: South-Kivu...
GCCAGGAGCCGGGGAAGGCTCTCGATCTGCCTCTTGAAGGAGGGATGATACTCCCCCAATCCGGTGAAAGCCTCGTAGGCGCCGAAATCGATGCCCTCGATCCGGTCGGCCTCGGTCAGGATTTCTTCCAGCGCCGCCCGCAGCTGCCCGGCCCAGGGCAGGAACGAGACGAAGTCGGTGAAGGCCCGTTGTCCGTACATGCCCTCCGGAAATTCGGCCCGGCAGCACTCATACAGGGCGTGGGCGGCTTCCAGATCGTCGAGCGTCCGGAAACCCGGGAAATTCAGCTTGAAAAGATTCTCAAAAAATCCTTCGACGGGGAAAAGCGAGGGAGGAAAAAAGTTCCCCTCCATCCGGGCGGCCAGCTCCTCGCGGAGAAAAAAGCCGAAGCGCTTGCTGGGGTAGACGACGGCCGCGGCCGACAGGTCGGCTCCCTCGCGGAGCTCCAGGACGCGCCCGGCCGTTCGGGCGACGAGATCCTCGCGGAGGCCGATCAGTTCGAGCATGCGACCTCCTCCACTTCGCCCCGGTCGACGTACAACAGGAAGGCCCGGCGGCGCTTCCCGGGGAACAAAGGACCGATCGCCTCCAGGTATCCCCGCATCTGATCCCGGTAAGCGTCGCTTTTCTCCCTGCCCGTTTTATAGTCGACGACCAGGACTTCTTCGGGACCGACTTGAAGGCGGTCGAGGCGCAGGAATTCCGGGCGGCCGCCGGATCGGACGACGATCTCTCTTTCCATATGAAAGACGCGGCCGCGGCAGAGAAGGCTGATCACCTCGTCGCGTTCCAGGAACGAGACGACGGCCCGAATGTCGCTTTCGTCCAGGCCAAGGCTCTCGGCCAGCGGCCGCGCCCGGCCGGCCATTTCGGCCGGAGCGGCGACATCTCCGAGTCGGGAAAGAAGGTCGTGGATCCGTTCGCCGCGATCGGCTCCTTCCCTCTCAATCCGCCTCTCGCTCCGGCGGAAAACCAGGTATCGGGACTGCCAGGAACGGGTCAGGACTTTCTTGGACGGGATCGCGCCCGGCCGGGGCACGGATACCGCCGCCGCTTTTTTCCCGGCCAGAACGCCGCGGGAATAGGGCTTCGGCGCCTCTTGCCCGTTCCAGCCGAGGATCGGATGGCAGCCGACGATGTCGCTCGCCCGGGTGATTTTTTTGACGAGGTCCGCGTCGCCGGCCTCTGCCCGCTTCGGGGCTTTGCGGGCCGCGACCGGGACAAACAACGCTTCCTTGGCCCGGGTGAAGGCGACATAGAGAAGGTTGAGGGCATCCACGGTGTTCCGGATGTTCTCCTTCTCATAGATCGCTTTCAATTCCGGGCTCGACACGGCGGCCCCCGCGTCGATGGAAAACAATCCCTCGGGAACCCAATAGAGCGGCCCCTCGCTCCGGCCGCCCTTGTCGTTGACCGGAACGATCACGGCGGGAAATTCGAGCCCCTTGGACTGATGCATCGTCAGGACGCGCACGCCGGGGGCGTTTTCGGGGATGGTCACCGAAGGCGTATCCAGCTCCTCGGTCATCTTCTTCCAGAGGAGGTTGAAGCTGGCGATGGAGCTTCCCCCGTCGCGCTCGGCCTGGTGGAGCGTGTCGCCGAGAGTCAGGAAAAACGGCGTGTCGTCCGGGAAATTCTCGAAGACGCGGAACACCCGGGTGAAGTCGCAAAAAAGGTCGTAGGGCGGCAGGAAGCCGACCGATTGGAAAAACGGATCGATCAGGCCTTTCCAGGTTTCGGAAAACCGTTCCTGGAACAGCTTGTAATACGGCCCGGGGCAGCCGACGAAAATGCTCTCGGAAAAATCCTTCATTTCCGCCGGGAAGCGGGCTTCGGCCTCTTTGCGGAAAAGGGCGCCGACGACGAAGGAAAAGAAATTCAGGTTGTCCGGGGGATAATCGAGAAAACGGAGAAAAGCGATGATCTCCTCGACGCGGGAATTGGATCCCAGCATCAGGGACTGGTCGGAGAAGGTCGGAACCGAAATCCGGCCGAGGCGGCGGACGACGTCGCGGACCTGGACGTTCTTGCGGACCAGGACGGCGATGTCGGAATACGCGTATCCGTGTCGGAGATGAAGGCGTTCGATGATGTTCCGGATATCGTCCAGGTGGGCGGCGGTCAGATCGCCGCCTTCCTCGTCTCCGGAATCGACCGGACCGGCTACGGCCGGCCCGTTTTCCGCGTTCGGGCCGTCTTTGGCCTCGAGGCGGAAAGACACTTCCACGTAGCCGTCCTTCCCTTCCCCTTCCGCGTCCTTCGGGATCTCCTGGCGCGAATCCTTGAAATTCTCCCGGATGGCTTTTCGCAGATCGCCGGCGGCCGCGATTTCCGGAATGGTCTCCGGGTTCCAGAAATCATTGTTGAATTCGACGATGTCCCGGCGGCTTCGCCGGTTTTCGCCCAACGTCCCGGTGAATCCCCCGCTTCCCATGATGTGGCCGAGCTGGGGGACGTGCCGCCGCAGGACCTCCTCCTCCATGAGCTCGCTGTTGCCCCCGCGCCAGCGGTAAATGGCCTGCTTGCGATCTCCGACAAGAAACAGGGTCGCCTTATTATCCCGGGAAAGCCGCTCGTCGATGAGCGGGGCCAGGGCCGCGAACTGCAGCGTCGACGTGTCCTGGAACTCGTCGAACAGAAAGTGGCGGAACAGGTCGGACATTTTCAGATAAAGGTACGGGAAAGCCGCCTCGGCCCATTCTTTGAACAGCGTTTCCAGGGTGCGGCTGAATTCCTCCACGAACAGCGTTTTCTTGCCGGCCTGCCAGGCGGCTTCGAAGCTGTCAAGGAATTCGCGATAAACCGCCGTCTTGAGCGCGCTGTAATCGTAAACCGCGCGGCCGAGGGCTTCCCGGGCCGGCTCGTACGCCCTCAGGAATTCATCCCGGTAGCTCGCGGGGGCCGCTTTAAGCAGCATGACTCCCGGATCCCGTTTGCCGAAAAACGGGCACCCGATGAACTCCTTCAGTATCAGGTAATCCCCGTCGCCGCGAACGGCCGCGTCCACGGCCGCGAGGAAGGGAGCCCGGACCTGCGTTCCGCTCAAATGATCGCACTTCCCGTTTTTCGCCGGGGCCGCGATGAGGACGTCCCGGAGCGGGCCCAGGCGCTCGAGAAAAACCGCCCAGCTTGAAACCATCCGCCGGCGCAGGCGGCCCGCGTCCGCCAGGGGTCCGGGGCTTTCCTGCTGCAGGGTTTTGCGGAACAGCCCGGTCACTTTTTCAACGATGGCCTCGTCGATCTTCCAGGCGACCCGGGGATTGAGGCCGCGGAACTCCGTCAAAAGCTTTTTCAACCGTTCCCAATCGTCGTCGGCCAGCAAGGACAGCATCGCCCTGGCCCGTTCGGTCATTTCCTCGCCGGCGTCGATTTCGATTTCATAGTCGGCCGGGAGCCCCAGCTCGGGCGAGATGACCTTGACCATGGCGGCCATGAGCGAGTCGATGGTCGTGACGTTGAAATCGTCATACCCGGCCAGGACCGTCTCGATCAGGCCGCGGGAAAGCCCGAGGATTCCGGCCGAAGACAGCCCGGTTGCGGCCGTCAGATCGCCGATCAAGGCTTTTTCGGTTTTATCCAGGTCGCCTTCCCCCCCGGCGAGGGCGAAGGACTTCAGGGTTTTCAGGATGCGGCCTTTCATTTCCTGGGCCGCTTTGATGGTGAACGTGATGGCCAGAATCGAGCCCAGAAGCTCGCTTTGAAGCCGGGGATCCAACGCCTTTTCCTTTAGCGAGGAGAACGCCCCGAACAAACGGGTGAGATACTCCCGGGTCAGCCGGTAGGTCTTGCCCGATCCGGCCGAGGCCTCGAGTTTGAGGATGCGGTCCTGGTTTCCCATCGCGGTCATTTTTTCGGATTATAGCACACGCCGCGTCTTCGTTTTTCCGGGAGGAGGCGCACACCTCCGGCTGAGGGGAAGGAGAGACGGGGATTTTTCGTCGCCGCGTCAGGCGCGATTTATTTCCGCGACGCCGGCCGGACTTTCTCGATGACCTCGGCGCTTACCCAGTAGATATCCCGGCTAGTGGAAAAAAAGAGATATTTGCCGTCCGGGGAAAGAGACGGACAGAAGTTCGTCCCGGGGGTATTGACCGCGTCCCCAAGATTGCCGGCCTCGCTCCAGGAACCGTCCGGATTTTTGAAGCAAACCCACAAGTCGCCTTCGCCGCCCTGCCCCCCCGGCCGGTTGTCCGAGTCGATGATGATGAAACCGCCGTCCGGCGCGATGCAAGCGTGGGCGCCGGGCCGGGGCGAATTGACGCCCCCGCCGCAGCGCTCGGCTTCGCCGTATACTCCGTCGCGGAACGGGAAGCGGACGATCCCGCCGCCGTAAGCCCGATCGATATCGTTGAGATAGAGATCGCCGTTGCGGGCCGTAGAAACGTACATGCCGGGGCCGTGGCGGCGCGGCGCGCTCCAGCCGCCGGGGATCTTCTCCGCCGTCCAGATGCCGTATTCGGACGCCCTTCCCCCGGCCGGCGGCCGATCGCTCCCGAAAAAAATCCTCCCGCCGTCGGGAGTGATGTGGGGTTCATTGCTGGGGAATCCCTGGTTCAATTCCGCTTCCACGGGTGCCAGCCATCCCTCCGCGCCAAGGCGGCAGACCATGATCGTGTTCCGCCCGTCGGAATCCTTCCTCCGGGTGAAATAGAATTCCTTTCCGTCGGGGGAAAAAGTCTGAGAGAATTCGATATGGCCGGCGGTGGAGACGACGCCCGGGGCGAAGATTTTCGGCGTAAGCCCCGGAGGTTCCTGGCCGAGATATGGGCCGCGCAGGCCCGTCGGCTCTCCCGGCTGAAAGCGCCCGATTTCGGATGTTTGCCTTTCGTCGTCGAGCTTGAATCCCCTCAGTTGGCTCAAAGCCTCCCGGCCGTTCTCGTTGCGCGGATTCAAAGCCAGCGATTTTTCATAATCCTTTTCCGCCTCGTCCCTCAGGCCGGCGGCTCCTTGCGCTTCCCCGAGGCTGTCCCAGGCGTTCCACGATTCCGGAAACGCTTCCGCGTTCAGGCTGAACACGGCCACGGCCTCGGGGATTTTCCTCTCCCGCTGCAGAAGCCGGTAGCCGAGGGAATTGATGTCCCGCTCGTCGAGGTCATAATCCTTGTTCCCCAGGATCCGTCCGCGGAATTCCGCCTGGGCGGCTTCGAGGCCGTTTTCGCTCAGCGTCCGTTCCAGGGTATCGGCCGCCGATTTCAAAATCAGCCGCCTCCAGGCCGTCTCGAGCCAGGTGTCGGGACCCAACCAATCGAGAAATGAATACTCGGCCTTATACGCCTTGAGAACGTCCTCCTGAAGCATCTGTTCGAGATTTTTTCCGTCGGCCGTTTCCCGCCGGACGATGTCGATCATGTCCTGAAGGGTTTTTCGGTAGGCGCGGACCCCGTCATGGCTCAAATCGCGGCCATGGCCGCTGATGAAAATGGTCTCCGGCGGGAAGACGTCGAGAACCGTGTCCAGGAAATCCAGGTACTCGGCCGGCAAGTTGAGGGCCGGGCAATTCTGGGAGAGAAGAAGATCTCCCATGAAGACCACGCCCGTACCGCTGAAATGGACGAGAAGATCCCTCGAGGAATGCAATCCGGGAAACGGAATCAAGCGGACGCTTTCCCCATTGAATGACAGCGAGTAATACGCGGGAAAGGATCTTCCTCCGGCCCCCGTCAGAGGCGATTCGCTTTTTGCCAGAATCCCTTCTTGGCCCGCCCGTTCCAGGCCGGCGAAGTCGAGAAGGCGCGTTTGACCGCCGGCCAAAACGTTCCCGGCCGTATGATCGCCGTGAGGATGGGAATTGACGATGATCCGAAGGTCTCCCTTCCCCATTCCGGCCAGCATCTTATGCAGCTCGCCGGTCGACCGTTTGCCGAATCCCGAGTCCACGATCAGGAGGCCGTCCGGACCGGCGGACACGGCGATATTGTTGCGCATGCCCCAATGGCAGGCGATGCGCGAAATGGGGCCGCGGACCGATTCGAGGCGCATATCGATCGGCGTGAACCGGGCGCCCTTGCCTTGGAGATAATCGAGGACGGCGGCATCTCCGGATTCATAAGCCCGATCAAGGACGGAACCGCCGTATTTTTGCGAGAAATTGACGTCGGCGCCATGCTCGACCAGCAGGCGGACCATGTCAAGGCCGCCGGCCCGGCCGGCGGCATAAAGAAGCGGCGTCCAGCCGTTTTCGTTTTTTTCGTTCACGCACCCCGGATCTTTGTCCAAAAGGGCGGCGGCTCTTTGCCTGTCCCCGGCCAGAACGGCTTCGTGGATTTCCGAGGCGAAAACGATCGGACACAGCCCCGACAGGATTGACATGAACAAAATCGACACCCTTCGAATTTTCATTGTTTTCACTCCTTCGCCTTCATCTCCACCGAACGGCCGCTTGGCGGCCGACGATCAACTCTCTCCTTCCGGGCCGCTGCCGGCCGCCCGGCCGATGGCGTAGATCCGGTCGTTCTTGATCTCGGATTCCTAGGGCCGCCGCCTCTCCAGGAACTCGATGACGAATCCCGCCTTGGAGAAGAGATCTCCCAGCTCTTTTTCCTTGAAGAGGGAGAAGTAGATCTCCGTCTTGATTCCCAGAAGCTCGTCGAGGATTCCTTCGCCGTATCCCGCTTTGACGGCCACCAGCAGGCGTCCGCCGGGCTTGAGGACTCTCCGGAATTCGCGGAAAATCTCTCCGACGAATTTTTTGGGGGTATGGATGATCGAATAGAAGGAAATGATGCCGTCGACGACGCCGTCGTCGAAGCTCATTCCGGCCATATCCTCGCGGCTGAATTCCAGGCCGGGATTGGCCTCCCGGGCGATTTCGAGGCAGCGGTCGGAAAGATCGATCCCGATCACTTTCAGACCCTTGGCCGAGAGATACCGGCCGAACTGGGCCGAAGGGCCGCAGCCGGCGTCGCAGATCAACGAACCGGGCTCGAACTTTCCGGCGAACACGTCCAGCAGGCCACGATCATACGGCTTTTCCTCGACTTCGTTTCGAAAGAGCTCGTGATACCGCGAAGCCGCAAGGTCATAGGCTCGGCCGGTCATCGCCAGAACCGATTTCCATCCTTCCCGGGACGACACCTCTTGAGGGGATACGCTTTTTTTCTCCCGAACCATCAGATTCTCTCGAACGCATCAACGGTCCGCTTGTGCCTGACGTTGCCCGTATGGGTCGTGCCGAGAGGCTCGACGACGAGGACATGGACCTCTTCCGCGGGATCGGTCCGGGGGCAATGCTCGACGCCCCGGGGGACGAGGATGATCTCGCCTTCCCGGACGGGGACGACCCGATCCTTGAAGCACATTTCCATGTTCCCCTTGACGATATAAAAAAACTCGTCGGCCTCCTCATGGACGTGAAGGACGAATTGCCCCTGGAGTTTCGAAAGATACACTTGCAGATTCGCCCCTTCGGCGATGACATGGGGATGCCATTGCTTGGTGAAAAGGGAGAGCTTCTGTTTCAGGTTGACGGCTTTCATCAATCCTCCTTGCCTCCCGCGGCGTACGCGGACACTATCCTTAACGAATTTCAGCCCGGGAAAAACACCTTTTTCTCAACCTCCGGCAAAATCTGAAAAGCGAGCGGTTTGAAACCGCCGCCGGATTGGGCGATAATAAAACACGCATTTTCCGGGAGCAAGCCTCGATCATGAAAGCGGGCATCTTTCTGGACACCGACAATCTCACCCGAAACGGCGGCCTGAAGATCCGGTTTGAAGCGGTCAAGCAGCTCGTTCAATCCCAGGGAGCCGAGGTTCTCCGGGCCAACGCCTACCTGGCCGTGGACAAGGACCTGGAATCGCGCGATCCGGCTTCCCGCCTCAAGCGCCAGGAATTCCGCGACGCCCTCCGGCAGGCGGGGTATCATCTGGTCCTCAAGCCCCTGCGGCGGTTCGTCACCGGCGACGGCCAGCTTGTCGCGACGGCCAACTGCATCCTGGAGCTGGCCGTCGACGCCGTCCTGCAATCCGCTCCCCTGGACTATGTCCTCATCGGCAGCGGCGACGGGGACGTCATCCGGCTGATCCGGGCCCTTCAGGAGCGGGGGAAACGCGTCGATGTCCTCACCTTCGGCAACGCCAGCTCCCATCTTTTACGCGCGGCCGACAACGCCTTTTCCGGATTCCTCGTCCCGGGGCTGCTCCCGTTTGAAGACGGCTCCCCGGTCTCCGGCCGGCGCTTCCGGGGCCAGATGATCGCCGTGGACGAAGAAACCGGCGTCGACCGGCTGGCCGTGCGGACGGGCTTCGGCCCGAACGACGTCCGCCGCGACGTCGAAATCCACCTGCCCAACTTCACCCGGGGAGGATCGCCCGTCGACAAGGATCAATTCGCCGAGCTGCGGGAGCGCGGAACGGTCCTCGAATTCGACCTGGCCGACCTGGGCAGCGGCCGGGCCAAGGCCGTCAACGCCCGCGAATGCAGACGCGAGGACAAGACGATCTTCCTTCCCCCGATCGAAGACGAGGCCTGAACGGCTAGCGGCCCGCCTTCCCGATCCCGACGAACGTTTCAATTCTTTGCAGGGCTTCGCGGATCTCCCCTTCTCCGGCTGTCAGGGAAATCCGGACAAAACCTTCGCCCCCGCCGCCGAACGCGGCGCCGGGAGCGACGCTGACTCCCGTCCGTTCGAGCAGGTCATCGGCCCACTCCACGGACAAGCGGCCGGACGGGATCGGCAGCCAAACGTAAAGTCCCGCCCGCGGCCGGGCAACCTCGAATCCCAAAGTCCGCAAGCCGCCTACGGCGAGATCCCGGCGCCGGCGATAGATTTCATTCCGCTCCGCCATGAAGCTTTGATCGCCGTTCAGGGCGGCCGCGGCGGCTTCAAGAATCGGCCGGAAATGGCCGCTGTCGGCCTGGGTTTTCACGGCTTTCAAGGCGGCCAAGACATCCCGATTGCCGACGGCCACGCCGGTCCGCCATCCGGCCATGTTATGGGACTTGGACAGCGAATTGAATTCCACGGCAACGTCTTTCGCTCCCGGGATCTCCAGGACGCTGGGCGCGCGATACCCCTCGAAGACGACTTGGGAATAGGCCGCGTCATGAACGAGAAGAAGGTTATGGCGTCGGGCCGCCGCTACCGCCTCGGCAAAGACATCCGCCGAAGCGACGGCCCCCGTCGGATTGTGGGGATAATTCAGCCAGAGGATTTTCGCCCGCTTCAAGGCATCCGCGGGGAGGGAGGCCCAATCCGGAAGATAATCCCGCCCGGGATCCAAACGGTAGCAAGTCGGCTCCGCGCCGGCCGCCGTCGTCCCGGCCGCATACGTGCAATATCCGGGATCGGGGACGAGGGCGGCGTCTCCCGGATTTAAAACGGCCGCCGAAAGATGAAAAATCCCTTCCTTGCTCCCAAGCAACGGGACGACTTCGGCGTCGGGATCGAGGGTAACGCCGTGTCGCCGCGCATAAGCCCCCGCCCAGGCGGCCCGGAGCTCGGGCGTAGCGAAATGCCCTTGATAACCATGGCTATTCGGACGGGCGGCCGCCGCGGTCAGGGCGGAAGTGACGAACGCCGGCGGCGGCATATCCGGCGAACCGACGTCGAGGCGGATGACGGACCGGCCTTCGCGCCGCAGCCGTTCCAGGCGTTCTCCCAGCGAGGTGAAAAAATACGGGGAAAACCGGTCGAGCACCGCGGATCGAAACGCCGACCGGCCGCCAGGAACGTCCGACGATTTTTTTTCCATAAAATCCGTCCCGGAAAACGATTCGGAAATTGGGCGGAGTTTACGGCAACCGGGGAGACCTGTCAACCTCGCTTTCCAGGCTTTGTTTGATCTTTTCCATCTGGAGCTTGAGCAGGTCGATCTGGGCCTCGAGCTTCTCTCTCGACAGTCCGCGCCAGGCCTGGACGATGGCGTCAAGCTCCTTGAGGGTCGCCGCGATCTCGCCGCGGACCGCGGTCAGCGAATCCGCGAGGCCGGTGGAAACGGCGGCCCAAGAGGAAGTCGCCGATCGGGATAACCCGACCACCCGGCCTTGGCCGTTGATCGCCAACTCCAGGTTTTGGGAGGCGAAGGCTCTCCGGCCGCAGGCGATGGACCGGACGGGCCATCCGGGATGGACCGCGAAAATCCATTTCTCCTCGATCGGACCGAACGCCGGGGTAAAACATTTTTCGTCACGGCGGACGGCTTCCGCCCAGGCGAAGACCCGAAGAAAACCCGGGACCGGTTCCCGATAGAAAACGCGTATTTCGTCTTTCTTCCTCCGGGCACGATCCTCTTTCTCAAGCGCCGCCTCGGCCCTCGGGGCAAAGGAAACGGCCGGATCGAACGTGACGACAATCCCCGCCTCGCGGTAAAGGCTCAGGGCCCGGGGGAAATCTTTTTCCAGGGCCTTGACGATGCGATCCTCGCCGTCCGCGCCTTCAAGAACGGCCGACGGCGGCAAGTCGGCGATTTCCAGATACCGCCTGATCGGCTGTTTCCGTATCTCCCGGCCGAGCCCCTTTCCAGTAGTAAAAGCGCCGAGGGCCGACTCAAAATTCGAGCGGGCTTGGACCGCCCGGCTTTCCAGGTATTCGATCGATCCTTCGAAAAACTCCGCGCGTTTTTCGGCCAGAGTAAATCCGGCGGCTTCTCCGGCTTCGGCCGCCGAGTCGGTCTGATCCCGAAGCGTTTCCCTCCGTTTGACCAGCTCGTCTTCCAGTCGGTCGACCTCCGCCCAGGCCTCGCGGCCGGCGGACGATTCCTGGAGAAAATAAAGGGCTTCGAGCGAAAGGGCTTCCAAACGCCTCGCCCGCCGCGTCCGCTCGTTCGAAGCGGGATTTGCCGAATCCGGCCCGGGCAGCAGACCGGCGATCCTCGCGATGTCGAAACCGTCCGGCCCCCGGAAGCCGGCCGCCGCGACGGCCGCCTGGCCGGCGATTCGGGCGATTTGCAGGAGAATTTCCCCGGACCGATTCTTCGATTCCAGGTCGACGGAAGTTAAAAGGCCGTTGTCTCCCACCCGGACGGCGAGGGCTTGATCCTTCAAACCGCGGGGAATGGGATTGAGGATGTAAACAAATTTCGGGTCGGCCGTCGTTTGAAGAGAAATCTTGATCCCGGACGCCGTCCGGCCGGTCTCCGTCCTCTCCGTCAGGATTCCGCCGTCGTCGCTTGCGATCCGCGTTTCGACGAATTCCGTCACTTCGGCCTCGACGACCGCCAGATCCTTGGCCAGATAATATCTCAGGCCCCCCGGATGCCCCGGCGCCGGGGCCGGAAACGGTCCCAGGCTTACCGGCGCCGGTCTGCATCCCGCCAAAAACCCCCATAAGGCCGCGGTTCCCATCATCAGCCTCGCTCGTTTCATCGGCCTTTCCGCGGGAGGCCCGGAGACGGACCGCACGGCTCTCCAATCCAGAAAGGCTTTTGACGGGCGAATTCCTCCGCCCCAGGTCCATAAAGATTGAGCCGGGGATGCTGGTTGGGCAACTGGGAGGAGATCTCCGCGACCAGGCCGCGGTATCCGTCCGAAATGTCATGCGCCATCACCCGGCATAAAGAAATCGTGAACGCTCCGCCGCCGCGGTCGGCCGCGGCCAGCTCCTGGTCCCGGGACGCCCCGATATGAATCAACGACGCCTTCATCGGCGGGAGAAACGGCCGGGGCGCGGACGGGGGCCGGATCGGGCCGCGTTTCCAGCCGCCGGGAAATTTGAAATTCGTTCCGGAATGGCAGGAGTCGCTGACGACCAGGATCCGGACGCCTTCAGGAAATTCCCGCCAGGCCTCGTCGAGCTCGTCGTCGTCGATGGGCCGGTCATAAGCCAGGATCAGCTCGTCGAAGCCGTCGTCCTCGTCGCCGTTTCGATCGGGACGCTGCTGCCCGTGGCCGGCGAAATAGAAAAACACCAGGTCCCCCCGCCGGGCCATCCGGGCGGCATGCTTCAAACGGTTGCGGACGGCTTCAGCCGTCGCTTCCGCCGTCTTCAAGCTCAAAGTCAAAAACCCCCGCAGGGAGACCAGATTGACCATGCGATCCACGTCCTCCTCGGCTCCCCAGCAGCCCGAGGACATCGTTTTTCCTCCATAAGCGGCCGGATCGACCCGGGCCAATCCGACGATGAGTGCGATTCCCTGAGGCAAGGCCTTCCCTCCTTCAACCGGCTCGTTTTTCCTCATTTAAGTCGGTCCGGAAAGAAAAAAATGGAAGAATGGAATATAATTCTTTTTTATCTTGATCCCGGAGAAGGAGGCCCCAATGAAAAAACGGATTTTCACTCTCATCCTGATTGCCGTTCTGACCTCGGCCGCCGCCCTCGCCCAAACGCGGGCGCCGCTGACGTTTGAGACCTACCTGAAAATCAAACGCGTCTCCGACGCCCGGCTTTCCCCTTGCGGAAAATGGATCGCCTTCACCCTCACGGCCGTGGACCGGGAAGCGAACAAAGGAAACAGCGACATCTGGCTCGTTCCCGCGGCCGGAGGCGAGCCCCGCCTCATCGTTTCGAGTCCGGCCGCCGACAACACGCCCCGCTGGTCGCCCGACGGAAAACAGATCGCCTTCATCTCCTCGCGCGGCGGTTCCCCTCAAGTCTGGCTGGTTCCCTCGGCCGGCGGGGAGCCGAAGCAGCTGACGAATCTTTCGACCGGAGCGTCCGGGGTGATCTGGTCGCCAGACGGGAAAACCCTGGCCTTCGTCTCCTCGGTCTATCCCGAGGCGCCCGATGACGCGGCCAATAAAAAAATGACGGAAGCGGCCGAAGCGAGCAAGGTCAAGGCCCGCCTCTTCGACACCCTGCTCGTCCGCCACTGGGATACCTGGAGCGACGGGACGCGCAGCCACCTGTTCGTCGTCCCCGCCTCGGGCGGCGTTCCCGTCGATCTCACCCCCGGCCCTTATGACACGCCTCCGAGCGCCCTGGGCGGAAACCAGGATTACGCCTTCTCCCCCGACGGGACGGAGATCGCGTTCGTCCGCAACATCGATCCGGAATTCAAGAAAGCCCTGGGGACCAACAACGACGTCTTCACCGTTCCGGTCGCCGGCGGGGCCATCGTTCAGGTTACGACGAACAAGGCCAACGATCACTCGCCCGCCTACTCTCCCGACGGCCGTTTTCTGGCTTATCTGGCCATGGCCCGGCCGGGCTTCGAAGCCGACAAGCAGGACTTGATGATCCGGGACCGCAAAACCGGCGCCACGGTCGATCTGACCAAGGCCCTGGACCGGTCGATCAACGATTATTTCTGGACTCCGGATTCCGCGGCAATATATTTCACCTGCGAAGACCGCGGCCGGGAGGCGGCTTTCAAAGCGACGATCGGCGACGGGAAAATCGAAAAGATCCTGGACGGACATAACCTTTCGGGGCTGTCGCTGACCCCCGACGGCAAGACGCTCGTTTTTCTCCGCCAGGCGGTGAATCAACCGACCGACATTTTCGCCTACGAGCCGGCGGCGAAAAAGCTGAACCGGATCACCGACATCAACAAGGACCTGCTGGCCGGAGTGGACATGAACGCGGCCGAGGAATTCACCTTCACCGGAGGCGGCAACGAGCCCGTTCACGGCTTCCTCCTCAAGCCGCCGGCCTTCGATCCGGCGAAAAAATATCCCCTGGTCATGCTCATCCACGGCGGGCCGCAGGGCGCCTGGACCGACGAATTCCACTACCGTTGGAACGCCCAGCTCTTCGCCTGTCCCGGATACGTCGTGGCGATGATCAACTTCCACGGCAGCACGGGGTACGGCCAGGCCTTCACCGATTCGATCAGCGGCGACTGGGGCGGCAAGCCCTATGAAGACATCCTCAAGGGCCTGGACTACCTCCGGAGCGCCTATCCCTTCATCGACATGACCCGGACGGCCGCGGCCGGCGGATCCTACGGCGGCTACATGGTCGATTGGATCGAAAGCCGCCCCGAAAAGATCTTCTCGTGTCTTGTCGCCCATTCGGGCGTGTTCGACCTGCGGTCGATGTACGGGGCGACGGAAGAGCTGTGGTTTCCCGAATGGGAATACCGCGGCACGCCCTGGAGGAGCCAACAGTATGCGGAATTTTCCCCGTCTTTCTACGTCGGGAATTTTAAAACCCCTTGCCTGGTCATCCATGGGGCCCTGGATTACCGCGTCCCCCTCGAACAGGGCTTGCAGCTGTACACCTCGCTTCAACGGATGAACGTCCCCTCGAAGTTCCTCTATTTCCCCGACGAAAACCATTTCATCCTGAAGCCGCAGAATTCGGAGCTTTGGTATAAAACGGTCTGGGCCTGGTTTGCCGAATACTTGAAATGAGCCGAGGCGCCGCAATCAGGCCGGGCCCGGACGATCTCAGGCCGGCCGGCCGTTCCGCCGGGCCAGAAGGGCCAGCGTCGCGTTGCCCGTAAGATACCCGGCCGTCTGGGCCAAGCCGGCGGCGACCGCTCCGATCATCCCCAGCGGGACGACCGTCAGCCAGAACGCGGCGACGATCACGACAATCTGGGCGACGACCGCGGCGGCCACGGGATTCGTGTCATGGGCCCGGACCAGGGCGCCGCGCTGGTAGCCGAGAACGGCCTCGAGAAACGGCAGCAGGATCAGCAGCCGGGCGGGAAGAAGGGAAAAGGCGGCCATTTCCGACGACAGCCCGGAAACCGTTCTCAGCCACACAGAGGCCAGCGGCGAGAACAGCAGAACGGCCAACCCGGCCGTCGAAATCAGGCCGATTCTCCCGACAAGCCGGCGCAGCATGTCCTTGTTTTCCCCCTTGTCCCCCAAGAGGGCGATCACCACTTCCTGGCTGGCGATGCCTCCCGTCCGGAAAAGGAAAACCAGCCCCATCACCACGGGCACGACGGCCAGCGATTCGATCGGCATCCGGCTTCGGCCGAGGAAAAACGAAGTCAGGGGATGGACGGAAAAGGACAGAAACGAGGTCAGAGCCAGGGGCACATAAAACCGGCCGACTTTTTCCAGAGTCAGGGTTCGGCCGAAATCGCAGGCATCGTCGGCCTGGGCTTCGAGCTCCCGGACGGAATGGCGGGCCATGAACCGCGAGGCGGCCGCTTCGGCGACAACTCCGAGGCCAAGCGCCCCACCGCCGACCAATGCCCCCGGAAGACGGACGACAAGGGCCAGAAAGACGCCCGTCACGGACATCGCCGCCAGGCGGATGATCGTCCCCCAGGCGACGGCCCGCGGCAGGCCTTGCCGGATGAGGATCCCCTGGTAGAAACGCCGGTACCCGATCGCCCCGGGCCAGAGGATCATGAAGGCCAGGGCCTGGGCGGACAAGCGGGCCACGTCTTCCGGCAGGCCGATGATCCCGCGGGCGATGAACCGGAAAACCGGCGGCAGAAGCAGGATGGCCATGACGACCGTGACGGCCGCGTTCAACACAGTCGAAAACTTCCGGAGGCGCCGGAAGGCGATTTTGTCCCGGACCAAAGCGTTGGACGCCGAGAGCATCATGACGATCGGCGATTCGACGATCCAGGCCAGCGAGATGGCCACACCATAGGCGGCCAGATTGGTTTTCGGATCGGCCAGCCGGGCAATGATCGCGGCCAGAAAAGGCCCTTCGAAGGCCATCATCAGCCAGGTCGCTTCCAGCGGCAGCCAATATTTCAGGGCCGTCCGGGTGGACAGCATCGTTTTTGGACCGTTTGGAGCGCTCATGAGACCGGGAAGAATAGCATTTTCCGTCCGGCTAGGGAAACGGCCCCCGGGTCTTGACAAGCGGAAAGAGGCCGGGTATAAAGGAAACTAATGTTCATATATTAGTTTCCTTCGTTTCGGAGGGCTTTATGGCCGAAATATCGAAAGACTTCATCGTCGGCGAAGCGAAGCGTCTGTTTTTTCAATTCGGGTTCCGCCGGATCACGATGGACGAGATCGCCCGGAACCTCCGGATGAGCAAAAAAACGCTCTACGCTCTCTTTCCGTCGAAAAACGACCTCATCCGGGCGGTCGTGGATTCGATCCTGGAGCCGAATCTGGGGAAAATCTCCGCTTTGATGCGGGAGGAAAAATCGGTCGCGGGCCTCCTCTCCGGAAGCATCGCCGTATTCCACGGGCTTTCCCAAGCCATTTCCGAGCCGATGATCAGCGACATGCGGACGATGCCCGAAATCTGGAGCTACGTGGAAAAACGCCGTCTCAAGGTGTTGATGGGCCTGCGGGAAGTCCTCGAAAGGGGAAAACGGTCCGGGGAAGTCCGGCCGGACTTGAACATCGACCTCTTTCTCCGGATCTATTTCCTGATCGTCAACGCCGTCGGCAATCCCACGGTCATCATGGAACACAACGTCACGCCTTCGGAAATGGCCGGACAAATCTACGGCATTCTCATCCACGGCATCATCAACGCCGGCCGCCGGCCGGGAGGTGCAGCATGAAACGCGGACTCGGATTCGGGCTCATCCTCTTGCTGGCCGCCTGCGGCGGCCGGAACGACAAAAACGAATTGACCCTGAACGGCACGGTCGAAAGCGATCCCATCCGCATCGCTTCTCTCGTGGGCGGACGCCTCCTCGAAGTCACGGCCGTCGAAGGAGCCCAGGTGAAAGCCGGCGGCGTCATCGGCCGGATCGATCCGGCCGACCTCGAGCTTCAATTGAAGCAGGCCGAATCGGCCGCCCGGGCCGCGGATACCCAGCTCGCCCTCGTCCGGAAGGGCGTCCGCAGCGAAGATCTGGCCACGGCCGGCGAGCAGGTCAACCAGGCGGAAATCGCCGTCGACAAGGCCGAGCGCGAGCGCAAGCGCCTGGCCCGGTTGTACGAGGAAGGATCGATATCGGCCAAAGCCCTCGACGATGTCACCGTTCAGGCCGACCAAGCCCGGAGCGTGCTCGCCCAGGCGAAAAAACAATACGAAAAGGCGAAAACCGGCGCCCGCAAGGAAGAAATCGAGGCGGCCGAAGCGATGCGGGACCAGGCCCGGGCGGCGGCCGATATCCTGAGGAAAAAAATCGCCGATTGCCTCATCGTCTCCCCCTCCGGCGGCACGGTCCTCCACAAGCTGGCCGAGCCGGGCGAAGTCGTCGCCGCCGGGACGGCGATCGCCACCATCGCGGATCTTGCGACTGTAAAAATCTCCGCCTACGTTTCGGAACGGGACTTGGGATCCGTCGCCCTTGGAAAGAGCGCTTCGTTGAGGGTGGACTCTTTTCCGGACAAGACATTTCCGGCCATAGTCTCCCGCGTCGCCGATGAAGCGGAATTCACCCCCAAGACGATCCAGACCCGGGAAGAGCGGGTCAAAACGGTCTTCCGCCTCGAATTGACCGCGGCCAATCCGGACGGGATTTTCAAGCCGGGCATGCCGGTAGACGTGGTCCTCGCCCGGACGTCGCCGGCCCGCTGAGGAAAAGGCCTTCGGCATGAGCGAAACGACGGCTCTTCGGGCGTCCGGGCTTTGCTTTTTTTTCGGGAAGACGGAAGCCCTGCGAGGCGTGGACCTCGAAGTCGCGGCCGGTGAAATCTTCGGACTCGTCGGCCCCGACGGCGCCGGCAAGACGACGCTCATCCGCGTTTTTTGCGGCCTTCTCCCCCCCGCCGCCGGGACATGCCGCGTGCTCGGGTTGGATACGGTCAAGGACAGGGCCCGCCTCATCCGCCGGATCGGCTATCTTTCCCAGCGCTTCTCCCTTTACGGCGACTTGAGCGTCGCCGAAAACCTCGACTTTTTCGCCGAAATCCACGGCGTGCGCGATTACGCCGAACGCAAACGCCGGCTTCTCGAAGACATGGACCTTCGCCGTTTCCAAAAGCGCCTGGCCGCCGACCTCTCCGGCGGCATGAAACAGAAGCTGGCCCTGGCCTGCACCCTCATCCATACTCCCGAGATTCTTTTCCTGGACGAGCCGACCAACGGCGTCGACCCCGTCGCCCGACGCGATTTCTGGAACATCCTGGCCGGCATTTCCGCCGGCGGCGTGACCATCGTCATTTCCACGCCTTACCTGGACGAGGCGGAACATTGCCGCCGCATCGCCTTCATGGACGCGGGCATGATCGCCGCGGTCGAAACGCCGGACGGGGCGAAGGAGCGAATCCAGGGACGGATCTGCGAGATCGTCTGCGATCCCGTGGCCGGGGCGCGGGAAGCCGCCGGCCTTGTTCCGGGCGTCGTCTCGGTCCACGCCTTCGGAGATAAAATCCACGCCGAGCTCGCCCCCGCGGCCGACGCGGCCGTCCTCCGTACGGCGGTCGAAAAGGCGGCCCGGATTTCGACCTTCCGGATGGTCCGGCCGACTCTGGAAGACGTCTTCATCCGGCTTCTCGCCGGAACGCGGGAGAAGGCCTCATGACCGCCTCCGCTCCCGCGATCGAAGTCCACGGACTCGAAAAGCGGTTCGGCCGCTTCCGGGCGGTCAAAGCGATCGATTTCGCGGTGAATCGCGGCGAGATTTTCGGCTTCATCGGAGCCAACGGGGCGGGCAAATCGACGACGATCAAGATGCTTTGCGGCCTGCTTCCGCCCGACGGCGGAAAGGCGCTCGTCGCCGGGCTCGACGTGGCCGCCGATCCGGAAGGCGTCAAGCGGAGAATCGGCTATATGTGCCAGAAGTTCGCCCTGTACGGGGACCTGACCGCGGCCGAAAACATCGATTTTTTCGGCGGCGTCTACGGCCTCTCCCCGGACCGATTGAAACAAAAAGAGGCGGAGCTTTTTCGCCTGTTGGATCTGGAAGGCGAGGCCGGACGGTTTGCGGCCGAGCTGCCGCGCGGCTTCCAGCAGCGGCTGGCCCTGGCCTGCGCCGTGGTCCACGAGCCGGCCGTCGTTTTCCTGGACGAACCGACGGCCGGAGTCGATCCGATCCAGCGGCGGGCCTTCTGGAATCTCATCTACGGCTTCGCCGCCGCGGGGACGACGGTCTTCGTGACGACCCATTTCCTCGACGAGGCCGAATACTGCCGCCGGATCGCCTTCATCGTCGAGGGCGAGATCGCGGCCATGGACACGCCGGCCGGGCTGAAGGATTTGCTCGCCGACGAAACGGTTTACGAGTTGCGCGCGGCCGATCCGGCCGGAACGCTGGCCGCGGTCCGGATCCTTCCCGGCGTCCATTCGGCGGCCCTCTTCGGCGAAACGCTCCACGTCATGGTCCCGGCCGGCGCCGATCCCCGCGAGATCTTCGGCCCGCTTTCCGGTCTCATCGCCGCCGAGCCGATCCCCCCGACCCTCGAAGACGTTTTTCTCCACATCGCGGGCAAAAAGCCATGAACCTCGGCGCGGTCGTCAAAAAGGAGTTCACCCAGATCCGGCGAGATCCGCTGACCTTGTTCATGTTGGTTTTCTTCCCGACCGTCCTCCTCCTCTTTTTCGGCTATGTCCTGTCGTTCGACGTCCGCAACGTCCGGCTCGGCGTCCTTGACTTGGACGCCACCGATGCGTCCCGGGCATTTATCCGCGAGCTGACCGGCGGCGAATATTTCCGGCTGGAAACAATGTTTTCCGGGCGGGAGGAGGCCGAAACGGCCCTCGAACGCGGCTCGGTCATGGTCGCCGTGGTCATTCCGCGCGGATTCGCCGAAACCCTCGGCCGCAATGAGACCGCCGTCATCCAGGGGCTCATCGACGGCTCCGACGGCCGGAAAGCCGGGATCGCCCAGGGTTATCTCCAGGCTTACGCCACGGCCTACAGCCGGCAGGTGGTCGGCGATTGGGCTTTGCGCCTCGGCCGAAGCGTCGTCATGCCGGTCGAGACGGAGGGCCGGATCTGGTACAATCCCGAGCTCAAATCCAGCCTCTATCTTCTGGCCGGTCTCATCGTCTTCATCTTCATGATCACGGGCACGATCTCCACCTCGCTTTCGGTCGTCCGCGAACGGGAGCGGGGGACGATGGAGCAGCTGCTCGTCTCGCCGCTGAACGCTGGGACGGTCATCGTCGGGAAAACCCTCCCCTATCTCGGCATTTCGGCCGCCAGCACGGTGATCATCCTGGCCGTCAGCCGGTTGGCCTTCGGCCTCCAGATCAAGGGCTCGATCGCCCTGCTCGCCCTGGCCTCGCTTCTCTTTCTTCTTTCCACCCTGGGCTGGGGTATTTTGATTTCGACGATCACCCGCTCGCAGCAGGTCGCTTATTTCGTCGCCGCGCTGTCGAGCATTCTCCCGGCCCTCCTTCTTTCGGATTTCGTTTTTCCGATTTCCGGGATGCCGGCGGTCATCCGGGCGATCACCGTCGTCGTCCCGGCCAAGTACTTCGTCCACCTGCTCCGGGGCATCATGATGCGGGGAGCGGGTTTTGCGGCCGGCTTCGAAGATCTGGCCGCCCTGGCCGTTTTCTCTGCGTTCACACTCATCGTCGCTGCCCTGCGGCTGAAAAAAGTCAGACTGGCCTGAGGCGGATATGCTCAAAAAAATGATCGGCAAAGAGCTGCTTCAGTTGAGGCGCGACCGGCGGATGTTCCCCATCCTGATTATCGCTCCCATCGTCCAGCTGCTGATCCTGGGCTATGCGGCCAACTTCGACATCACGGCCATTCCGGTGGCCGTTTGCGACCAGGATCGCTCGGCCGAGAGTCTCGACTACCTCAACGGATTTTTCGGCAGCGGATATTTCGTCCGGACGATCGATGTGCCCGGCGACGCCGACCTCGATCCCGCCCTCGATCAGGGCCGGGTCCAGATCGGCCTCGTCGTCCCGCGCGGCTTCGGCCGCAGTCTCGAGCGCGGCGAAGGGACGAAGGTCCAGGTGATTGTCAACGGCTCGGATACCAACTACGGCGTCAACGGCTATGCTTACGCCGTCCAGGCGACCGCCCGGTATTCGACGGCCGTCCTGGTCGAGCGGATGACCGCGGCCGGCGTTTCCTCCGTCCCCGGCGTCGAGCTCCGGTCCCGAGTCTGGTTCAATCCGGAGCTGAAAACCCGCTATTTCATGGTCCCGGCCCTGTCCGGGCTCATCCTGATGATCATCTCCATCATGCTCACGGCCATGACCCTCGTCCGGGAGAAGGAAACCGGGACGATCGAGATGCTGGTCGTCACGCCCATCAAAAAACTGACCGTGCTGGGAGGCAAGCTTCTTCCCTTCCTAGTCATCGGCCTGGCCGAAGTGGCCCTCATCGCCCTGGTCGCGGTGTTCTGGTTCGGCGTCCCCTTCCGGGGATCGGTCCTCCTTCTCGCCCTGGGATCGATCCTTTTTCTCTTCAACACCCTCGGCCTCGGCTTGTTCGTCTCGACCATCTCCCGAACCCAGCAGCGGGCGATGATGATCGTCATGTTCGTCATCATGATGCCCTTCATCTACCTTTCGGGATTCGTCTTCCCGATCGATTCCATGCCGGCCGCCTTCCAGGCCGTCTCCAGGTTCATCCCTCTCACCCATTACCTGGAGATCGTCCGCGGGCTTTATCTCAAGGGTTCGGGCTGGGGGGATCTGGCCGGGGCGTTGGCCGCCCTGGCCGGGCTGGGGACGGTCATCTTCTCCCTGTCCCTGGCCCGCTTCCGGAAATATCTCTAATCGATCGGCAAAGCGGCCAGGCTGAACGGATCGACCCGGCTGTCGAGCAGCCGGACGCTCCAGTGCAGATGCGGCCCGGTCGAGCGGCCGGTCTGTCCGACTTCGGCGATGATGTCCCCTTTTTTCACCAGGTCGCCCCTCTTGACCAGGATTTTGGAAAAATGGCAGCAATAGGTGAAAATTCCGAGGCCGTGGTCGATGATGACCGTCTTGCCGGAATAATAGAGCTCGGACGCGAGGACGATACGGCCGGAATTGGCCGCGTGGACGGGGGTGCCTTCCGGGGCGGAGATGTCCACGCCGGTATGCTGGGAGGCGACTTTTTGATTATATTTCCGGCGCTGGCCGAAGTTGGGAAAGGGCTCAAAATCGGGAAGCGGCGAAACAAACGGTCCGGTCGCAAGCCAAATGGGCGAAACGGCCCCTAGGACGGAAGCGACCAGGGCGGACTCCCTCTTGATCCGTTCGAGCTCCTCCGGCGGCGGAGTCGCCATGCGAGGGTCGACGGTCAGGCTTGTTTCGGGAAATTCCCTCGGTCCGACGGCGAGCTTCTTGAAGAAATTTTCTTTTGATCCGTCGCGGCGCTCGATCGTCAGTTCCATGAAATAAGATTGGGCCTTGGCGCTCATATCGATCCCGAGAAGGACCGGCCGCCGGGCGCCGTCGAATTCGATCCGCCGCTTCTGGGTGCGGAGCCGGACGTCGATCCGGCGTACGGTCGAGTCGGCCAGCGGCTTGACGAGAATCGCCTCTCCCGGCTGAAGCGCCCGGAATGAGAATTCCAGCGGCGTGCCGGGAAAGACGAGCTTTTGAACCGGCGGTATCGCCAAGCCCCCGAACGCCGGGGCAATCAATAAAAACGCGACGGTTCTCAGGACCGCCGCCGCGATCACCTTGGCGGCCGGGCCAAGCCCGATTCGCACGCGTTGATCAATCGTCACGTGTTTATCCATTTTCATAATTCAATCGAAGAGATCCCATCATATCGGCCAAGGGGGATGACCCGGCAGGCGGAGCCGACTTTCCCGGCCAGCTTTTCATCGGCCGTGATCAGGGGAATGCTTTCGGCCGCGGCCAGAGACGCAAAGACGGCGTCATAAGCCGTGATCTTTGTTTTGAAAGCCGTTTCCGCCGCTTCGCGCATCGGGCAGGCCGGAGCGGGGATGAGTCGAATTCCCAAATCGATGACGGAATCGACGGCGGCGGCGACGTCCTCGGCTGAAAAACGAGGATGGAATCGAAGGGCGTTGGCCAGCTCATAAAGGAGAAGATCCGGGGCCATAACCAGAACCCTCTCGCCGATCAGGTCGCCGCGAAGGCGACGGGCGGCTTCATCGTCCTTCTCCCGGCTGAACCACTTCACGACGACGGACGTGTCGACGACAACCGCTCTCATCTCTTGTCGCGCCATTTGCGGATTTCGGCCGTCCCGTCCCATTCGCCTCCTTTTTCCCTCAGCTTGTCCTGGACGCAAACGGCGGCTGTTCTCTTTTTCTGTTTCGCTTTTATTTCTTTTTCCGATTCGATTTCCGCCAGGTACCGCTCCGTCGCCTCGCGGATGAAGAGACTCCGGCTTTTGCCCATCTCCCCGGCTGTTTCATCGATCTTTTTAAGCAGCTCGTCTGTCAGAATCGTATTGATTCTCATGATTTTCAAAGTGTGTATATTTAATACACACTAAATATACATACAACTCAGGGATTCGTCAAGCGGGAGGAAAGCGATTTCTATTCAAAAAGCGAGCGAGAGGACGACCGCGCCGCGGTCCCGGCCGGCCTGGAAGGATACCTGGAGCCCCTCGCCGTCCCTGTTCAGGGCGTTGATTGCCCGGGCGGTGAAGATGCCGATCACCGATCCGGCGAACACGTCCGAAGGCCAGTGCTTCCGGTCGTGAACCCGATAAACGGCCGCCAGGCCGGCCGCGGCATAAGCCAGGGCATCGATCAAAAAAGAATCCGAATTCGCATCGATCGTCGCGGCCACGGCAAAAGCGGTGGCCGCGTCGGCCGAGACGAGCGAGACGTAGCGCCCCTGGAACGAGAACGGATGAAATTTGTTCGGGCCTTCCCCGGCGTACGGCCGGGCCCGGCCGGCGACGATTTTGACCGCCGTGACGACGGCCGCCGAAGCCAGGAAGCTTTCCAGCCCGACCAGGGCCGTTTTGCGGAGAGGCAGGGAATCGAAGATCTCCCCGCTTCCATACAAGACGGCCAGAAACCCGGCCAGATACCCTCCGTTTCCGAATTTCGAGATGACCTTCGAAGCGTCGATCGAAGCCTCCGTTTTCGAGTCCTGAATCCAGTCATAGATGTCCTGGTCGAAAGCGAAAAGAAGCCCCGTGCCGGCCGCGAATCCGGCAAACGTCAGCCAGTCTTTCCCGTCCCAGCGCAGCGGCGAAGTCCCGACATCGACCAGGTCGGAGACGGCTTTACGGACGTATTCCCCGTTGAGCCGCCAGTCGGGATTTGTCACCGGCCGATCCTCGGCCGGGGCGACCGGCGCGCCCGCCGCCAGCAAGGCCAACAACGCTCCGATCGCCGCAAACCGTTTCATCCGATTATTCCTTCCGACCTTCGATCAGGGACTTGATCGCTTGGAAAGCTCGCTCCGTCGCGCCCTGAAGCGATATCAGGATCTCCCGCGCCCGGCGACCCATCGCCTCCATCCCGGCCGGATCGTCGAAGGCGAAAACCGCGGCCAGATCCTCCGGCGTCCGGACGGTTTGAGCCCCGCCGCCGAAGACGAACGTTTCGGCCAGAGCCGCAAAATTATGCATGTGCGGGCCGAAGGCGATCGGCTTTCCGTAAAAAGCCGGCTCGAGGAGGTTCTGCCCCCCCCACGGGATGAGGCTGCCGCCGATGAACGCGGCATCGCTCAGAGCATACGTACGGGCCAGCTCTCCGATCGTATCGAGGAGAAGGATATCCCATGGCTGAGTCGGATCCAACCGGGTTTTTCTTTGAATCGCCAATCCTTGAAGGGAAGGATCGGCGGACAGTTCGGGGAATCTTTCGGGATGCCGGGGCGCGATCACCAGGCGGATTCCCGGCCGGCGGCGGCGGGCGATCCGGAACGCCTCGAGAAGCGCCGCCGCTTCGCCGGCATGGACGCTGCCGGCCACGAGCACCTTGTCGCCGGCGGGGATCCCGAGGGCGGACCGGGCCGCGGCGATTTTCGCCGGAGATAAATCCGGAAGGCAGGTTTCGCATTTGAGGTTGCCGGCGACCTCGATCTTTTCCGAAGGGACGCCGATCTTCTCCAGACGGTCGCGGTCGAGCGGCGTCTGGACCAGGAAACGCGATACGGAACTCAAAAGCCGCCGGGACAGGAAACGCAGGCGGCCCATCCGCTTGAACGTGCGGGGAGAAACGCGGCCGTTGACGACAAGAACCGGGCATCCGCGCCGCTCGGTTTCCTTTAGAAGCCGCGGCCAGTATTCCGATTCGGCCAGAACGAGGATCGACGGCCGAAGGCGGGCGAAGATCCGGCGGACGGGTCCTCCCAGGTCAAAGGGGATGAAAAAGATGACATCGGCGTCCTTGATTTTATCCCTGGCCATCCGGTATCCATTATGGGTCAGGACGGAAAAGCCGATTTTCCAGCCCGGGCGTTTTTCCCGGATCGTCCGGACCAGGCTTTGGAGCGAAAGGACTTCCCCAACGGAGACCGCGTGGATCCAGACGAACGGCCGGCCGCCGGCCGATTCGGGAAGCGAAAGCCCCAGGCGCTCTTTCAGATGGAGCGGCTCGCCCCGACGCAGCTTCCGCCCCATGAAATGGACCGGGACGAGAAGCGCCAGGGCCAGGGCCATGATCAGGCCGTACAGGATATACACGGTTTTCTATATATACCGGAATCGCCGGGCTTTTTCCATAAAAAGAAAAGAAACGATGCGGTGTTATTGCGCCGGGAGAAGCTTCCGATAGTTGGCGTAATCGTGAATGGCGATCCCGGCGAATGACGGATAAACCGAAAGCTCGTTCTGGGTCAAAGCCGCCGTCCGTTTCAGCGGCTCCGCTCCGAGCGTGGCGAAGCTGATCGCCGCGCCCGGAACCTGCGGCGCGGAATAGACCGGCCACCAGAGCTCGGGCCCGCCGGCGCCGGGCCGGGACTGAAAGTCCGCGACCGCGGCCGGTTCAAGAACGGAGAGCGTCATCGTTTCTCCGCTTCCCGAGATGCAGGCGAAAAATGCGGCGTTCGGAAAAGCGTAGGGATCGGGCGCCGGCGCGCCGCGAAAACTGAAGATTTGCTCGTCTTCGATCGGGCCGGTCTCCAAACCCACAAAGATCATTTTCTTCGCCTTGGCGGCATAGGCCAGCTCGCCCACCGCCTGGGCGACCGTTCCGTTGACGCCGCAGGCGTCGGTCCGGTAATCCATCAACGCCACCTGGTCGCAGATGTCGATGACGTGCTCATAAACGGGCTTGGTCTTCCCGTTGAGCGCGGCCGCGAGCGGCTCCCCGGAATATTCGTTGATCGCGTCGAACCAGGGCGGGATGTCCGCCCCGAACTCGAGCTTCCCGGAGCGGGCCAGCCCGGCGGCCTCGGAGAGGATGAGAAGGTAATTGGACAGGATCTCGCCGCGTTTCCGGCTGTTGAATCCGCGGAGCAGATACGGCTCGATGTCCAGGTGAACGCCGGCAAACCGGGCCGGGGCCGCGACCCGGGAATTGTAGCTGATGATGTCCTTGATCGAATTTTTGACGAAGGCGTGATTGCGCGGAAGGGCGAGCTCCTTGTCGCCGAAGAGCGCGTCGGTCCGGATCCCTTTCTGCTGGAGGAGGGTGATCAATCCGACGAGCTCCGCGTCATCCAGCGACAGGGCTCCGAATTTATATGGGACGTTGAGAAAAACCCGATTGATCCCCGCAGCGGCCAGAGAAGACGCCAGGGCGCTCTGTTCCGCCTTGGAAGCCATCACTTCCTCGGTGTTCCAAATCCAGGTCGCTCGGGAAGCCGTCTGAGGTTTCGGAGGCGCCGAGGGAAGCTGACCGGGATTATTGGCCAGGGCCAGCCCTTTGATCTCGAGCCGGTAGGAGCCCGGAGTCACGAACTCGATGACGAAGGTGGCCAGGGCGCGCCGGTCAAGGCCCTGGGGAAGCGCGTCGAGGGGAACGGCCGCAAGCTGCCAGTCCGCTTCGATCTTTTTTGAAGGAAGGAACGAAGCGATCGGGCCGATCAGGACGGAATCTTCCTTTTTGTACCAGGCCGAATCGGCGATTTTGACGTTGGCCCCGGGGCCGGGCACGGATCCCCGAACCCAGAAGACCAGGTGGGAAAAGAGCTCGCCGTTGAGGAATTCGCGGGTCAGGGGCTCGCCGTTCGTCTCAATCAAATGGATCCAGGCGCCGCACCACCCGTCCTTTTCCCGCGTCGCGGCCAGGACCATCGTCCCCTGCCCGTCGGGTCCCGGCGGGACGTCCAACTGGGCGGAGCTCGGGGGGCCTTGGAACGCCCCGAAATTGCCGCCGAGCGAATGCGGCGGAGGACCGTCGAAATTGGAGATTAAAAAATAATCGCCGTTGAAAACCGCCGGCTTCGCTCCCCCTTTTCGCCCGGAACGGAAAGTGTCGGAAAAATAGTGGATGTTCAGAACCTCGCCCGTCGCCTTGCGGACCGCGGAAACCTGGCCGTATTGGATCGCGTCGGCCGAGGCGACGTCCCAGTCGGCCGGGCTGAACGGGACTGAAAGGATTTTTCCCGTCCTCTGCAAGGGCGCGGGCCGGGCGGCGCCGATAGCTGTCGCGCCGGCCGCCAGGATTATGAGCATTATGGGGAGGATGGTGGTGTGTTTTCTCATCGTGCTGATAATATTAATAATTGCACCGCGTTTAACAATCGCCTTTAGGGGTGAATTTTGGCATGTTATAATCCGGGCTGAGCAATCCAAGGACGGATTTCTATCTATTTGCAATGACTCATTTTACGAAGACA
>Ga0172371_10002823_pt1 | contig 27314 bp, 22 predicted proteins | sample Lak12m_FD_114543 | JGI IMG/M metagenome (GOLD analysis project Ga0172371, IMG submission 114543) | Freshwater microbial communities from Kabuno Bay, South-Kivu, Congo - kab_022012_12m | ecosystem: Environmental > Aquatic > Freshwater > Lake | place: Democratic Republic of the Congo: South-Kivu...
TCGCATCCTCCGGATCTCCTGTAGCAATCCTGTCCGTCCCATCGGTCACCTCCAACGGTGACCTTATAAAAACCGGACAGATGATGTGCTACTAAACCGGACATATCATGTGTCACTGACACACCAACTATTCCCCCTTGACACGTCATTAGATTATGATATGATGAAATAAATATTTAACTTCTCTATAATTTCCCCGGAGGATACAACAATGCCGCTAGTTAAAGTGAAGAAAAATTTTCAGGTCAATATCCCCTTGGATATAAGGAAGGAAATTCCCCTTGTAGAGGGTGATTATTTGGAAATGAGGGTCGCTCGTGGGGAGGTAATAATCAGACCGGTTATGGTTCAGCCTAAGGGCGAGGCCTATTTCCATTCGGAAGAATGGCAAAAGGGCGAAGCCATGGCCGATGAAGATATAAAAGAGGGGCATCTGGTAGGGCCGTTTAATGACTTCAAGAAAAGTCTAAAGGCACTAAAAACGGCCAAGATATGACCCTCTACTTTACGAAAACATTTGTCCGAGACTATCGCAATCTTCCCCGGGAGATCCAAAAAGCTATTGACAGGCAGTTGGAACGCTTACTTTCAAATCCAAGGCATCCTTCGTTAAGAATTAAAAAGATGAGCGACCCGCGCAATATTTGGGAAGGAAGGGTAACGGATGCCTACCGGTTCACATTCCAGCGGGATGGCGATGTCTATATTTTACGTAAAGTCGGCACCCACGACACTTTAAAAATCCCATAAAACCATGCTTCAAAAAATTAGGATCCTCTCCTTTTCCTGAATTCTTGCTTCAACGGGCTCAGAACTGAGCCATCTTGCAGATGATCTCCTTCATGATTTCCGTCGTGCCGCCGCCGATGCTGAGTATCCGGGAGTCCCGGTAGAGCCGCTCGACGACATACTCCCGGGCGTAGCCGTAGCCGCCGTGGAGCTGGACGGCGTCATAGACCACCCGGTCGCAGGTCTGGCAGGCGAAGTTCTTCGCCATGGAGACCTCTTTTACGGCGTCTTTCCCCGCCTCCATCCGGGCGGCGATCCGGTAGTTGAACTCCCGCGCGACCTCTACCAGCGTCGCCATATCCGCCAGCTTGTGGCGGGTCACCTGGAAGCCGGTGAGGCTCCTTCCGAAGGCCTCCCGGCTCTTCGCATAGCGGATCGACTCCTCCAGGGCAAAGGCCGCCACGGCATGGGCCATGACGGCCAGAGCGAGCCTTTCGTCCTGGAAATTGGCCATGATCCCGTAAAACCCCTGACCCTCTCCGCCCAGGAGATTCTCGACGGGGACGCGGCAGTCGACGAAGCAGAGCTCCGCCGTGTCCGAGGCATTCCATCCCATCTTGCGGATCTTTTTCGTGACGGAAAAGCCGGGGGTGGCGCTGTCGATCACCAGGAGGCTGATCCCCTTGTGGCCCTCTCCGCCGGTCCGGACAGCGGTGGTGATGAAGTTCGCCCGGCAGCCGCTGGTGATGAAGGTCTTGGCGCCGTTGACGAGATAGTAATCCCCGTCGCGCACGGCCCGGGTCCGGATACGGGCCACGTCGGAGCCTGCGTCCGGCTCGGTGATCCCGAGCGCCGCGATCTTCTCGCCCCTGAGCACCGGGATGAGGAACCGGCGCTTCTGCTCCTCAGTGCCCAGGTGCAGGACCGGCGGCATGGCGATGTTGTGGCTGCCGAGGCCGGCGATCAGCCCGACGGAGCCGCAGCGGATCATCTCCTCGGCGTAGACGATCGACATGAACCGGTCGCTGGGGGTGCCGCCGTAAGCCTCCGGGTAGCCGATGCCGAGGAACCCCTCCTCGGCGCAGCGCCGGTAGAGTTCGAGAGGAAAGAGCTCCTCGTCCTCCCAGCGGTCGATATGGGGGATGATCTCCTTTTCGACGAATCTCCGGACCGTGGCCCGGAAGATCTCATGTTCCTCGGTGAAATACTCTTCGTACACGGTCTGTCCTCTCTTTCAGGCGTCCCGGAATCGGTCCAGGCTCTCCTTGGCGATGAAGGCCCGCTGCATCTCCGAGGTCCCGTAGGCGATCGCGGCAAAACGGGCGTCCCGATAAAGGCGCTCCACGGCGGTCCCCTTGAGATAGCCGTGGCCTCCGTGGACCTGGATCGCCAGGTCGGCGATCCGCCCGGCCGCCTCGCTGGTGAAGAGCTTGGCGCAGGAGTTGAGGACCGCGCTTTCCGGATCCTTTTGCTCCATCGCCCAGGCGGCCTTGTGGGTCATCATCCGGCCGAGGTCGTTGAGGGTGAACATGATGGCGAGCTTCGCCCCGACCCCTTCGAAAAGGCCGATCGGCTTCCCAAAGGCCTTTTTCGTCTTGCCGTGGCGGGTCGACTCTTCCATACAGGCCACGCCGATCCCGATCCCCAGGGCGGCGACGGCGAGCTTGACCTCTTCCATGACGGCCGCCATCTGGTTGTAACCGGCGCCGGCCGCCTCGCCCAGGAGCGCCTCTTCGCCGATTGCGCAGTTCGAAAAACGGACGGAGGAGGTGAGGGCGCCCCGAAGCCCCATCGTCTCCGACGGTTTTTCGATCGTGAGCCCCTCCGCGGACCGCGGGACGAGAAAAAATCCTGTTCCCTTCTCCAGGCCTGTATTCCGGTCGGTCCAGGCCAAGATAAGGAAGGCATCGGCGATGGGGGCGTTGGTCACCAGGTCCTTTTCCCCATTGAGGATCCAGCGGCCGTCCCTTTTTTCGGCGGTGACGGCCATCCCCCCCAGGTCCGAGCCTGCCTCCGCCTCTGTGCAGGCAAAGGCGCCGATGGCATCGCCCGCGGCAATAGAGGGGAGGTAGCGCTCCTGCTGCGCCTCGGTGCCGAATCGCTTCACACTCCTACCGAACAGGATTGCCGAGGAGGTCGCGGCAAGGAAGGTCGCGGGGCAGGCGCGGGCCAGCTCCTCGCCGGCGACAGATCGGCCGAGCAGATCGGTGCCCAGGCAAAGCGGCAGATAGCCCGCAGAAGCCAGTGCCTTGAGGTTGGCCTTCATCCGCGCTGCCGCCTCTTCGAAGGGGGCGACATCGAGGAGGGCGGCGCCGGGTGCGATCTTTTCACGGCAGAACGCCCCCATTTCCGCCTGCAGCCTTTTGTGCCCCTCCGAAAGTTCATAGTCCATCGCACTTCCTCCCATGAGCCTTGAAAAAGGTTCTTCAATAGCCGCTTACATCATCAGGAACCGGGCGACAATCATCCTCATGATGTCGGACGTCCCCCCGCCCAACTGGCCCAGCTTCGCGTCCCGCATGATCCTCTCCACCGGGTATTCGTGGATGTAGCCGTAACCGCCGAAGAGGTCCACCCCCTCCGACGCCGTCTCGAACCCCCGGTCGCCGACGTACATCTTGTTCACGGCAGCCGTGAGCGGATTGAGGGCCACGCCGCTGTCCTTGGAGGCGGCGATCCGGTAGATGGCGAGCCTGGCCGCCTCGATGTAGACCTTCATGTCGGCGATCCGGTTCTGGATGGACTGGAACTCCCGGATCGGCCGGTTGAAGGCCCGGCGCTGGTTGGCGTAGCGGGCGCAGTTCTCCAGCATGAAGGTGTGGCCGCCCAGGAAAGGGGCGATCAGGGTGCTCCGGTCCCACTCCACGCCGCCCAGGGCGATCAGCCAGCCGTTTCCCTCTCCCCCCAGGCAGTTTTCGATAGGGACCTCGCACTCATCGAGGAACACCTCCGAGGTCGCCGAGGCGCGGCATCCCATTTTGTGCATCGGCTTTCCCGTGGAGATCCCGGGGAAGTCCCGCTCCACGATGAAGGTCGTGATCCCCTTGTGCTTCTTTTCCTTGTCGAGGGTCGCGAAGATGACGAACACCTGCGCGAGCGGGGCGTTGGTGATGAAGGTCTTCGAGCCGCTCAGGATATACCTATCCCCTCGGCAGACCGCGGTGGTGGTGAGGGCAGCGGCGTCGGAGCCGCAGCCCGGCTCGGTGAGCCCCATGCAGCCGATCCACTCGCCGGTGCAGAGCTTGGGGAGATACCGCTCCTTTTGCGCCTCTGTGCCGTGCTGCAGGATGTTGGCCGCGCACAGGTAGGTGTGGGCGCCCCAGGCAAGGATATGGCCGCCGTCGACGCCGGCATGGCCGACCGCCTCGCCGGCCAGGCAGCAGGTAACGAAATCCGCCCCGGACCCGCCGTAGCTCTCCGGCACGGGAAGACCTAAAAGCCCCATCTCGCCGAATTTCTGCCAGATCTCGAAGTTGAACTCCCCCTTCAGGTCGGCCTCCTCAGAGAGGGGGGCGATCTGGTTTTTGGCAAACCGATAGACGCTCTCCTGAAACATCCTCTGCTCTTCGCTGATCGAAAAATCCATAAAGGCTCCTTCGGCGATATTCAGGTGTGGACCAATCCCAGGCGGGCCCGGCACTCCTCGATGGTCGCCACCTGACGTCCCTGGTCGCGGACCATCCGGCCGGCCTTCTCCACCAGCTCGCCGTTGCTTTTGGCCATCTCGCCGGGCGAGAGGTAGAAGTTGTCCTCCAGCCCCACCCGGACGTTTCCGCCCAGGGCGATGGCGGTCGCCACCAGCCGCCACTGGTCGTCGCTGATCCCGATCACCTCCCAGTCGCTCTGCGGGGGGAGCAGGCGGACCTGCTGGACAAGGGCCTCGGCCGTCGGCGGGATCCCGCCCAGGACCCCCATGATGAGGCTGTACTGATAGGGGGGCGCGAGGAGCCCCATGTCGATGAGGGGAAAGCTGTTGCCGATGTGGCCCGCGTCGAAGCATTCCATCTCCGGCTTCACCCCACAGTCCTTCATCGCCGAGACCAGAGCGATGATCTCGGCAAAGGGGTTGGAAAAGACGAAGTCGAAGACGAACTTCTTTTTTGCCGGGTGGTACTTGGCGTAGTTCATCGACCCCATGTTCAGGGCGGCGATCGCCGGTTGGACCGCTGTCACCGGGGCGATCTTCGCCTCCACGGGGATGCCGACGGCGCCGGTGGAGAAGTTGATGATGATCGGACAGGCCGCGGTCACCGCGTCATAGATGCTCCGGTAATCGGCCACCTCGTACGAGGGGGTCCCGTCGGACCTGCGCGCGTGGATGTGGACCACGGCGGCGCCGGCCTCGTACGCCCTTTTCGCCTCGGCCGCGTACTCCTCCGGCGTGTAAGGGATCGCCGGGCACTGGGCGCGGTTGGCCACCACCCCTGAGAGGGCGCAGGTGATCATGCAGGGGCGTTCGAAGTTGAAGTTGTCCTTGATCCAGAGTGATGCCATCGCTGCCTCCTTTCCATTATCTTACGGGATCTAAATTTTCCTTTGCTAACTCATTTTGGGGATGGGATATATGCGGCAGTACTTTCGAATATCCTTTGCTCACACTCCAACTCCGCGCGCAATTCCTCTTCCGTAGGGAGCACAAGAACGTATTTACTGGCAAAAAGCTGTTCGCTTCCTTGCAGAACAGAATAGTGCACCAAAGAAGTATCCTTGCGAGAGCATAGAATGATGCCTACCGTTGGATTGTCCTCCGGTCCCCGCTTCAGATCGTCGTACATGCGCACATACATATCCATCTGGCCAATGTCCTGGTGGGTCAACTCATCGGTTTTCAGATCGAAAAGGACAAAACATTTCAGCAGGTAGTTATAAAACACCAAATCGACATAAAAATCCTTCGATTCGGTACTTATCCTCTGCTGACGGGCAACGAAGGCGAATCCTTTTCCCAATTCCAATAAAAAGGATTGCAGGTGTTGAATCAGGGCTTCTTCGAGTTTCGATTCAAGTAATTTCCCGGCCTCGGGCAAGCCAAGAAACTCCAGAACTACTGGATCATGAACAAAGTCACGAGTAGATTGCTCCAGCTTTTCGATGTTTCTATTTGCTTCCTCGCGCACGGGCGACCTGTCTCTGCTGGCAAGGAGGCGCTCATAATATAATGTGCCGATCTGACGCTCCAGCGCCCTGGTGCCCCAATTCTGGGTCGCTGCTTCGACCATATACCACTCCCTCGCCCGGCGGTCTTCCACCCTCAGCAAAAGTCGGTAATGGGTCCAACTCAATTCGGGACGCAGTGCGTTCCAAATTGGGAATGTCTGATAAAATGCACGCATGTGCCGGATATTGCGTTCATCGAATCCCTTCCCAAACTCCGCCGTCAGCCGTTCGGCGAGGCGTGGCAACAGCCTGGCGCCATATTGCGCCCGGTCCGCTCCGCCCTGTTCAAACTCGACAATATACCGCCCCATTTTCCAGCAGGTGCGTACCTGAACCGCATCAACCGCCCGCAGCGCCTGCTTGCGGGCCATTACAATGAGGCTTCTCAACTGGTCCAGCAAACCGTCAAAATTCGCCGTGGTCACCGCCGCAGTTCTTTTTCCTGTTCCGGTATTTTTCTTCATAGGCTCCTCACGTTTTCCATACCGTGCTGCTGGAGCAGAGCGATACCATGAATGTTTCCTTTTGCTTTTCTTACGTCATCTTTATGTTTTCTGTTCATATGTCTCGTAGTCACCAAGATACGCGACCGCATCGGGTCACGGTAATGCGACCAGGAAAGTTGGTGAGAAAACCCTTGGGGCGGTTCGCTACCCGCTGGGAAGCTTTTCCCGTCGGAAATAATTCCACGCCCATTGGGTGCGGAATTAGCGCGAGGGGCAATTCTCTTCCCAACAACATTCTTCCGCGCCTAATCGAGAATCGATGCGACGCGATCGAAGAGCGAATCCGGCTTTACTGACGGAGCCTTGCCTTTTGGCTTAGTCATCGTTTCCTCTCCGCCCCCGTCATGACTGCATCCTTTCGTTTCTCTAATAGCATCTCATTTTCATCCAGCCCGATATTTGATTTTGATATTTTCATTTATTACTGCGAAACGCCAAGGGTAACCTGCCGCCGCCACTGAACTAGCCGCGACTAGCGCAACACTGCTCCCGGCGGTCAGGTTGACCCGCTTGTTGGGCAATTTCATTTAATTCCACATGAATTGAACAAAACTCGCCTCATCTGTCGTGACGATTTAGCATAATCTCTAGCAATTTGTATAAGTTCATTTTGCTCAACTGCTTTTCGGCCCATTACTAGCAATAGTGATTCTATTAATGAAAAATTCTTTGTAACCAATGCTAATGACAGACAACCATTAATCCATTTTCCCCAAATTTTTGATTTTTGGGATATATTGCGGATAATTTTAAACAAAATGAAATCTGTAAAATTTATATCTTCATCCATTTTTTCTGACCAAGTTTCAAGTATTCCTTCAAGCTGTAAAGACATAGGCAAATCAATGATTGCCGTAAGCAAGGCATTTTGCCAATTATTCTCATGTGTTATTTCTGACGGCTTTAATTCAGACAACGCATCTGCAAGTCCACCACCAAGCTGACCACCAAGATCTTTTAAAGCCTGACGATATTCTCGTGCGATACAAGTCGTGCAATATGGCGTGGTACACCATTTGTTTTTTTCTGCCATTCTTACGATATCGATGAATGGATTAGCCATTTGATTAGCCGTTATTTTATGCTGCCAAAGGTAAAAGTAACCTGCCGGGTTGGGTTGGGCTACGACTCGCAAGTACGACCGACACACATTTCTTGGCCCGTGATGGGGTTGAGATATACATCAAGGCCATTTTCGTGGCGAAGATATTTCATGCCCTTCGCTGCGTGCTCGCTTGGGACGAAACCGAAAGTTGAACTCAATGAACCTTCGTATTTCCAGCCAGGGGGAGTGACCACCTGATTTACGCGACTTCCAACTAACCGACATGCAGCTATGCGTGGTCCGTTGCCGTCCATATTCACATGGCCGAATTCAAGCCAAGTGCATTTGGAAGTGATGCCGTGAACTTGGTCAACCACGGCAATATCGATTGCCTCACCGTCACGCAAGAACTCTAGACCAATCCGTTGCAGTTTCTTGATGAAAGCTTCAACGTCCTGAGGAGTCATGAACCCAACTCTGACGACCTCGTTATCGGCGCATAGAGTTTGATTCGGGACGATGCTTTTAAATGCGTCCCAGCCGCCGGGAAACTTTTTTAACAACTCGTCGGCACGAACAACAATGGAAATTGCCTCAATCAGAACGGACATCGGTTACTCCTTATGGCCCAACGGCGAGTTGAGCGTTTCGACGGCAGGCTGCCGAGTTTACTCGGCAAGGCTGCTGGCGAAACGCTCGAACGATTTGTTCGGCCGCGCGAATCAGCGCGCGGTCGGACTAATCGGGCGAGTCGCCACGCGCAACTCGCCGTTCGGGCGCGCGCAGCGCGACCGAACGTGGAAATCAGCCGGAGCGTTAGCGATCAGCTGTATTGACTGGTTCTGCACCCTCTTCATCTTCTTGCAATTGATCTAAAATTTCATCTGGGTAATATTCTCCAGGTAAAAATGACCCAGGTATCATATGATTCAAAACACCCATTGAATCAAAAACTACGAATTTTCCTTGAAGCTTGAAATAGTTAGGGTTGATGTCTTTCCGAACCTGCTCCGCATACTCGTTTAACGCAGCCGTAAGATTAAATAACAATCTTGTACATTTAACTTCCCATTTCATATATTTTTTCAAGTCTGAATGGTAATCGGGATTAGGATATACTTCCTTATAAAACTTTCTTCCTCGATGGCAATTATGCGGATCGATATATGAATTGCTAGTGAAATGGTCCGTATACTGCCTTGCACGCTTCGTCAAATTATTTATCGCATTTTCTAAATTGGGATATTTTTGGGGATAAAAGGCTTTAAAAAGGTATAAATCGATATCAGATACACTTTCTATGAAGCTGGTAGGCACAATGCCACGAAGTGCATTATCAGACAACCATTCCCAAGAAAGTAACTCAAACTTTTCGGTAATTTCATTTATAACTAAGGCGTACCATTCTTCGTCTATATCTTTTTCTTCAGTAAGACCAGTTTCAACCCAAATTTCATGATCAGATTTTATTTGGTGCAAACGCTCAACAGGCCATTCATGCTCATCATCATCAATTATTTTATGATGGTTACGACAGAGCAAGATAAGATTAGGGTATCTATTTCTTTCATCCTCAGTGAGTACACTATTGCCGCGAGGACTTGCTTCTTTTTCTCCAACAATATGGCAGTGCTCTCCGACCAAAATGTTCTTTGAAGGTACTGCATCACTAGATTCAGCGACCAAAGATTTACGGCAATCGGTCATGGAACATCTTCCAGCAGCCTTCGCCCATAGTATTTTAATATCTTTTGTGTTGATGCTCATTTTTATAGCAGAACAATTAATATACGAGCTTGGTTTTTCCCGATAATTTGGATATCATTTCATTATCGGTTATTTCCCCACTATCGGAGAAAAACTTGTTATTCTTGAATCATATGTCTGCATGCCACTTCGTATAATCTGGTAATAAGGACAAAAAGCGAACTTGGTAAAATCCGGCAGATTCGTTCACTTTTCGGGTAGTGTCCTCATATGCAAAAAACCCCGTCTTTGATGAAGACAGGGTTTTGTCAGACAGTCCATATATCCCTCCAGTATCGTGATACAGGATGGAGCATCGTCAATAGCTTCTATATTTGCGGATTTTCTATCACCGTTTACGTTTCAAGTCTACTATCAATGCAATTTATCTAATCCTTTCAGGAAGCAACCTTCAGCCGGATGAGCCTAATCCTTGGATTCTCCTATCTGCCGCGAAAGATCGGTTTTCTCTTTTCCAAAAAAGCGGTAATGCCTTCGGCGGCGTCCTCGGTTGCGGCGACCTTTCCCAGCGCCTCGCAGAGGTGATCCAGCGCCGCCTCAAAGGGGAGATCGGCCATCTCGTAAAAGGCCCTTTTCCCCATCGCGATCCCGAGCGGGCTTTTCTCCACAAGGCCGCGGAGCGTCTCCTCGACCGCCTTGTCAAGCCCCTCCGGCGGGACCGCCCGGGTGATAAGGCCGATCTGCTCCGCCTCCGGGGCCGGGACGCGCCTCCCCGTAAGGACCATCTCCATCGCCTTTTTCCGGCCCACGTGACGGTAGAGGAGGGCCCCGACCATCATCGGGAAGATCCCGACATTGACCTCGGGGGTGCAAAACCAGGCATCCTGGCGGGCGATGACGATGTCGCAGGAGAGCATGAATCCCATCCCGCCTGCCAGAACTGGGCCGTTGACCCGGGCGACCAGGGGCTTTCCCAGCCTGGCCATCTTCTTCAGGAGCAGGGCATACCGCTGCGCCCCCGCAGCGACATCCCCGCCGCCGGAAAGGCCTGAGGCGAGGTCGGCCCCGCTGCAGAAGGCCTTTTCGCCGGCGCCGGTGAGGCACAGGGCGCGGATCGCCGGGTCCGCCTCGGCCTCTTCCAGGCGCTTCATGATCTCCTCCATTATCTCCCGGCTGATGGCGTTGCGCCGCGACTCCCGGTGGATCGTCAGCCAGGCCGCCGCGCCTTTGATCTCATAGAGAAGTTCAGGTTCCATGGCCCTCTTCCTCCTGCGGTTCGATTTCCATGAGGATCTCTCCCGGCATCACCTGGGCGCCGACCGCGACGCGGATTTTTTTGACATGGCCTTGATACGGCGCGGTCAGGGTGGTCTCCATCTTCATCGCCGAAAGGACGATCAGGGCCTGTCCCTTCTTGACCTGCTCGCCCTCGGCCGCAAGGATGCGGATCACCGCGGAGGGCATGGGCGGCGTCACCTGCCGCGTCTGATCATCCGGTCCGCTCCTGCGCCGGGGTCGCAGGTCGGCACTGCCCGCCTCCTCGATCCGGTAGGTCCGGCCGTCGATGAAGATCCAGGTTTCACCTTCCCCTACGGCCAGCGAGGCCCGGACCGGGCGGCCGTCCACATCGAGGAGCCATTCATGGTCGCTGAGCGGCAGCCATCGAAGGCGGTATTCCCGTCCGTCGATCCGGGCCGTGTATCCCTCAGCGGAAGGGAGCGGGACAAGGGTCAGGTTTTTTTGTTCCTTGTTGACGAGCAGCGGGAATTCCATCTTATACTCCTAAAAAATCTCGCATTCGCGCTTCCGGATACCGACTCGCCGGTTGCACGAAGGATTTTACAGCGACCAGTTCCCCAGGGTCTCCCAGGGGGAGGGGAAGCGGCCCCCCTCGTTATCCGATCCTGCCGCAGATTCTTTCCGAGGGGAGAGCCGGTAGGCCGCGTAGGCCAGGCAGGCGATGTCCGCCTGCTCCCGAGACGAACTCCAGCCGCTGAATCGCTCCTCGATCAGGCGGGTGTGGGTCTCTCCCCTGCGGAACTCCTCCGAGCGGATCACCTCCAGCAGAAAATCGACCGGGGTCCTGACCCCTAATACGCAGTATTCGGTCAGGCTGCGGGCCATCCTCTCGATGGCCGCCGGCCGGTCCCCGGCATGAACGATCAGTTTGCTCAGGATCGGGTCGTAGGCCGTCGGGACCGTAAAGCCGCTGTAGATCCCGGAGTCGACGCGGACCCCCGGCCCGGAAGGCTCCCTGAGATAGAGGATCTTTCCCGGTGAGGGGAGAAAATCCCTTTCCGGGTCTTCGGCGTAGAGGCGGCACTCGATGGCATGGCCTTGCGGCCGGATCTCCTCCTGACAAAACGAGAGAGGCTCTCCCGCGGCGATCCGGATCTGCTCGCGGACCAGGTCGATGCCGGTGACCATCTCGGTGACGGGATGCTCCACCTGAAGCCGGGTGTTCACCTCCAGGAAATAGAACCGTCCCTCGCTATCCAGGAGGAATTCCACGGTCCCGGCGTTGATGTAGCCGGCCGCCTTTGCGGCGTGGATTGCTGCCTCCCCCATCGCCTTGCGGAGCTTTGGGCTCAGGGCAGGGGAGGGAGACTCCTCAACGATCTTCTGGTGGCGGCGCTGGAGAGAGCACTCCCGTTCTCCCAGGTGGACGATGCGGCCGTGGCTGTCGGCCAGGATCTGTATCTCCACATGACGCGGCCTTTCCAGGTATTTCTCCAGATACACGGCGCCGCTGCCGAAGGCGTTTTTCGCCTCGCTGCCCGCCTCCTCAAAAGCTGCCTTGAGCCTTTCCGGATCCGAGACGATCCGCATCCCCTTACCGCCCCCCCCGGCTGCCGCCTTCAGCAGGACCGGGTAGCCGATCCGACCGGCCTGTCCGGCGAGATCCTCCAGATCCATTGCCGGCTCCGTCATCCCGGGGATCACCGCTACGGCGCTGTTGCGCATCAGGGTCCGGGCGGTCGTCTTGTCGCCCAGGGAGCGGATCACCGCTGCGGGCGGTCCGATGAACCGGAGCCTCTCTGCTTCGCACCTCTCGGCAAAGGCGGCGTTTTCCGCCAGAAAGCCGTAGCCGGGATGGATCGCCTCGGCGCCGCTTTCGCGGGCCGCGGCAACGATCTTCTCGATGTCCAGATAGCTCTCCCGCGGGTCCGTCCCGCCGATGGGAAGCGCCTCGTCCGCGACCTGCGCATGCAGGGCCCCTCGGTCCGCCTCCGAATAGACGGCCACGCTGGCGATCCCCATTTCCCGGCAGGTCTTCATGATCCGGACGGCGATCTCTCCCCGGTTGGCGATCAGTATCTTCCTGAACATGGCGTCTCCTTGAAACCTTTGGCTCTGGGGACACCTTGCGGCAAGGTGTCCCCGCACGCGCAAAACCCTCTCCTTCTACATGCGGAACAGGCCGTGCCCCTGGGGGCCGCTGTGGATAGGACCGTTGAGCGAGGCCGAGACGGCCAGCCCCAGGACGTCCCTTGTCTTTGCCGGATCCAGTATCCCGTCATCCCAGAGGTTCGCCGTGGAGTAATAGGCGTTCCCCTCCTTTTCCGCCATGGCCACGATCGGCTCTTTGATCGCCTTGATCATCTCTTCGGTCAGAGGCGGCTGCCTCTCCCTGGCGAGCTGGTCGTTTTTCACGGAAACGAGCACGTTGGCCGCCTGCTCACCCCCCATGACGCCGATCTGGGCATTGGGCCACATCCACAGGAAGCGCGGCGAGTAGCCCCGGCCGCACATCCCGTAGTTGCCCGCCCCGAACGAGGCACCGACGATCACGGTGAACTTCGGGACCGTGGCGGTGGCCACGGCGTTGACCATCTTGTGGCCGTCCTTGGTGATCCCTCCCCGCTCATACTCGCGGCCGACGATATAGCCGGTGATGTTCTGCAGGAAGATAAGCGGGATCCCCCGTTTGTCGCAGATCTCGATGAACTGGGTCGCCTTCAGGGCGCTGTTGGAGAACAGGACCCCGTAATTGCCGAGGATCCCCACCGGGTAGCCGTGGATGTAAGCCCAGCCGCACACGAGGGTGGGCCCGTAGAGCGCCTTGAATTCGTGAAATTCGCTTCCGTCGACGATCCGGGCGATCACCTCGCGGATGTCGTACAGGGTGCTCAGGCTCTTGGGGACGATCCCGTAGAGCTCCTTGGGATCGTAGAGCGGCGGGCGGGGGGGCCGGGTAGAGAGCCGGGATTTTCCCGGGCCGGGAAGCCCCTGGACGATGTCCCTGACGATCTGGAGGGCGTGGGCGTCGTCCTCGGCCCAGTAGTCGGAAACGCCGCTGTCGCGGCAGTGGAGGTCGGCGCCTCCCAGCTCGTCCGCTGTCACCACCTCGCCTGTGGCGGCCCGCACCAGGGGGGGGCCGCCCAGGAAGATCGCCCCGGTCCCCTTCACATGGACCACCTCGTCGCTCATCGCCGGGATATAGGCGGCCCCGGCCGTGCACAGGCCCATGACCGCGGTGATCTGCGGGATCCCCATCTTGCTGAGGATCGCCTGGTTGTAAAAGATCCTCCCCCCGTCGTCCGAATCCGGAAAGACCTCGGACTGCAGGGGCAGGTACGCACCGCCGGAATCGACCAGGCTGATCAGGGGCAGGCGGTTTTCCATGGCGATCGTCTGGCAGCGGAGGCTCTTTTTCACCCCCATGGGATAGATGGTGCCCCCCTTGATCGTGGGATCGTTGGCCGTGATCAGAACCTCCCGGCCGTGGATGACGCCGATGACCATGACGCTCCCCGCGCCGTGAACTCCCTTGTCGTACATGTCGTAGGCGGCAAGCGGCGCGATCTCCAGGACGGGTGTGTCCTTGTCCAGGAGCAGCTCCAGGCGCTTGCGGACGGGGAGCTTGTTCTGTTCGGCCAGGCGGGCCAGGGCCTTCTCCGACCGGACCTCCCGGGCGATCCGGAGCTCTTCGCTCAGTCGGGCGACCATCGCCTCCATTCTGCCGTAGTTTTCCAGATACTGGGGATCCTGTCTGTCTATCTTCGTTTCGATCGCTTCCATAGTCCGCCTTTCAGAAAAAATCCCTAGCCGGTCGCTGCACCATGGAGAAACACCTGGAGGATCCCTTCGCTGATCCTCTCCTCCCTTGCCGGTGTGAGCGCCTCCTCCCCGAGGATCATCACCGAAAGGAAGGTGTCGATGGCGCCGAGAAAGACATAGGTGAGGTAATGGGGCTGGATGTCGCCGCGCAGGGAGCCTCTCTTCTGTCCTTCCTGGACGATCTCCCGGCACAGGGCAAAGAGCCGGTTGAATTTGTCCCTTCCTTTGGTGTGGGCGTGGTAGACGAATCCCCGGGAGACCTCGGTGACGAAGATCGAGATCTGCTCCGGCTTGCTCCGGTAGACGCCGAGGATGTAATGGACGATGCCGGCGAGCTTTTCTTCGGTTGTGGCGCGGCTCTTTCCGAGCGCCTCCAGCGCGTCGTAAAAGCCGGTCCACCACTCCTCCACGATGGCGTCAAAGAGCTTTTCCTTGTTCTTGAAGTAGTGGTACATCAGCCCATAGGACATCCCGGCCTCGCCGGCGATCTCCGCCATGCGGGTCCCGGCGTATCCCCTCCTGCTGAAGACCTTGAGCGCCGTGTCGATGATGAGCCTTTCCCGGTCGGTCTTGTCCATGGCTGCCGGATAACAGATATTGATTGACATGTCAATCAATATAAAATCACCTTGACAGGGAGGGCCGCTTTTCTTATCTTCAACCTCCATAAAGCAAATCTGGGAATCTCCACTGTGCCCGCACCAAAGGCACATTGTCGCTGCGTTTCGGTAAATCGGAAATACAAGTTGAAAGTTGAAATAGGGAGAAAGGAAAATGGCCGGACCGTTGAAGGGTTTGAAGGTTCTCGATTTCACGACGCTCCTGCCGGGACCGTACGCGACGATGATGCTCGCGGACCTGGGAGCGGACGTGCTGCGGATCGTCTCCGGGTCCCGCCCGGACCTGACGGACTTCATGCCCCCATTCCTTTCCGGAAGGAACCTTTCCTGCGTTGCGGCCACCCTCGGCAGAGGGAAGCGCTCCATGACCCTGAACCTCAAGGATCCTCGGGCTGTGAAGATCGTCATGCAGCTGATCAAGGGCCATGACATCCTGATCGAGCAGTTCCGGCCGGGCGTCATGGCGCGGCTCGGTCTGGACTACGAAACGCTCAGGGCCGTCAGTCCCTCCCTCATCTACTGCTCGCTCACCGGCTACGGCCAGACCGGCCCACTGAAGGAGCGGGCCGGGCACGACATCAACTACCTTGCCCGCTCGGGGATCTGTTCCTATTCAGGCCGGAAGGCTTCGGGGCCTTCCCTGATGGGGATGCAGATCGCCGATGTCGCCTCCGGATCCAACAACGTCGTCATCGGCGTCCTTGCGGCATTGGTCCATAGGCAGCAGACCGGGGAGGGGCAGCATGTCGACGTCTCGATGACCGACGGGGTGATCGCCTTCAACGCCCTGGCAGGCGCCGCGTTTCTCGCGGACGGAACGGAGCTCCGGCGCGAAGAGGGGGTGCTGAACGGCGGATCGCTTTATGACTTCTATGAAACCAGGGACGGGCAATACCTCAGCTTCGGCGGCCTCGAACCCCAGTTCTTCGCCGCGTTCTGCGGGGTCATCGGCCGCCCCGATCTGATCCCCGGCGGCGTCGCCCCCCGCGACATCGACCGGGTCAAGCAGGAGGTCCGCGAGATCCTGAAGACGAAGAGCCGCGGGGAATGGCTGGCCCTGTTCGGAAAGGTCGATGCCTGTGTGGAGCCGGTCCTGGACATCGGGGAGGCGCTTTTGGATCCGCATGTCGAGGCGCGGGGTCTCGTGGTGGATGTGGAGGTGCCGGGCTGCGGTACCGTAAAGCAGCTCGGCCACCCGATCCGCTATTCGGCCACACCGCCCGAGTACCGGTCGGCCGGTGCCTCTGCAGGAACGCACACGCGTCAGGTCCTTCTGGAGCTGGGGTATGCCCAGAGCGAGATCGACGAGTTCGCCGACACGGGGCTATTCACATAAATAAGGAACGGGTCGGCGCACAAGACCCGTCACTGCGCGACTGCGCGCTCAGGATTGCAGAAGGAGGAATCATGGCACCATCGAAGGTCTGGTTTATGGACGCGCGGGCGAGGCGGTTTTTGGAATCGACGGCCATCAAGGGCCGGCAGATCATCGAGCGGTCCGGCTGGCTGGACAAGCTCCAGCGGGGGGACATCGTGGCGATCAAGACCCACATGGGCGAGGCCTATAATGTGGGGTACCTGCGGCCCGTGATCATCAGCACCCTGGTGACGCTGCTCAAGGAGCGGGGACTGCGCCCCTTTGTCACGGACACGACGACCATGCCCTACCACCCCTGGATCAGCCGGACCCTGGCGATGGATCACCTGGAGACGGCGAACCGAAACGGGTACAACCAGGGATCCGTCGGCTGCCCCATCGTCATCGCGGACGGCTGGCTGGGGACCGACGACGTGATCGTGGATCTCAAGGGACGCGGCAACTACCTGACTAGGCAGTTCGTCTCCCGTGCGATCGCCGATGCGGATGCGCTTCTGTCGGTGGCCCACTTCAAGGGGCACCCGGCCGGGGGGTACGGGGGATCGCTGAAGAACATCGGGGTGGGCGGGGCGAGTAAGCGGGGGAAGATGAACCTCCACGGGGCCCTGGCCGGGGACAAGCCGGTGATCGACGCCACGCTCTGCCCGGGACAGAGCTGCCAGTGGTGGCAGGTCTGTGAGGATTGCTGTCCTGAGGGATCGATCAAGGTGACGAAGAAGGGGCTGGAGGTGGATCTGGAGAGCTGCGTCTACTGCTTTGCCTGCGCGAACCTCTGCGTCAATATGGCGGGGGTCAAGAGCATCCAACGGTTCGACCACCTGCCGACCCTGGGGCGCCGGATCGCCGATTCGGCCCTGGCGACGATGATGACCAAGGAGGAGGGGAAGGCCTTTTTCCTCAATTTCGCCATGGACATCAGCCCGAGCTGCGACTGTTACGGCTGGACCGACACGCCCATCGTCAACGGCCTGGGGATACTGGCGTCCTACGACCCGGTGGCGGTGGACAAGGCGTGCATCGACATGATGAACGCCGCCCCGGGGCTGCTCAATTCCGAGGCGGAGGAGTTCGGGGCCCTGGCGATGGGTTCCAAGAAGCTCAATCTTATCAAGGGGAAGGACATCGAGGCCCAGATCCACGGCGGTACGGCCAACGGCCTGGGTTCGGCCGACTACAAGATCGAGGAGGTCCCCCTGGACCGGAGCCAGGAGGCGATCCAGACCTTCTATCCCGAGGTGCGGGCCAAGAAGCTCAAGACGATGTATGCGAAGAACCATCCTCTCAAGGGGCTGGACACCGCCTCGTTCGGAAAGCCGACCGAAGGGGTCGCGGATCCCGGCTATCCGAGAAAGTAGATGGTCAAAGCCTGTTGTGCTCAGCAAGAGGCTTGAGGGAAAACCGAGGCAAAGAAGCGGCAGCCGAACAACGGCGTCCAAAAACGATCCATGCTGAAGAAGATCATCGAGAGATTGCACAAAACCGGCCACCGGCGGCCGCCGGCGAGCGGTTTTTTGCGGTATATCGGACCGGGCCTGCTGGTGACCGTCGGCTTCATCGATCCGGGCAACTGGGCTGCCAATGTGGCGGCAGGCTCCACGTATGGATACTCCCTGCTGTGGATGGTGACCTTGAGCACGGCGATGCTCATCCTCCTGCAGCACAATGCCGCGCATTTGGGGATCGCCACGGGATATTGCCTTTCCGAGGCGGCAACCCGATATCTCAAACCGTGGGTATCCAGAACCGTTCTTTGGTCCGCCATGCTGGCCGCCGTGGCTACAGCCATGGCGGAAATCCTCGGGGCGGCTATCGCCCTTCAGATGCTGTTTCGGATTCCCATCAAGATCGGCGCCTTTCTGACCCTTGCCGTCGCTGGTCTGTTGATATTGAAGAACTCCTATTCCCGCCTGGAAAAGTTCATTATGGGTTTTGTTTCGCTCATCGGGCTGTCGTTCCTGTTCGAACTCCTCCTTGTCCGGACCGCTTGGCCTGAGGCGGCGGTCGGCTGGGTCTGGCCCCGGCTCTCCCAGGGGTCGATCCCGATCGTCATGAGCGTGCTCGGGGCCGTCGTGATGCCCCACAACCTTTTTCTCCATTCGGAGATCATCCAGAGCAGGCAGTGGAATCTGGAAGATGAGGCAGTCAAAACCCATCAAATGAAGTATGAGTTCTTCGATACCCTCTTTTCCATGATCGTGGGCTGGGCGATCAACAGTGCGATGATCCTGGTTTCCGCCGCTGTTTTTTTTCGGAACGGCACGGTCGTCACGGACCTCATCCAGGCGGAAGGCCTCCTCCGGCCCCTCCTGGGAGGGGCGGCTGCCGTGGTTTTCGCCCTTGCCCTTCTGTTTGCCGGCGTCGCTTCCTCCATCACCGCGGGCATGGCGGGAGGGAGCATCTATGCGGGGATGTTCGGTGAGCCGTTCAACAGCGGCGATCCTCATTCGCGGATCGGCATCGGCATCACCTTGTTCCTCGGCGCGGCCGTGATCCTCATGGTGGATGATCCCTTCCGCAGCCTGGTTCTCTCCCAGATGCTCCTCAGCATACAACTTCCCTGGACCATATTCCTCCAGATGCACCTGACCTCATCGGAAAAAGTGATGGGGAAGTATGCCAACGACCGTTTGGGACGCATCATGCTATGGTGCGTGAGTGTCGTGGTTGTGTTGTTGAACGGGATGCTTCTCTGGAGTTATCTGCAATGAGCGGTCTGTGAAAAATGAAATCACGGATAGCCAATTTATTTGTTGTTGTGATATACATACGGTGAAGAAGCGACGGCAGTCACGTCTTGATCACCCAAGATGCCCGGGCCCTTTTCGTTTCCCTTTTGAAGCTCTTCGCCGGCTGCAAGCATGAAATCCCAGGCTTCCAGGATTCGGTTCGACAACAAAAAAACGGCAATCGCGGGATTGGAAAGGGCTCCACAAAAAAATCAAAGGAGGGAAAAGCCATGGCTGAAAAGGCCTATCATGAGCTGTGCGAAATTCTGGCCAAGCGGAGGGGAAGGTATCCGGGAAAGGATATACCCGAGTTTTATGCGCTGGTGGAAGAGCTTTTCACCAAAGAGGAGGCGGAGGTCTATAACGCGATCCCCAAGGGTTTTCAACCGGCCGAGGCCATCGCCAACGTGCTGGGCAAAGGGGTGAAAGAAGTGACCTCGATCCTGGAGGGGATGGCGAACAAGGGGCTTTGCACCGCCGGCTCCCTGGGGGGGACGACCTTTTACAGTGCGCCTTCTTTCGTGCCGGGGATCTTCGAATTTCAGTTCATGAGGGGCACCCGCACGGAAAAAGACAGGAGGATCGCCCGGCTGATCCGGGCTTACAAAGCCGCCGTGGATGCCGATCAGGGTCCGGTGAAGGTTGCCTACCCCACGACCCGGGTCATCCCGGTCGACGAGAAGATCCGGTCCGAAAACGCCATCCATACCTATCATCAGGTGGCGTCCTACATCGAAAAGTATCATCCTTTGGCGGTCTCCACCTGTTTCTGCCGTCATGAGGCCAAGCTGATCGACGAAAAAGACGATTGCGGAAACCCGGATGAGGTATGCATGCAGTTCGGCATGGGGGCCCAGTTCGTCATCGATCGGAAAATGGGCCGGCAGATCTCCAAGGAGGAGGCCCGCGCGATCCTGAAAAAGTCGGAAGAGGCGGGTCTGGTCCATGCCTCGCTGAACCGGCAGGATATCGACTTTCTCTGTAATTGCTGCGCCTGCCACTCCATCATCCTCAAGACGGCCCTTGCCCAAACAAAACCCGGTTTGGCGCTCAACTCCGGTTTTCAGCCCCGGCATGACGTCGATCTCTGCAGCGCCTGCGGGACCTGCATCGATCGCTGCCCGACCGATGCGCTGGCGATGGAGGGCGGGGAAAAATGGGAGCTCGATCTGGACCGCTGCATCGGCTGCGGGGTTTGCGCGACCGGCTGCGGCTCTGAAGCGATCGTCCTTACGGAGAGGGCCGATGTGCTCCCGCCGCCATTGGACCAGAAGGCCTTGCTGGAAGCCGTCAAGGCCGGCCAGGCGCAGAGGGAATCCGACCATGGCCGGTAAATCGCGCATCAAAGAGAGTATCCTGTTTCTGTTCCTTGTTGCCTTGATCGCATTTCCGGCGTCTCCGATCCCGGCAGCGAAAAACCCGGATGAGATCGTTGCGGGAATCCCGAAGGATTTCCCTCCCCACTATCTGATCGATGAGAAAACAGGGCAGCCATTGGGATTTGCGATCGACGCCATGGAGGAGATCGCAAAGAGGGCGGGGCTGGGAAAGGTCCGCTATGTCGCCTTCGATGGCTGGCCTGCGGTCATCCAGGCCCTGAAGGAGGGCCGCGTCGACATCATTCCCAATATCGGCGTGATCGAAGAGAGGCAGTCGGATATCCTCTTCACGAGTCCGATAGAAACGTTCAATATCGGGCTTTTCGTCCGCGCTACGACCGAGGACATCCGTCAGATCAGCGATCTGCAAAACCGCAAAGTGGCTGTCATCGCCGAAAACAAGGGATATTACATCATCGAGGGATACGGAAAGGCGGTGCCGGTCGTTTTTCAATCCCTCGATGAGGCTTTGCTGTCCCTGCTCTCCGGGAATACCGATGCCCTGGTGTACCCCGAACCGCTCGTTTTATCCGTGGCCGGAAGAAGCGGCCTTTCGGAGAGGATAAAAAAGGTAGGCAAATCCCTACTGGAGGTAAAACGCGCCATGGGGGTGGGTGCGGGAAATGCGGAACTCCTCACGTCACTCAACCGTGAGATCATTCCGTTCACCGCCTCGCCCGACTATCATAGAATATACGTCAAATGGTACAACGAGCCCAAACCTTACTGGGATGCGCAGCGGGTGTGGATGGCGGTGGGGAGCTCCGTTTTCGCAGCCATGTTGATTGCCATTATCTGGCACTATATATCATTGATGCGGCTCAACCGGCGGTTGCGATATGCACTTGAAAAGCAGCAGGCGTCGGAAAAGGCGCTCAGGGAATCGGAGGCGATCTTCAATCAGTTTTTGGACCATAGTCCCATCTATGTGTTTTTCAAGGATGAGAATATCCGGACACTCAAATTAAGCAAAAATTATGAGCAGATGCTGGGAATGCCGATGGAATCGATGCTCGGCAAGACCATGGACGAGCTTTTCCCGTCCGACCTGTCCAAGAGTATGATCAAAGACGATCTGGAAATATTGCACAGGGGCCAAGTCTTCGAGGTCGTGGAAGAGTTGAACGGAAAAACCTATTCCACCGTGAAGTTTCCCGTCATGGTGGGGGAAAAGCCCAAGTTTCTTGCCGGATTCACCATGGATATCTCCGAGCGGAAGCGGCTGGAGGAGGCGAGAAAAGAAAACGAAGAACGGCTGCGCAAGGCGCAGGCCATTGCCCACGTGGGAAATTGGGAGATCGATCTGCGGACAGGGAAGATCTGGGGTTCCGAGGAGGCCTTTCGCATCTACGGCATCGAGCGGGTGACCCCGGAGATGCCTCTTTCGGCGGTCCAACAGTGCGTCCTGTCGCAGTGCCGCCCCCAAATGGACCTCGCCCTTCAGCGGCTGATCGCAAGAAAAGGGGAATACGACGAGGAGTTCCAGATCAAGCGGGTGAACGACGGCGAGGTACGGTTCATCCATTCCAAGGCGGAATTGATCCTGGGGAAGGATGGGACGCCGGTGAAGGTCGCCGGCGCTATCCAGGACATCACCGAACGCAAGCAGGCGGAGACGGCACTCAAGGAAAGCGACAACAAGCACAGAACCATGATCGCCAATATCTCGGACGTGATCGCCATTGTCGATTTTTCCGGTATAATAAAATACAAGAGCCCGAACGTGGCGAAATGGTACGGCTGGCTTCCGGAAGAGCTTGTCGGGACGGACGGCTGGCGCACCATCCACCCCGACGACCGGCAGCGCCTGGAGAGGATGTTTGCCGATCTCCTCGGCCATGAGAATGCAACAGGGACCGCCGAATACCGATACCGGTGCAAGGATGGAACGTATAAAATGACCGAGATGACCGCGGTCAACCTGATGGGCGATCCGAACATCAACGGCATATTGCTGAATTACCGCGATATCAGTGAGCGCAAGCAGGGCGAGCTGGCTGTTCTGTCCGCGGAAAAGAGATTCCGGACCTTGCTGGAGCATGTCCAGCTTGCCGCGGTTATCCTCGACTGCAGCGGCCGCATCTCCTTCTGCAACGACTATTTCCTGAACATGACCGGCTGGTCACGGGAGGAGGTCCTCGACCAGGGCTGGTTCGACCGTTTCCTGCCGGATGACATCAGGGAGGAGATCGAATCACGGTTTCGTGCCAGGGTCGAAAACGGTCCCATCGTTTCGCATCAGGAGAATCCCATTGTGACCCGTGACGGTTCCCTGCGTCAGATTGTCTGGGACAATACCACCCTACACGATCCGGAAGGCCGGATCATCGGCTCGGCCGGTATCGGCATCGACGTTACGGAGCATCGCAAGCTGGAAGAGGCCCTCCGTCGTGCGGAAAAGATGGAGGCCCTCGGACAGCTGGCCGGCGGCGTGGCCCACGATCTGAACAATGTCTTGGGCGTCCTGGTCGGCTTCTCGGAACTGCTTGCGGAAAAGATCCCGGAAGGAAGTCCCTTGAGAAGGTATGCCGTGAACATCCTGAACTCCAGCGAGAAAGCGGCCTCGATCATCCAGGATCTCCTCACTCTGGCCAGACGGGGGGTATCCGTGTCGGCGGTGGTCGACATGAACCGCATCGTTTCCGATTTTCTAGGCAGCCTGGTGTTCGAGAGGATGAAGGATTATCATCCTTTGACCATCTTCAAGACGGAGCTCGATCAAGAACTGCTGCCCATCAAGGGATCGGCGATCCATCTGGAAAAAACGGTGATGAACCTGATTTCCAATGCAGCCGAGGCAATCACCGGAGAGGGGAGGGTGACCATTCGGACGGAGAACCGCTATGTCGACAAGCCCATTGGCGGTTATGACCACGTCCGCGAAGGGGAATACGCGGTCCTGACGGTGTCGGACAGCGGAAGCGGCATCGCAGCAGCTGACCTGGGAAACATATTTGAGCCTTTCTATACCAAAAAGACGATGGGAAGAAGCGGTACCGGCCTGGGGCTGGCCGTGGTCTGGGGGACGGTGAAGGACCATAACGGTTACATCGATGTTCAGAGCGAAGAGGGGAAAGGAAGTACGTTCACCGTCTATTTTCCGGTGACGCGGGAAAAGATGGCCGAGGACCTCAGGCGGGTCCCCCGGGATCACTTCAAGGGCCAGGGAGAGTCGATCCTGGTGGTGGATGACGTCGCCGAACAAAGAGAGATGGCAGCCGGCATGCTGACGAACCTGGGGTACCGGGTTGCAGTGGTTTCCAGCGGTGAAGAAGCGGTAGAATATCTGACAACCCGTAAGGCGGATCTGGTGGTGCTGGACATGATCCTGGAGCCCGGCATGGACGGTCTCGATACTTACCGGAGCATCCTTCAAATCAATCCCGGCCAGAAGGCGATCATTGTAAGCGGCTTTTCGGAAACGGATCGGGTGAAGAAGGCCCAGAAGCTGGGGGCCGGGGCCTATGTCCGGAAGCCCTATATCGTGGAAAAGATCGGCCTGGCCATTCGGTACGAACTGAACCGATAACCTGTCTCTTTCCTGTCTTGATCCCCTCCGCACTTTCCGTGGGGGATATGGAAGGGTGTTGTCTTGAAGCAGAGCCCCGCGTCGATCATCCGGACAAAGACGGTGAAAACCGTCAAACGCGGTCCCGGGAATCGCGGGCTCCGGGAGTGGGAGCGGCCTGGAAGGGAGAGGGAATGACTTTCGATATCGTATTTGCACTGCTCAACGGGATCAACCTCAGCATCATCATCATGAACATCCCACCGGTGCTGAGCGAGCTGATGGGACTCTATGACGTCTCATACACGCGGATATCCGTCCTGATGAGCGCTCTGCTGTGGATGCACGCGGCGATGCAGCTTCCGGCGGGGATGATCGTCGACCGGCTGGGAATCCGTCGCACCCAATTCCTGAGCCTTGTTTGCCTGGCAGTGGGAAACGCCATGCCGGCGGTCAGCCCCGATCTGGCCTGGGGCATCGGCGGGCGGATGATCGCCGGTGTGGGGACCGGCCTGGGATGGCTGGCGACCCTCAAGATGCTGGCGATCTGGGCGCCGGGCGGACGGGCCGGGGCCTTTCAGGCCTTCTTCGCCGGGATCTTCTCTCTGGGCAGCATCCTGGCCTATCTGCTGCTTCCCGTCATCATCCGGGCGGGCTGGCGATGGGTGTTTCTGATCCCCGCGCTCCTGTGCCTGCTCATGTTGGCGCTCGTTCCCGCGCTTCGACCCACCCCCGCCTCTCCGGCCCACCCGTCTCTGCCGTTCGGCCGGATGGTGCGTACCCCATTGCCGTGGGTCCTGGGGATCTACCATGCCTTATCGTACGGATCGATGCTCAGCCTGGGGAATTGGGTTCCATCCCTTCTGGCCGAGGTGTCGCTCCGGCAGAGTGCGACCCAGCTCGCCTGGGGCGGGGCACTCGTCATGCTGGTCAGCGGTGTTGCACGGCTCCTGGGAGGATTTGTGATCCTGCGCATCTCCCCACTTGCCGTGTTGCACGGCTCCCTGCTGGTGCTGGGTATCCTCTTCGCGGGCATGGCCGCCGGCGGAGCCGCCGGGGTAGTCCTAGGCCTGGCGCTGCTGGCGGCCTGGTTCGGCTCGATCAACTTCGGCGCCCTGTTTCAGCTCGCCTCCCGCTCGGCGGCGGCCGACTCGCTGGGCACCATGCTCGGATTCGTGAATCTCCTCGGGAATCTCGGGGCGGTCGCCTTTACCCTGCTGTTCGGATGGTCCAAGGACGCGCTCGGTTCCTTCACATGGGGTTTCGCCGTCCTTTCCCCTCTTGCCGCGGTGACGCTGGCGGCGGGATGGCGGATTTTAGGAAGCCGGCTGTCGGCTGAAGAGGGAAAGCACGGATCGGCGTGACGGCAGGGGGATTCGTTTCCTCTTGCCCTGTTACTCGGAAATTCCGGTAAAGATGTGGGTGACCAGCATCTTTGTCCTCTCGATGATCTTCTCGAAATAGAGGCTGTTCCGCCGGACATAGTAGTACTTCATCGTCCCTGAGAATTTTTCACCATTGTCCTTGATAAATGCCTTGAACTTATTCGTGGTGTCGAACTGGCTATAGAAAAGCTCTCCCCAATGGTTGCAATACAGGATGCTGAAGTCATTCACCTCTTTGAGGTGATTCGGACTTTCGAAACTGACGATCACGAGCATCTTGGTCACCCTTTCCGGTTCGAGGAAATTCTTGAAATCAATTCCCGTAATGTCAAAGGAACCGAATATCTCCTTGATCCGTTTTGCGAGATTGTGGATCTCCTGGAGGGTCACCGGCGTGGGGTTCGGCGTCATGCGCACTTCCATGCTCTGATAGAGATCGTTCCAAACCAGATAAGCGATACAATAGGCGATGTCCAAAGAGGTGATAATGGGTTTCGGGGGATCGCCTGAGGCAAGGACCTGCCACGCCCCTGTGTAACTGTTGAAGGTGAAGCTTGGAAGGTTCAGGTTGGTGGTCGGCTTATGGATCACCTGGACCTTGTCCCTTTTCTTTTCCAGACAGACCGCGAGCTTTCGGCCGATGATCGTCATGTCACGCTGCGACAGTCTGCTGGTGGTCTCCTTCTGTTTCCGCGCGATCTCATGATAGATCATCCTCAGCAGGCCAAGTATCTTCTCCCCGAAGTCGCGCTGTTCCGACAGAGGCCACGCGGCAAAGTCGTTCAAGTGATAGATTTCCGTTTTTTTCAGGGGATAGTCTTGGAAGATCTCCCGGGCGATGTTCTCCCGGATCGTTTCCGTCTTTGAGTAGAATTTGATCTCGTTGCGCAGGTAGTAGCATTTTTGGATAAAGGCAAGAATCTCGGGATCGCTGCCCTGTCTGTATTCCAGGATTGCTTTCCAGGTGAAGACGCTCGGGTCGCAAAATACGGGCTTGTCTTTCTGGTTAAGGATCAGGTTGCGGAAACGGTGGCAGAGAAGCTCCTCCCGGGGGGCGTCCAAGAGCATCTCCAGCAGGAGCATCTTGATCACGGATTTCAGGGGGTGGGTCAGGGCTTTGTTGAACTGCCAGAGGGCCGCACCGAAATATTCGTCCCTCTCAATGGTCGCCAGGGGGCCCATATCGATGAAATCGTAATCGCCAAAAATGTCTTTTGCATATCGGGCGGCGAACTCCTCGTAATCCGTATCGCCGTCGGGATCGAAACAGACCCACCACAGGGGGATCTTGCCGCTGATCAGGATGGTGGTCCGGTGGAACTCCTCCTTCAAAACATTGTACTGAGCGCTCCCCGAGCTCTCGTCATCCAGGCTGCCGAAGTTGCCGCTTCGGATATCGTCGATGTCGCTGATAAAGAAATAGACGGGCATCTTCAGATGGGAATCCATCCAGTCCTTGATGAGATTGACCTTCTGGGAAAGATGTGCCCTTGCCTCATCGTCGAAGTTGTCCTTGTCGATACAGATCCAGATATCGCAGTCCGACGAGGGGGTTTGACCGATCGTGCCCACGCTTCCGATCGTGTAAATCCCCTGGATCAGGGAAACCTCTTTCGCCGGCGCCAGCAAGGGAGAGTGCTTCCTGATATTGAATCTCTTCTTGAAGGCGGATTCACGGCTGAGGAGGGTTCGGTCCATGGAGGCGCCGAAGACCATGATGGGTTGTTCCAGATCTTCAATGTAACCCGGAACGGCAGGGTCGTTGACACTGAGCATCCAGGGGAGCAGGTAAAGGATCGCTTCGCTGTCCCTGGGGGCGAGTTCGGAAAAAACCCGCTTTCGATATTCGTTATAGGCAAGATAGATCTTCTTGTTTTTGGCGAACGTGTTCGGCAGCATGGGAGCCTTTTTTGTTAGATATGCTCAGCAGGGGCTGGCTTACGCGTAAAGATAGAAAGAAAGGTCTTGTATGTCAACCATTTTCTGGCCTGGCGAATTGCCTCAAATAAAATGTTACCGAAGGAGGTAGTAAAAAGGGATCGTTGACTCATAATTCGATGTTACCGAGCATCGGCTTCCAAAAGGAGGGATAATTATGAGTCCACGGTCCAAA
>Ga0172371_10002825_pt1 | contig 27306 bp, 25 predicted proteins | sample Lak12m_FD_114543 | JGI IMG/M metagenome (GOLD analysis project Ga0172371, IMG submission 114543) | Freshwater microbial communities from Kabuno Bay, South-Kivu, Congo - kab_022012_12m | ecosystem: Environmental > Aquatic > Freshwater > Lake | place: Democratic Republic of the Congo: South-Kivu...
CGCTTCTATCTCAATATTGAATTCCTGAACATGGTTACCATACAAGATATAAGATCATCTTGTTTGTATGGTAACTTTATAGTTGACTATGGTTACCATACAATATATACTATTTATTAGTTTGTATGGTAACCATTTAACTTTAAAGGGAGTCTGATATGGGAGTGATAAAGGGCGTCCTGAAAGAAGAGCTTGAGAATTCTCTGCGCATGAAGGGCGGGTACGAGCGCGAATTGGCAAAATTGCCCAAAGGCAGCCTCATTAAAAAGAAGGTTAAGGGGTATGAATATTATTATCTTCTATTGCGCGAGAAGGGAAAGGTAAAATTTATCTACAAAGGTAAAGTTTCCGACGAGGAAATAAAAAAATACAAAGAAGTAAAAGAATACAGGGCGAAATATCGAAAACTGCTGTCTCAGGTAAAAAAACAAGTCAGATTTTTAAGGAGTACGCTGCGTGGAAAAGAATCAGTATGAATTATGCATTGAGGTTTTGAGAAGGCTGGAGGAATCCGGTATTCTCAAAGATGTTATGCTCATCGGCAGCTGGTGCATTCCTTTTTACAAAGATTATTTTGGAAGCGTGCAGTATTCCACGGCCATTAAAACCCGTGATGTCGATTTTTTAGTTCCCATACCCTCAAAAGCAAAGATAAAAACAGATATCCCAAAACTATTGAAAGATTTAGGATTTATTATTAATTTTAAAGGGTCAGAAGGGTATATCCAATTAGAACATTCAGATCTGATAATCGAATTTTTGGTTCCTGAAAAAGGTCGTGCCTCAAATAAGCCGTACGAATTGCCGCAGTTCGGCCTGAATGCTCAGCCATTACGATTTTTGGATCTACTCTTACGGGATACGATCAAAGTCCACATTAAAGGCATTGACGTTACCCTTCCTCATCCGGCTAATTTCGCCATCCATAAATTAATCATTTTCCAGCGTCGATCAAAAGAAGATAAGGCGAATAAGGATCGAAAGGCCGCCATAGACATTATTAATGCTTTAATAAATAAAGGTGAAGCGATGGCCGTTAATCGCGTTTTTAATTCTATCACTCCTCGATGGCAGAAGAAAATTATCAAAGGCTTGGAAGAGGCAAAAGAGAAAAATATTTTAAGTATATTAATGAAAGATGCCCCCGCTGATTTGCCAAAGGCAAATCAAGGAATGGGGATGACCTAAAACCCCCGAAAACCGTGCCCGGCACTTTTTGGAACCGACAGAGGAGGGCCCGTGACGCGTTTTATCGGCAACATTAAAAAAATGAAGTTGTATCGACATCCCGGCAGGATATATGACGACCTTAGCGCCGCCGGGCATGATGACAGATCGCCGCTTAACGCGTTGGATCTTGTTGCTTTTGATCAATATCATTATCTTGGGACCGAGGCCGTCGACTGCGCGATCCATTTCTTAGAGCTTAACGAAAAGAAACGCGTTGTTGAGATAGGTTCGGGGATCGGCGGGCCGGCCCGATATATGGCCGCAAAAACAGGATGCCATATGACCGCGATCGAGATACAACCTGACCTTAACGATATTGCTGAAACATTGACCCGGCGCTGCGCGCTTTCGAAACTTGTAAGGCATATATCCGCGGACATTCTTGAGTTCGACGGATCAGGCGGGCCTTTTGATGCGATCGTCAGCTGGTTGGCTGTTTTGCACATTCCGGACCGTAAGGCGCTTTTCGAAAAATGCCACGGGATCTTAAAAGACAAAGGGAAGATATTTATCGAAGATTTCTGCAAAGAGCGTGCCTTAAGCTCTGAAGACGAGATGATCCTTTCTGAGGATACCGCATGCCCTTATCTTCCCACAATTGACGAATATCGCGAACAGCTGGCCCAGGCGGGATTTGGCTCGATCGAAGTAACCGATATGTCAAAACAATGGGCCTCGTTTGTTCGTGGACGCGAAGAGGCGTTTCATCTTAATAAAGGCCGTTATGCTGACATACACGGCAAAGAAGTGGCTGATGAAATGGGCGATTTTTATAATAAAATGGCCCGGATATTTGCCAGGGGAAATGTCGGGGGAGTAAGAATATCCGCCCAGAGATGAGACTAGGTCCCGTTCACAATATCATCATCCAAAAGTCAAAAATTGAAGTTTAAAGTAAGGGCGCTTAAGAGAGGTTAACATGAAACAATGGTACGAAGCATTATTTGAAAATTACGCTCGAAAATATGACAATGAACCTTATGTCAAAGGGACGGTGGGCGAGTGTGATTTTATTGAGGCTGAGATCGACCGAAACAGATCTTTGAAAATACTCGATATCGGCTGTGGCACAGGACGACATACGATCGAGCTTACGAAAAGAGGTTACAAGGTGACTGGCGTTGACCTTTCCGAGTCACAGCTTGCAAGAGCGCGGGAGAAAGCCAAAAAGACAGGCTTGACGATCAATTTTTACCGGCACGATGCACGGGCGCTTCCTTTTGAGAATGAATTTGACCTGGCGATCATGCTTTGCGAGGGCGGGTTTTCGCTGATGGAAACAGATGAGATGAACTTTGATATCTTAAAAAGTGCTGCGAGAGCGCTTAAACATAACGGCAAGTTCATTTTCACCACACTCAACGGCTTGTTCCCGCTATTTCATTCTGTTGCCGAATTCTACAAGTCAGCGCAAAAAGAAGGCCAGTCCCAATGCAAAGAGTGCTCTTTTAACCTGATGACTTTCCGCGATCATAACACGGCTGTTTTTGAGGACGATTCTGGGAACAAAAAAGAGCTAAAATGTAACGAGCGTTATTATGTGCCTAGCGAGATCACGTGGCTTCTCAAAAGCCTTGGATTTAAAAAGATCAACATCTTTGGCGCGAAGCTGGGGGCCTACTCCCGAAACGAAAAACTGACCACTGATAATTTTGAAATGTTGGTCGTGGCGGAAAAATAGACTTTAATTCATGAAAAATGTATTCTTGAAAAAATTTGGCTGTGCCACGCTCGTTTTTCGCCTTCGGCAACCTCAGGCTCAGCGCTCGCTTTGGTGCACACCAAAAGATTCGAAGAGAGGAATCTAAATGAAAAGATCCGTCTATCTTCGAACTTTTGGGTGGCCGGTGGCAGGATTATAGTAATGCGATGCGGAGCTTGGCGGAAGCGGTGGTCGGGGCGTTATAACGAAAGGAAAAAATTATGAAAATAGGAATTGTTATTTCAAGTAACGACGCGGAAACCTGCTGGAACGCGATCCGTTACGCGAATTTCGCGCTCGGTCAGAAGGACGAGGTTAAAATCTTCTTTATGGGCAAGGGCGTTGAGTATCAGAATATCGGTACGGATAAATTCAATACCGTTGAACAGGCAGAGAATTTTGTCAAGTCAGGCGGTAAGATCTACGCCTGCGGTTCGTGCATAAAATTGCGCAATCAGGGTGGAACCGAAATGTGCCCGATCAATACCATGAAGGACATGTACGATATCGTTAAAGAGAGCGATAGGGTGGTGACGTTTTAAATGAAGAAATCTATCACGATCAAGCCAATAGGCATCATCAACACGCCGTATAAGGAGCCCAAGGGGATTCCTATTCAGGGAAAGTTCGAAAAAGGGGTTACCGGCACTATCCGGCTTCTTCCGAAATATCAGGCGGGACTTAAAGATATTGAAGGATTTTCGCACATTATTCTGATCTACCATTTCAACCGTTCACAAGAGGAGCAGGTGACGGGCAAACCCTTCCTTGAGGACGTAGAGCATGGGATCTTCGCTATAAGGAGCCCGCACAGGCCGAATCATATCGGGCTCTCCATCGTGAAGCTTAAAAGCGTAAAAGGTGCGACTATCACATTCACGGAAGTCGATATTTTGGACGGCACGCCGCTCTTGGACATCAAACCCTACGTGAAGCACTTCGACAGCCGGGATAAGGTCAAAAACGGTTGGATCGATAACCATTTCAAAAGCGGCAAGATTCCCAAACGTACACGTTTGAAGTGATTACCCATCCTATGGCTGTGCCGGTTAGGCTCGGTCATAGGGTTTTTTATGCTTGTAGGCGGTTCCGGGTCCTTGGAAGGGGGTGTCGGCCGAGGGTCGGGCGAGGCGCGGGGAGCCAGTGATAGTGGTCAAAAAAATCGATGTCCATGTCCATCACTTTTGGGGTTTGGGCATCAATGGTCAAACCGGCCAGAATAAGCGTCCAGCGTCGGTAAACAGGCGGTTTTAGGGGTATCCTGTGGGCGTCCAGGAAGGTCAAAAAAGGCCATTTTGATGGACATGGATGGACACGTAAATGTCCACTAAATCGAAATGTCTCGTAAAAAGTGGACATTTCCGGCCGGTAGACATTTAGGATAGCGGCTCGGGTGCATAAAAATAGATTGACTTTCTGTCAGAAAAAGTGTATATTTTTTCTGACAACAGAGAGGTGGTATAAATGGCACAAACCATTGATAATATGATAGTTAGCAGGATATATGGAAGGCAGAGGGGTTGGGTGTTCACCCCAATGCAATTTCTTGACCTCGGGAGCCGTATGGCTGTAGACCAAACGTTAGGACGTTTAACCAAGGCAGGAATTATTCGCCGCCTGACGAGGGGATTATATGATTACCCCGTAAAACATCCGGATTTCGGTGACCTTCCGCCTAATTATGATCGCGTTGCTCAAGCATTAGTGGGACGAGATAATTTGAAGATTCAGCCTTCCGGCGCATATGCCGCCAATCTGTTAGGTTTAACAGAGCAGGTTCCGGCAAAGATTGTTTTCTTTACAGATGGGCCTAATCGGAAAGTTCAGATCGGTAAGCAGACGATTGTTTTGAAACGAACAACGCCAAGAAACATGGCAACAGCCGGACGGATAAGCGGGTTAGTCATTCAGGCCTTGCGATATTTAAAACAGGGCAATATTGATTCAACTGTCGTTACAAAACTTAAAAGACGGCTGTCCGATGCTGACAAAAATATACTGATGAATGATATCCGTTATGCTCCGGCATGGATAGGGGATATTTTCAGGAAAATACAAGGGTGACAGACTTATGGACAATTTTTTATTGTTAAAAGATGCAGATAAAAAAGTATATTTTGATGTTGTCGCTCACGATCTTGGCGTAACTCCGCAACTTATCGAAAAAGACTTCTGGGTATGCTGGATGCTAAAAACCCTTTTTTCACTGCCCACAGCAGGCAGTCATTTGACGTTTAAAGGAGGCACATCGCTTTCAAAGTGTTATAACGTTATCAAACGTTTTTCTGAGGATGTTGATGTTTCAATCGAGAGGACATTTTTAACAAGCCAAGAATCTATTGAGCCTGACAAGAAGCAGGGCACTAAAGAAAACCAGAGACGGCTGGATCGCTTAAAGCAGGCATGCCAAGAAAAGATTACCGGTGTGATTATCCCTGAGCTGGACCAAAAAATCGGTTCCGCCTTGTCTGGCATAGGAAAGTGGGAGATAAGGCTGGATCCTGATGACCCTGATAATCAAACCGTTTTATTTGCGTATCCCAGCGCTATTGAGAATGGCAAGAGTGGTTATGTTCAACCGGTCGTAAAAATTGAACTTGGTGCACGATCAGATCATTGGCCTGTTGAGGTTATGACCGTCAAACCGTATGTTTCTAACGCGGCCGGTAAAGTGACCATTGAAGGTGCGCAGGTGCGTGTTTTGGGCGCGGAAAGAACTTTTTGGGAAAAAGCGACAATATTACATGCAATAAGCCATGGCTCAAAATTACGCGCAAGGATGTCACGTCACTACTACGATGTGGGTGAGATGATTGGGACTGCTATTTACATCAAAGCTATCCAGAATATCGACTTATTGATAAAGGTCGCTGAGCATAAAGCCTTATTTTTTAAAGACAGTAAAGCGCATTATGTTTTGGCAAAGCCGGGCAGTCTTAGATTAATGCCGCTAGATGAGCATCTTGCTTTGTTAAATGATGACTATCGGCAGATGCAAGAAATGTTTTTTGAGGACCCGCCGTCCTTTGAGAGCGTTTTGAAAAAGTTAAAAAAGGCGGAAGAAGAGATTAACAGGATCAAACAATGAACTACTGGTGGACATCGGATTATCACTTTTCGCACGCCAATATTATCAAGTATTGCGGGCGGCCGTTTGAGACGGTCGAGGAGATGAACGAGGCGATCATCCGTAAGCATAATGAGCGGGTGAAGCCGGAGGATACCGTCTTTTTTCTCGGAGACTTTATATTTAAGGGCGGTAAGGAAGGCGGCGAAGAAAAATATAGGCACTTTGAAAAGAGGCTAAACGGCAAATTCATCTTCATCAAGGGCAATCACGACCGGCACAACAGTCTCAACACGATCATTTCGAAGGTCTATATTCACTACGGTTCAAAGGATATCTGCATGACGCACCGGGCCGAGGATGCGGACCCGAATGTGCCTTGGAATTTCTGTGGGCACGTTCATGAAAAGTATAAGATCAAGCGATTGAATGAGAATTCAATAATCGTGAATCTTTGCGTCGAGGTTTGGGATTATTATCCGGTTGCGTTTAAACAGATCAGTTCCGTGATTGCCACTTTTCTGAAGGAAGAGAAGAAGGGTGCGTTGAATTAAGATGAAGGCTCTTGCTGAGACGGTTTTTATAGGCGAGATTGTGTTGCAATCAAAGATTGCAGAATTGTCTGCTAAACGTTTATCGGCGATCAAGGACAATTTCGATCAGGTTGAAGTCTGGAGTTCAATTCAATCGATTCTCGTGGCGGCTGGAAACGTATCGAAGATTTTATGGCCACAAAAAGAACATGAGGCAAGAGGCGAAAGATTGCGGGAGTTACTTAAAGTCGACGATAACAATATACTTTCTGATCGCAAATTCCGCAATCATTTCGAACATTATGACGAGCGAATAGAAGATTGGTTCAAAAAGCAATCTTCAGCGGTCTACAGTGATTTGGCAGTAGATCCTTTTAAGTCAATCTGGGGAAACGTCCCTACCAATCAGCATAGGGCGTATGATCCCTTAGCGCAGACTTTGACGTTTCGCGGTGAATTGTTTGATTTGGCGGCAGTGCTGAAGGAGCTTCAAGAGATTCGTATTAAGTGCAGTGACTTCGTGCTTCCGTAGGACGCTTCGATTACGGGTTAATTCGAGAGAAGAGAAGAACAGAGAAGAGAAGAATGGTGAAGGAAAGAAAAGCGACAGGCATAAAGTCTTGGCCGGAGGATGACAGGCCGAGAGAGAAACTCCTCAAAAAGGGCGCGGGGGCTTTGAGTAACTCAGAGCTTCTGGCCATTCTTCTTCGCACCGGCACCGCTGGCACCAGCGCCATTGACCTCGCCCGCAAGATACTCAAGAAATTCAGTACATTCCGCAACATGGCTCACACTGACGCCCGGGACTGGAAAGAGTTCAAGGGGTTGGGCGGGGCCAAGATCGCCCATATTCAGGCCGCGCTTGAAATCGGGCGGCGCTATCGACAGGACGATGTGTCCACCGGGAAGCAGAAGATCGCCTCTGCCAAGGATGTCGTGGATATCGTCATGCCTCAGCTTCGTGATCTTAAAACAGAGGTATTTAAGGTCGTCTATCTTGATAACAATAATCGCATTATCGACATTTCAGACGCTTCAGTTGGCACTGTTGATCAGGCGTTTCCAATTGTTCGGGAAATAATCCACGCCGCGTTGCAGAAGTTCGCCAAGTCGATTGTTTGTGTTCATAACCATCCCAGTTCGGAATGTTCTGCCAGCGCGCAGGACAGGAAATTCACTCAAGACTTGTCCAATGCCGGGAAGCTTTTGGATATAAAGCTTTTGGATCACATTATTATCGCAGGCGATAAGCATTTCAGCTTTGCTGATCAGGGAGGGCTATGAATAACGGCAAAATAACCCTCTCGCAACTCGAACAATATCTCTCTAAAGCCGCTTGGATTCTTAAAGGGCCGGTAGACGCGGCTGACTTCAAGGTTTACATATTCCCGCTTCTTTTCTTCAAACGCATTTCAGACGTCTATGACGACGAATACAAACAAGCCTTAGAAGAGTCGGGCGGGGATGTGGAATACGCAAGCCTGCCGGAATTTCACCGGTTTATTATTCCGGAAAACTGTCACTGGAACGATGTGCGGCAGGTCACAAAGAATGTCGGACAAGCGCTTCAATACGCCTTCCGCGAGATCGAGAAAGCGAATCAGAAGTTTCTTTACGGGATCTTTGGTGACGCGCAGTGGACAAACAAAGACCGGCTTTCGGATGAGCTTCTCATCAATCTCATCGAGCATTTTTCACAATACTATCTCGCTAACGGCAACATTGAGTCGGATATCCTTGGTCAGGCGTATGAATATTTGATCAAGCACTTTGCCGATTTAACGAATAAGAAAGCAGGAGAGTTTTACACGCCGCGTTCCGTAGTCAATCTAATGGGTCGGATTATAGACGCCAAGCCCGGTGAGTCTATTTACGACCCGGCTTGCGGCACCGGTGGCATGCTTTTGGAATGTATCAACCATCTTAAAGAAAAGAAGCAGGACTACCGGACGCTCAAGATATTCGGGCAGGAAAAGAATCTTACAACCTCAACCATTGCCCGAATGAATATGTTTCTTCATAGCATAGAGGATTTTAATATTGTGCGAGATGACACCTTGCGCAATCCGGCCTTCTTCGAAGGTGATAACCTCGCCACATTCGACTGCGTGATAGCCAATCCGCCGTTTTCATTGGAAAAGTGGGGAGCAACCCAGTGGGAAAAGGATCCTTTTGGTCGCAATATTGCAGGTGTTCCTCCGGATAGCAACGGCGACCTCGCGTGGGTTCAGCATATGGTTAAGTCCATGGAATACCCAAGCGGCCGGGTAGCGGTGGTTTTGCCACACGGCGCTTTATTTCGTAAAGGCAAAGAAGGCAAGATTCGCGAACAGCTTCTAAAGATGGATATTATTGAGGCTGTCATTGGGCTCGGGCCCAACATATTTTATGGCACACAGCTGGCCGCATGCGTTCTGGTTTTTAGAGCCCTCAAAAAGAAGGACAAGAAAGGCAAAGTCCTATTTATTGATGCATCGGATCAGATCCGTGAAGGCCGCGCGCAAAACTTCCTTGAGAAAGAACACATTGAGCGCATTTATGGTTGGTATCGCGATTATGAAGATGTCCAAGATCATGTCAAGCTGGCAACGCTGTCGGATATTGAAGCCAATGACTTTAATTTGAACATTCCGCTCTATGTTGAAAAAAAGATTGAGGATAATCTGCCAAGCGTCAAAGAGGCGCTCAAAGACCTTAAAATGGCATTTGATGAAGCAGTCAAGGCTGAAGAGAAAATGAAAGAGCAGTTGAAGGAGTTTGGGTTACTGAAATGATGACACAACAGGCATTAGAAAAATATCTCTGGGGAGCGGCAACGCTATTGCGCGGCCTGATCGATGCTGGAGATTATAAACAATACATATTTCCGCTTCTTTTCTATAAGCGCATTTGTGATGTTTACGATGAGGAATATCAGAACGCGCTTAAAGAGTCCGGCGGAGACTTGAAGTTTGCCGAATTTGCCGAGAATCACCGCTTCCAGATTCCTAAGGGAGCGCATTGGAAGCATACTCGCGAAAACACAAAGAATGTCGGCATGGCAATTGAGAAGGCCATGCGCCAGATCGAAAAGGCTAATCCAGACACGCTCTTTGGCATATTTGGTGACGCTCAGTGGACGAATAAAGATCGCTTAAGCGATGAGACGCTTATTAATTTGATGGAGCATTTTTCATCAGAGACTTTATCGATCAAAAACGTTCCAAATGATGAGCTTGGGCAGGGGTATGAATTTCTTATCAAGAAATTTGCAGATGATAGCGGCCATACCGCCGCAGAGTTTTACACCAACCGCACTGTCGTCCACTTAATGACTTTAATCATGGATCCCAAACCGGGCGAGTCTATTTATGACCCTACGTGCGGTTCAGGCGGCATGCTTTTGTCTTGCGTGAATAAACTCAAGGCTGGCGGTAAGGAATATCGGTCGCTTAAGCTCTACGGACAGGAACTTAATCTGATGACCTCGGCTATCGCGCGAATGAATATGTTCTTGCATGGCATAGAAGATTTTAAGATTGTGCGCGGGGATACCCTGAAACATCCGGCATTTTTGGAAAAGGACAAGCTAAAGCAGTTCAATATCATTCTCGCCAATCCACCATATTCAATCAAATCATGGAACAGGACGGAATTTGAGAAAGATCCTTACGGCCGGAATATCTACGGTACTCCGCCTCAGGGATGCGCGGATTATGCTTTTCAACAACATATTATCAAAAGCCTTGAGGAAAAGAACGGCCGATGCGCAATTCTTTGGCCGCATGGAGTTCTATTCCGTGATGCTGAAGAAGATATGCGCAAAAAAATGATCGAAGCGGACGTTGTTGAGGCGGTTATCGGTCTTGGTCCCAACTTGTTTTACAACTCCCCCATGGAAGCGTGCATTTTGATTTGTAATAAGGGTAAGAAAAAAGATAGACAGGGAAGTATATTGTTCATCAATGCAGTGAATGAGGTCAAACGCGAGAGTGCGTTTAGCTTCTTGTCTGACGAGAACATTGCTAATATCCACAAGGCATTTGTCGGATATAAGGACGTTGAAGATTTTGCGAAAGTGGTTAAGACAAAAGCTATCAAAGAGAATCGATACAGCTTAAATCTCCCGCTTTACATAAAACTTGAAAGAAGTGATCGTACGCGGAATGGTACAGAAGCATCTGAAAAATCTTTGGAACAAGCATTAAAAGAATGGCAGTGTAATTCCGACAAGCTAAAGAAATCCATCCTTTCGCTGATTGGTAGTTTAGAATCATAGATTGTGGAGAATTAAATGGGTATACGAATAAACAATTGGGAAAAATATAAATTTGAGGACCTTGTCGAGAATATTCGCGAACAAGTAATGCCAACCCCAAAAGATAGTGAAAAATACATTGGACTGGAACATCTCGATTCTGGATCTGTTCATGTGAAAAGATGGGGAACTCCAATACAGCTAAAAGGCACAAAGTTCTCGATGAAGAAAGGAGACTTATTATTTGCTAGAAGAAATGCTTACTTAAGGCGAGTTGCCATTGCCCCGCATGATGGATTATTTTCAGCTCATGGAATGATATTCCGTCCTAAAGAAAAAGTGATACTCCCAAGCTTCCTGCCTTTTTTCTTATCTTCTGATATGTTTTGGGATCGAGCAATAAAAATCTCAGTCGGGTCTTTGTCTCCAACAATAAATTGGGGAACATTGAGACATGAAGAATTTAAGCTCCCATCTTTAAATGACCAAAAACGTATCGCGGATTTGTTGTGGAGTGTGGATTCCGTAGAGCAGAATTACATCACATTACTTAAGAAATTGCATGTTGCCAAGAACTCATATTTCCGAGAAACGCACGAATCAAAAAGAGCGAAACCACAGAGTATTTCTGAGATCGCAGAAGTTAATCCGAGGTTAACAAAGGATAATATTTCAGTCGACACTGCAATTTCGTTCATTGCCATGGCGGATGTTTCGGAAGAGGGTTATATCACAAGCAAGGAAAATAGGTCATACGGAGAAGTAAAGAATGGTCTTACGCCTTTTGAAGAAGGGGATATCTTATTTGCAAAAATTACCCCCTGCATGGAAAACGGCAAAGGTGCAATTGCTGTCGGATTAACCAATGGAATTGGTTTTGGAAGCACGGAATTTCATGTGTTAAGACCCAAGAATGCCGATGATCGGTATTACCTTTATTCTTTATCTATGATGAAAAATCTTCGACAGAAAGCAGGGCAACTTATGACTGGATCTGCTGGTCAAAAGAGGGTTCCTTCCGATTTCTTTGATTTTTATAAAGTTAAATTTCCGGAAGCATCTGAAAGAAAAATTATTGGTCAGAGAATGAAGACCTTTGATAAAGAGATATCTGTTATTAAAAATCAAATTAATGTAGTTCGAGCCATTAAGAAGCATATTATTAACCAAATATTTGGGTAATAACGGAGTGTGAAATGGAAAATTTAATCAACGCAGTTGGCCTTCTCGGTATCGGCGGCCTTATATCGAGTTATTTTACATTACTTTGGCAGAGAAATAATGAAGATACCAAGGCGCGGCAGGAATATAAAGAGACTCGATATAAATGTATTGTGTTACTGATGAAAGCCTTTATCGAGTTCGAAAAATATAAGGGCATGCTGGTTAAACATGGCTATGAGATCTCGAACAAAAATGATCTTGTGGATTTATTGAAAGACGAACAGTTGTCCGCTGTTCTCTACGCGTCGAAAGGTTTCATTAAATCGCTGGGTAGCTTTATCAATAATCCGAATAAGAACACCCTTGTTGACGCTGTTATTGAAATGAGAAGAGATTTGTGGAGGTTAAAAGGGGCATTGACTCCCGAGGATCTCGCATAAAAGGAAAACCATTATGACTTTTAACGAACAAAACACAATCGAGCAGTATGTAATTTCAAAACTAATCGGCCAAAAAACAGGTGGTACGGGCGACAGCGCGCGGCCGGAGTATGCTGAGGCGGTGCAGTGGAAATATTTGTCTGCCGAACAGCTCGCTCGCGATGAGGGCGAAGTGGTAATCGAAAAAATGCTCAAAGATGCCCTTATTCGGATCAATGCCGAGATTCGCGCCATACCGGAACGGGCGGATGAGGTCATCTATAAGCTCCGGGCCATTTTGTTATCGGTCAATGACGTTGGGCTTGTAAAGGCGAATGAGGAGTTTTCAAAATGGCTTCAGGGTGAAAAGACGATGCCCTTTGGTGAGAATAATCAGCATGTGCCGGTGCGATTGATTGACTTCGAGAAGCTCTCCAATAACAGCTTCATAGCGACAAACCAATACAAGATCGTCAGAGGCGTTACCAAGATTCCGGATATGGTTCTTCTTATAAATGGAATCCCCGTTGTGGTTGGGGAATTTAAGACACCGGTGCGGCCGTCCATCTCTTGGTTAGATGGCGCGGTGCAGATACATGATGATTATGAAAATACGGTCCCAGAACTTTTTGTGCCAAATATTTTTTCATTTGCTTCAGAAGGGAAAACATTCCGTTATGGCTCAATCCGTATGCCGCTTGAAATATGGGGGCCGTGGCGCGATGAATCCAATAAAGATGCGGCCCTAAAAGAGCTGATCGGCCTAAAAGAAATTGAAGTTGCACTTGAGTCGATGTTTAAGCCTTCGGTCATTCTGGATATGCTCGAGAACTTCACGATCTTTGCAACTGACAGGAAGAACCGAAGAATAAAGATCATTGCTCGGTATCAGCAGTATGAGGGTGCGAATCTTATCGTCCAGCGCGTCAAAGAAGGCGCGGTCAAGAAGGGGCTCATTTGGCATTTTCAGGGTTCAGGTAAGTCGCTTTTAATGGTCTTCGCCGCACAGAAGATGCGGCAGATGCCGGAGCTTAAAAGTCCGACAGTGCTTATTGTGGTTGATCGTGTGGACTTGGATACTCAGATTACGGCCACCTTTAATGCTTGCGATGTTCCCAATATTGTCGCAACAGACAGCCGGGAAGAATTGCAACGTTTATTAAGACAAGACACTCGCAAGATTATTATAACGACCATGCATAAATTTGCTGAGGCAGATGGTCTTCTAAATGACAGAGAGAACATTATCGCGTTAGTTGATGAGGCGCATAGAACACAAGAGGGTGATTTAGGACGGAAAATGCGCAATGCCTTGCCGAATGCATTTTTCTTTGGGCTTACTGGTACACCAATTAACCAGCGAGATAGAAACACATTCAGGACATTTAGCGCGGAAGAGGATTTGTCAGGATACCTGTCTCGGTATTCGTTTGAGGAGTCGTTGCGGGATAAAGCGACACTTCCGCTTCATTTTGAGCCGAGATTGCTGGATATCCACGTAGATAAAGAGCTCATTGACGCTGAATTCGCTCAAATGACGGAAACGTTGTCGGCAGAACAGAAGGCATTGCTTGTCCAGAAAGCGGCACAAATGTCGGCTTTATTGAAGTCGCCGGATCGCATAAGAAAGATTGCCGCGGATATTGTTCAGCATTTCCACGAGAAGATTGAGCCTCAGGGATTTAAAGCTCAGATTGTATGTCCGGATCGCTTTGCTTGTGAACTCTACAAGCAGGAATTGGACAAGCTTATACCACCTGAAGAAAGTATCGTCGTTATTTCAACCAATCATTCCGATGATGAGACGTTTAAGAAGAAATATCGAATGGAGCGGGATGAGCAAGAAAAGATGTTAGACCGGTTCCGTGATCCAGTGGATCCGCTCAAGTTTGTCATTGTAACGGCCAAGCTTTTGACCGGGTTTGATGCGCCGATCCTACAGGTCCTGTATTTGGACAAGGCCATGAAGGATCATAATCTACTTCAGGCTATTTGCCGGACAAATCGTGTTTACAAAGACAAGACGCATGGATTGATCGTAGATTATTACGGTGTTTTTGATAACGTGGCCCGGGCTCTGGAATTTGACGAGGCATCCGTGCGACAAGTCATCACGAATATTGGAACGCTTAAAGAAAAGCTGAAGCAGGCAATAACCTTGTGTCTGGCGCACTTTCCCAATGTGGATAGAAGTATTGAGGGATATGAAGGGCTTTTGCTCGCGCAGGAATGCGTGAATACGAATACCAAGAGGGATGCCTTTGCAAATGATTACAGTTATTTGTCGCTTCTCTGGGAGGCGCTGTCACCGGATTCAATTTTGAACGTTTATGAGAAGGATTACCGCTGGTTGACCAAGGTCTATGAATCAGTCAAGCCACCGTCCAGTGATACCGGCCGGTTGTTATGGCATGCTTTGGGCGCCCAGACAATGAAGCTGATTCATGAGCATATCCATGTTGAGAAGATCAGCGATGACTTGGAGAAGATTATTCTTGATGCGGATGTTGTCGAAGATCTCATGAAAACAAAGGATGCCAAGAAGACCAAGTTAATCGAGATCGAGATTGTGAATCGTCTGCGGAAACATAAAGGCAATCCCAAATTCGAAGAACTTGGCCAGCGGCTTGAGGAGTTACGCGATAAGGTAGAGCGCGGATTGATCAATAGCGTGGATTTCCTTAAACATTTGATCGAGTTGGCCAAGGAAGTGGTTCAGGCTGAGAAAGATGAAGAAACGCAGGAAGAACGAAGGGGAGCCAAGTCAGCTCTTACAGAACTGTTCCTGCAAGTACGCACAGACCAGACGCCTGCTATTGTGGAGCGCATCGTTAATGATATTGATGAAATCGTCAAGGTCGTGCGTTTCCCCGGGTGGCAGTCAACCGCCGCCGGAGAGCGCGAAGTGAAAAAAGCCCTTCGCAAAACCCTGCTCAAATATAATCTTCACACCGACCAAGACCTCTTCGACCGGGCGTATGGGTATATAAGGGAGTATTATTAATGCCCAAAGCCACCAAAAATATTTTTTTAGACCCAAATTGGTGTGCTATTCATGTTAATCAAATCCGCAGTAAAGCCGGTCCTCGCTATACTCCAGAACTGAATGTTAATCTTCCGATAGCGCAAATCTTTGATGGCATTAGTCGTACCGAAGCTTTTTATACTGAGATAAGAGAAAATTATGGAAAGTTAAATCGAAGCATTCAGGATGTTTTTCGCAATTCACAAAGATCTGGAATCAATCAAGGCTTCAGTGAATTTAAGAAGCAATCCGACATATTGCTTGTCCAATTAAAAGCAATCAAGGAATTCTCTAAAGAACTAATTCCATGGAGTGATATTGGTCGGCGATCAAGGCGGCTTATTACTGCTTCCTTTAAATTGATAGAAAAGATTGAAACCAATAAGCCACAAGGAAAAGACGAAAAAGAGAAGCAAGATTTTTTAATCCGCTCGATACGAGATTCTCAGAAAATATTGCATTTTTTCGAGACTTATTCAAAGGGTTCTAAGGCTAGGTTGGCAAACAATCCCCATTTAATAATATTAGGTGAGGCGGGAATTGGGAAAACGCATCTATTATGCGATTTAATTTCCGCAAGACTTGGATCAGTAGTGAGCCTTAAGCCTGCAGTTCTTGTTTTTGGTGAGGAGCTTGATTGCCGAAGTAGTGTTATTTCTCAAATCATCCAGCGTGTTCATTTAGATTCTGCAATTAAAGATGAAAACCAATTCTTGGCAAAATTGGATAAGGCTGGCCAGAAAGCGCATTGTAGGTCTTTGCTTATAGTGGATGCTGCGAATGAAATGTTACGATTAAAATCATCCAAGCGATTGATGCTGGAATTATATAAAAATATTAGCAGGTATCCGAATATAGGGCTAGTTATTAGCATTCGTAACGGCTATGAAGATTTGTTTATTAATAAGACGATCAAATCCCGTTTTGAGGTCGAGTACCATCCCGGGTTCAAGAATAGGGAGTGGGCCGCCGTTTATTCTTTTTTTAATGAATTTAAACTACCCCTTCCAGAGATTCCTCTATTAGCGCCGGAATTCTTAAATCCTCTTTTTCTGCTTTTATTTTGCAAAGCATTTCAGAAACGGTCAGGTCAAAAAAAGTCCAAGTCAATATACCGAGGCCATGAAGGCGCAACTTATATATTTGAACATTTTGTTAAAAGCATAGCTGATCGGTTGGTGACGAAATATAAGCTCCCAAAAGGGAAGACAAAGGATGGTTACGTTATTTGGGATACGGTTATTGAGAAAATGGCAGAAAATATGGTTGGGAAGAATAGTGACAGGCTTACGGAAAACGAGGCCATAGCCATAGTCAGCAAAGCGTATCCTAAAGTTAATTCATCGAATTTCTTAAAAGACCTCGAAACAAATATGCTTGTCGTAAAGGTTCCTAATTACGACATTTCATCTGGAAAAGTTACGAGTTTTAGTTATCGATTTCCATTTCAAAAATTCAGCGATCATTTATTGGCACGCTATATTTTTAAGCAATTTCATGTGTCAAAAAAGACTCCGCGACAATATTTTGCCAAACATACTAAGCTTGGGAAATATTTAATGCGCTCTTGGAATCGGGGGCTTATTGGTGCGTTGATGATCGAGTGCCCTGAGAGAACTAGAGGTCTTGAATTTCTTAATGTTGCGTCATATTTGCGAGACCACTCCTATAACATCGAAGCGTTTGTGGATAGTATTGTTTGGCGTAAACCTGATAGTTTTGAATTAGATAAAAAAGGATTTCCTGAGAAGACGCGGAAGTTGATAAATAATTTGGTAAAGAGCGATGGCGATTTTTATCATTTGCTGAACGCATTTATTACGATTTCAGGATGCCCTGAGCACCCATTGAATGCGCAATTTTTGCATAGATGGCTATGGAAGTATTCTATGCCGAAAAGAGATAGTTTGTGGTCAGTATTTTTGCATCGTCAGCATAGAGGGGAGACGTCTGTTGACAGGCTTCTTGAATGGGCGTGGTCAAAGCACGATAAATCGTACATAAATGATAGATCGCTATTGTTGCTATGCGTTACGCTATCGTGGTTCCTTACCACATCTAATAGGGCTGTTAGGGATAAAGCCACGAAGGGGTTAGTCTGCTTGTTGACCAACCGGCTTGATTTACTTATTAAACTGCTCGAAATATTTAAGGGAATAAATGACGTCTACGTATCTGAGCGTTTGTTTGCTGTTGCATACGGTAGCTCAATGCGGAGCCATAATGATTTGACAGGATTAAAAAATCTAGCTATCTGGGTTTATCGGAACATATTTGAGATACATGATCCACCCGTTCATCTTTTATTGCGAGACTATGCCCGTGGCGTTATTGAAGTAGCCTTGTCGCGTAAAATTCTGCTTTCTATAGACGAAAAGCGCATTTGGCCACCGCATAAAAGCGCATGGATAGACAATGTGCCATCAGAAGACCAGTTAAAAGTAAAGTATTACCCGGAAAAAGAAACCCCCGGTAGTAAAGGCATGTGGCGGATTTGGTTCTCGGTTATTGGCGGCGGTGACTTCGATAGGTATATTATCGGGACTAATAGCAACAGTTGCTCATGGACAGGAAGGAAGTTTGGCGAGAAGCCCGTTGATAGAAAATTACTTTATGAGAAGTTTGTGAGTAGTTTAACACCAGAGCAAGCAAAATTATGGTCTGAATGCGACCCGATTATTTGCGAAGACAGAAAAGAACAGATTTCCGAATCGACTGTTTCATCTCTTCATTTTAAAGTAGCAATCGGCCGTAAGAAAGACGAAGAGGTTAGGGCGGCGTTGGAGTATTTTAAGAAGTTCATTGGCGAGAAGAAGACGAAATATTTTGAAGAAGAAATAATGCCTTATCTCGATCATAATTTAAACCTCCGTTACAATCCGTCAGAAACATTTGATTTGCGAATAGCTCAGAGATGGATTTTAAATCGCGTTTATGAATTAGGATGGGATCCTGCCTTACATTCGGAATTCGATGAAGATGTTGACTATACACATAATCGAGGGCGCGAAGCACGAAAGCCAGAAAGAATCGGCAAAAAATATCAATGGATAGCATTTCATGAATTTTTTGCTATGGTATCGGACAATTTCGAGTTTTCTGGTGATAGCTGGAGTAGCCCCGAAACAAAACGAATCTATCGTGGACCATGGAGTCCTTTTGAAAGAGACATCGATCCTTCTTTCGTCTTGAAACCAGAAGATGATTCTGTTTTCATAAGTCTCAACAAATGGGGAAAAAAGTATTTTAATTATGATGCATGGGGGGAGAAGGAAACGAATAAGCAATGGATCGGAACGTGTCAAAACATTCCATCCCCTAAAAGAATTATAAATTTTATGGATGATAATCAAACAGAATGGCTACTTCTGAATGGGTTTATTAAATGGGAAGAAAAAACTCCTCCGGAAGAAGATAGATATAAACTGGCTCGGCGAGAAATATGGTACATGATAAAAAGCTATGTTGTTAAGATAGATCATATGAATCCGATATTAGCATGGGCCAAACAACAACATTTTATGGGGAGGTGGATGCCGGAATCACATCAGTTTTACGAAGCGTTCTTGGGGGAATATCCAGACTTGATGGCTTATACCGATATACGGCCGGATGCTGGGAAGTTTATTGATGATAAGAGTTCTCATGAAAAGATTCCTTTCCCAATGGCATTAACAGATGAAGTCTATTTAAACGAAATAATCAGAGATTGTTCTTTATCGGACGGCTGTTCTATAAAAATGCCCAGTAAATACTTGATAAACGGCATGAAGTTGAAGCAACTATATACCGACGGGCGATTTTATAATGAGCGGGGCGAACTGGTGTCTGCGCCAGTTTCAATTTGGAAAGATTCTGTGATTGACGGTGTTGCAATGAGGAAAAAGGATCTGATAAAGTTTCTTGCTGATGACAAGTGCGCTATCTTCTGGACATTTCTGAGCGAAAAGAATGTTCATCCGCCATTATATGAAAGAAGGACAGATGATTTTTTCAGGATGGAAATGAGTGGCGTATATTATTTGAATAAAAGTGGCAATCTTTGTGGTAATTTTGTTTGTTTTGATAGAACAAGGGAAGGAAGTGCGTAGCTATGGCCGAAGAATACTATCCTGACATCAATCGCGCCGCTTTGATCGTGAAGCTCAAGAAGCCTTTCATTGATTGGCTGGTCTACACCAGCAAGGAATATGACGGGCCGGAGCATGAGATGAAGCCGGAGGAGGTTGAGACCGAAGGTTTTGATTCAAAACATGTGTATCTGATCCCAGCGTATGAGGAGAATGAGAAGTACGAAAAATATCTGAAAAAGCATTATGCAGATATTTTTGAGCATGAGCTTGGCGGCTGGTATACGGATCCTGAAATGTGGCCCAAGGACAGGTCATGGAAGGTGTTTCAGGATTGGTTTGATTATGAGATTCAGACCATGGTTTACGACATGATCCCAGACAAGCCGCTTGAGCATGAAGATTAAACTTCAAAATTCCCGCAGTTAGTACTCTCCGAATTATTACTATTTTGTAGTAACGACCCCCTTGAGAAAGATTCCAGATGTTTTATGATGGAATCGTAAGATCGAATTATTCCATATATTGGTAACGACCATCTTGTCGAAGATTGTAGTTGCGGTAAGATTGGAATAGAAAGAAACGACCAGCTCAAGGCGGCCACCTTTGCTGGATCGTTAACCCCGTTAGAAGCAAATAGGCTTCTAACGGGGTAAAGCCCGTTCTCGTATACGAGCGAGAGCGGGCTTTTTCTTTCTTTAGGGTTCGACACATTGAAAAATAGTGCGTGTACATAGGTGAGGACTTCGACACTTTCAGATTTTTCCTGTAATCACCTATGGGAGGCCATGAGGGGTGTTACACTTTTCGATTTTTTGCGTGTTCATATGTGAGGGGTGGGACACTTTGGCAAAAAAGGTTGTATATACGCCTTGGGAAGGAAAGTTGAAGGATTATGCGAAATTTTGGCTCTAAAAACGTAATACCTACGGTAGAGGGCCCCGACACTTTTGGAAATTTTGCGTAATCACCTATGAGGGGGCAGAAAGTTCCGACACTTTCCGGAAAAATCCGGAATATACGCTTGGAAGCAAAAAAATAAAAAATATTTTCGTCAGTTTTGCCAAAAGCAACGTATGTAGCTAGTAGAGGGCTTAAAAAATGAAAAAAGTGAAAATATTTCCGGCAGGTTTGCAATTTTTTACGTATGTAGCTAGTAGGAGGCATTGAAACTATGAAAAACAAGCATTTTGAAGCGGGGAATCTCTATTTGGCTACGTATTTACTGCATTGCGGGTTTGCCATGCGGGGTATTGAGGGCTCGGGGAGGCTTAAGCGGGTCTTGTTTGACGACATCCCTGCTGTTCATAAGGCCTGCGAGGACTTTTATGCCGATTCAGAGGCGCGCAAGCTGTTTGATTGTTACCGAAGGGTTAAGGATTATCTATTTCAAAACGGAGTGTAACGATGGAAGACGAGAGAAGAAAAGAGAAGAGAAAGATCGAAGAGGTTATTCCTCAGGAACTGCTCAAACTGCCTTGCTGGGTCGGTTATCAACTCAGGCACAATAAAGACCGCACCGACAAGGTCCCGATGAACGTCCTTACCGGACGTCCTGCCAAAACAAACGATCCAAGCACATGGACGGATTATACGACTGCAAGCGATCTTGCGCTTCAGCGTGGGTATGCGGGTGTCGGCTTTGTATTCCAGCCGCCGTATGTGGGCGTGGATATTGACCATTGTGTCAAGGACGGAGCGATCGCGCCACATGCGGTTGAAATCCTTAAGACGCTTAATTCCTATTCCGAGTATTCGCCAAGCGGCACCGGTATCCATATTCTTTGTAAGGGTACGATTGCCCGGGCCTGCAAGATTTCAAAGATCGGCTTGGAGATTTATACCAAGGGTCGATTCTTTACCGTTACTGGCAACCGCCTTGAAAATTATCCGGCTGAACTTAATGAGTGCACTGACGCGCTCAAAGGCATATTCGATAAACACTGTCATTCTGAGCCCGAAGGGCGAAGAATCTCTAAAGATAGATCCTTCGCTTCGCTCAGGATGACGGAGCAGGACATCCTTTCCTTAATCGCCAAGAGTAAAGACGCGGAGAGGTTTCAGCGGCTTTATTCCGGCCAATGGCAGAACGATTATTCTTCCCAAAGCGAAGCGGATCTGGCGTTCTGCAACAAGCTCGCTTTTTGGACAGGCAAGGATGCCGGGCAGATGGATGCGTTGTTCCGGCAGTCGGGTCTCATGCGGCCAAAGTGGGATGAGAAGCATTTTGGTGACGGCCGGACCTATGGCCAGTCGGTTATCGAAAAGGCGGTTACGGATTGTCGTGAGGTGTTTGCGCCATCGCGGCCGAGCCTGCTGATAGCCAGAAAGGTTAATGCCAATGAAGTCGCGGATGAGATCCTTAAGCATCATCGGCTGATCAACTTCGCTGACACCTATTACGAATACAAAGGCGGATGTTACCGGCCGCTCTTTGTTGAGGAGGTGCAGAAGTGGATCAAGGATGCGTGCGGGGCCGGGTTTTCGGCGAGCAAGCTTCGCAATGTTCTGGTCGCGCTTAAGACCGAGACTTTCGTCAAGCCGGACATCATTAATGGCATCACGCTCTTTAATGTCAAAAACGGGCTTTATGACATCGACAAGATGAAGCTCTTGCCGCATTCGGCGGATGTCTATTCCATCAATCAGCTTAATGTGACATACCGCGAAAACGCCGAGTGTTTGTTGTGGCAGAGGAGCTTGGATCAGATCTTCGAGAATGATGCGTCCCGGATCATGCTTCTGCAGGAGTATTTCGGGTATTGTCTGACTCGTGACAATGATTATGAAAAGGCGCTTTTTTTGTTTGGTGAGGGGGCCAATGGCAAAAGCGTTGTTTTGTATGTGCTCGAGGAGCTTATTGGCAAGGATAATTGTTCTTCCATTCCGCTTGAAAAGTTTAACGATTCCCACTACATCGCCCGGCTCCGGGACAAATTGGTCAATATCAGTCTTGAAACCAATGCCAAGACCAATGTCTATGACAACATGTTCAAGGCGATCGTGACCGGAGATACGATCTCCGCTGACGAAAAATACGGCCAGCCGTTTCAATTCAAACCATACTGCAAGCTTCTTTTCTCAACCAATAACATGCCGCGCGTGGGGGATAAGACCGAGGGGTATTACCGGCGGCTTTTAATCCTTCCGTTTAACCGGCAGTTTTCCATAGAGGAACGCGATCCCAAGCTAAAGCACAAGATCGTGGCCAGTGAGCTGGACGGGATCTTCTTGTGGTCGCTTAACGGCCTTACGCGTTTAAGGAAACGCGGGTATTTCGAGGAGAGTGCCTCGATGCAGACCGTGAAGGACGCCTATCGCAAGGAGAACAATAACGTGATTATCTTCGTGGAGGAACAGTGCGTTTTGGACGCTCAGGCGGACGTAGGCAGTGATGCTTTGTATGTGGCTTACCGGGAATGGTGTCTTGAGAGTGAGTACCGGCCGCTTAGCAAGATCATGTTTGGCCGGGAGCTCTTGCGTCAATATCCCGTTATCAATAAGGGGCGTTGCGGCGCGTCTCGCCGGTGGGACGGCATACGCGTCCGCAGGGAGGGTGAGGTTGATTATTCGGAGCGGCCATTTTAGTGACGGATATGACGATTATGACAGGAATTTTCATTAATTGTGTTCGTAGGTTATGAGTAAGGAGCAAGGGGATTAAGCGTGGAAAGTAAAAGTTTAAGTGCGGAAAAAAATGTCATTGCTGTCACTGGTAGATTGATTCCGGTTTACGGGTCCTTGGAAGGGGGTGTCGGCCGAGGGTCGGGCGAGGCGCGTTCTGTCAGTGATACAAAATTTCAAAAATCGATGTCATGTCATATGGGGCTATTGGTAGAGCGTCAAAATCGGGTCTACGGGGTTCAAAATAGGTGTTTTTTGCGGAAAAAGCGTCAATTTTCGGATATTTCGAGGGTTTTGATGGGTGTTTTGACTGACATTCACTGACACGAGTCATGTCAGTATGTCAGTGAAACCGGACATCATACGACACGAAAAATGTCCGAATGTCCTACTGGGAAGTGGAAGATGAGCAAGGATGTAAGCATAAATAAGGATCAGGCAGTTACGTCGCGGGGCTGGGAGGCTTTAGAGATAAAGCTTAAAAGCCGCGGCCTGTCTTGTGCTGAAATCCAAGAGGCGCATAAATCGTTTGATGAGGGGATAGAGTTGTTGTCGCGGATGTTCTTAAATTGCTACGATCTTGAGAAGAAACCGCTTGTATAGGGTTGTATAATACGGTATACTGAAGCCCAATCGATGAGGGTATTCAAATGAAAACTTACACCATGACAGAGACGGCAAAAGTGCTGGGAGTTCACCGGCAGACCATGATCAATTGGATCCGCAAAGGGTGGGTCAAGCCCAAGCGGGATTACAAGGACTGGCCGGTGTTTACGGACGAGTGTATCGCCAAGATTAAAGAGTGGCGCGAGACGCTAAAGGAAGAATAGTGAAAGTCGCATTGTATACGAGAGTTAGCACAGAGGATCAGGCGAGAGAAGGTTTTTCGCTGGAGGTGCAGAGGAATTATCTTTTGCAATACGCGAAGAACTTCGGCTGGGATGTTGTTTGCAGTCTTTCCGGAAGAGACGTTTACATGGATGATGGTTTTTCCGGCGGGAATATGGACAGGCCAGCGCTCAAAAAGCTTCTTTTTGATGCCCGCAATAAGATGTTCGATCTGGTCTTGGTTTATAAGCAGGATCGCTTGAGCCGTCGGCTTAAGGACTTGTTGGGATTACTCGAGGAGTTTGAAAACCTCGGTATTGGGTATAAATCAGCGACTGAGCCGTTTGATACGACGTCCAGCGCCGGTAAGATGGCGATTCAGATGCTGGGCAGTTGCGCGGAATTCGAGCGCAATCGTCTGGTTGAGCGTGTATTCCCGGGGATGGTCATGGGTGTTAAGCGAGGCCATTGGCAAGGCGCCCGGTTTGCACCGTATGGCTATCGTCACAATAAAGAAACCAAGAAGCTCGAGATTCATCCGGAAGAGGCAAAGATTGTCAGGGATATTTATGATCAATATTTAGGGGGCAAGAGCACCGCGCAGATCGCCGGGCATTATTATCATCTCGGAGTTTCGGCAAGACAGGGCGGAAGGTTTTACGGCAAGTTTATTTCGGATATTTTGCATAGCAAGGTTTACTTGGGCACGATTACTTGGAACCGGCGGCATTACGATAAGAAGCGCAAGACGAAGAATGGCGAGGGCAAGGGTTACTGCTACGTCAATAATGATCCGTCAAAGGTGATCGAAGTTCCGAATGCCCACGAGCCTATCATCACGCAAGAGATGCACGATGCCGCGCAGAAACTTTTGGCACGTAACCGGACGAATGCGGTTGTCCGTTTCCGGAATAACGTGTATCACTTATCCGGTGTGGTCAAATGCAACGAGTGCGGCCGCAATTACCGCGGGTTGATGATCACATGCAATCATCGCACCAAGATGAGACGACCATGGTATGCATGTTCGGCGCTTGGCGTGTCGTATGTCAATTGCTCGAATAAGGCTGTGCGCGCCGACGTCCTCACTAAGCAAGTTTGGGATATTATTGATACCATCAGCAAGAATCTTAATGTCATCGAAGAGTTGAGCGACGTCATCAAGTTAAGCGCGACTGAGCCGGAGCATAAGATCATTGAAGAACTGGAAGGTAAGGAAAAGGATCTTGCCAGAAATCTCGAGAAGCAAAAGGGGCTTTACGAGGTTTTCTCGGAGGACAAGATCAATATTGATATCTACAAGGATCGGGCCGAGCTTTTGAGAAATGAGGAGAAGAAGCTCCGGCAGGATGTGAAGTCAATTCAGATCAAGATCCTTGAAAAGCGTAACGCGGTGAATCTGGTCAAGGCAACGCAGGACTTTTTGCTTTGCCTGCGGAGTAATCCAAACAGCGAAAAAATGGACTACCTCATCAAAACGTTCATGAGGATTATATTCAGGGGCATTTATATTCAAAACAAAGAGATCGTCAAGGTCGAGATTAACGAACCTTGGAAAATGTGTTATGAAGAGGGGTTAAAATGGCAGAAAAAGAGCGAAACGACGACAATACAGGCAAATCCGAGGGCAAGCAGGGTCATGGAAAGCGTATACTTTTGCGCACCTTCGGATGCCAGATGAATGAATATGATTCCGAACTCGTAAGGTCGATCCTTTCAAAAAAAGGTTATCGTTTTGTCGAAGCTGAAGAGAAGGCCGATATCATTTTGCTCAATACCTGCTCGGTACGGGATAGCGCGACCCGCAAGGTCTTTGGCCAGACCCGCGAGCTTCGTCACGACCTTGGCACAAAACCTTTGATCGGTATCTTAGGCTGTATGGCAACGGACTTTAAGAAAAACCTTTTGAATGACCGCACGCTTGGCCTTAATCTTGTCTGCGGGCCTGACAGCTATCAAAACCTTCCCGCGTTGATCATGCAGGCGCAAAACAAAGAGCGCCCCTTAGATATCACGCTTGATAAAACAGTTGATTACGGCGATATTTATCCGCAAAGACAGCCTGGGGTCAATGCCTGGGTTGCCATTTCACGCGGATGCAACAATTTTTGCACCTTTTGCATCGTGCCGTATGCGCGCGGCAGGGAACGAAGCCGAAGTGTTGAAAATATTCTCAAAGAAATTAAAAAGCTCGTGAAAGACGGCTACCCGCAGGTCACGCTCTTAGGGCAAAATGTCAACTCGTACAAGGATGGAAAAACGGATTTTCCTTTACTGCTCGATCAGATCAGCCGGATCAACGGGCTAAAACGTATCCGTTTTATGTCGCCGCATCCCAAAGACTTTTCGGTGGAGCTGATCGACCTGATCGCAAAGCACCCAAATATCTGCAAACATATCCATTTGCCGCTTCAATCAGGAAGTAACCGGATCTTGAAACTGATGAACCGCTGCTACACCAAAAATGATTATCTTGCGCTGGTTGACAAGCTGCGCGCAAAATGCCCACAGGTCGCCCTGACAACGGACGTGATCGTCGGGTTTCCAACGGAAAAAGAAAAAGATTTTAAGGCTACGTTCGGCGTTCTTGAAAAAGTGCGCTTTGATGCCGCGTTCATTTTTAAATATTCACCCCGCAGCGGTACCGTTGCCCAGCGTCAATATGCCGACGATGTCCCAAGTAATGAAAAGACGAAACGCATTGTTTACTTAAATGAGGTTCAAAAAAAGATCAGCCTTTCTAAAAACGAAGAACTGCTTGGCAAGACCCTGGAGGTCATGATCGAAGAGCACGCGCTCAAAGGCTGGCGCGGGCGTAGTGACACCAACAAAGTGGTCAGCATCGCCGACGGAAAATACAAGGCCGGAGACCTGGTTTGCGCCAAGATCACCAATGCCTCGGCCAATGGTTTGAGCGGGGAAATTTTGACCAAAGACTCACGCCATTAATGATGATTCTGTGAGAGCCGCAACATCGCAAGCATTACAAAATACCGTTACCGTCTTGTCTCTAACGGGGTTGACACTCAAAAATGACTATGCTACTATTTGGGGGTTATAATTTAAGGAGAACGAACGCACATGATCGAAAACTTGGGAATCGTTGAAACAAAATATTTTATCTTTGCCGAGCCACCCCATGAATTAGAACTTTCTGGCGGACTTAGGCTTGGACCTATTACGCTTGCCTACGAAACCTACGGCAAATTAAATGCCGATAGATCCAACGCGATCCTTATTTGCCATGCGCTTTCCGGCGATGCACACGCGGCTGGCTACCATGAAGGAGACAAAAAACCAGGTTGGTGGGATGGCATGATCGGCCCTGGAAAAGGTTTTGACACAAATAAATACTTTATCATTTGTTCAAATATCATCGGTGGCTGCAAAGGGAGTACAGGTCCATC
>Ga0172371_10002826_pt1 | contig 27306 bp, 30 predicted proteins | sample Lak12m_FD_114543 | JGI IMG/M metagenome (GOLD analysis project Ga0172371, IMG submission 114543) | Freshwater microbial communities from Kabuno Bay, South-Kivu, Congo - kab_022012_12m | ecosystem: Environmental > Aquatic > Freshwater > Lake | place: Democratic Republic of the Congo: South-Kivu...
CTTATCAGAATTAGTTCCAGTCCCAGCAACAGGATTCTTAGCCCACTGAGCCACACCAGAACTATCATACTTCACCACAAAAAAATCACCGCCACCCCGATTACCCAAAGAAACACCATTACCAAAACCCAAAGAAGAAGAATAAAAATAACCACTAACATAAACATTACCAGAACCATCAACAAAAACCGAATAACCCTGATCAGTACTAGTTCCAGTCCCAGCAACAGGATTCATAGCCCAACTAGCTTGATACAAAGAACAATTCGCTCCGAACGAAACAGCGTCAGGATTTGTTGCAGTAGCGGTTTCTACACAATTAACAACCGCATTAATCACAAATTTTTTTTCAAGACCCAAATCAGTGGTTATAGTAAACTCAAGAGGACATGTTTTTCTTTTCCCAACAGAACCATCACAAGAACAACTAGAACCAATAGCATCTAAAGAAAAAGTTTTAGAATCACTACCAACTAATTTAGTATTCAAAACATTAATAGTTCCACCAACACTAACCCTATTAACAGAAAAATTATCAAAACCCACAGAATTCAAAGTAAGAAGAGCCCTTCCATTCTCAGCAAGAACAGCCTCACCCACACTAACATTATTCGATCCAATCTTAGCCGAAATAGTATCAGCAGAACTACTAACATCACCAACAGAACCACTTTGAGTCAAAACAAAACCAACAACCACCAAAGAAATAACAATAACAATACCAACAATCACCAAATACTCAATCGTACCTTGGGCTTTTCTTTGCACACAAAAATTAGAATTTAATTTACTACTCTCTCTCTCTCTCTGCGAAATTCATTTTTCAAACTCCTCAAAAATTGATTAAACATACACAACAATAAGAAACAAACCTGTATTTATAACTAACTTTCAGAAAAAACGCAAAAAACCGTTTTTTCCAAAAACAAAAAAATTTCTTTGAAATTTTTGGCACATAAAAAAACAATTCTGATTCAAAAAAAAATTTTTTTAAACTTACAAAAAAAAACCGAAATCTAAAAAAAATAGGAGAGGTTGTGGTGGCTCTTTTGGAGGGAGCCACCACTTCCAGTTAAAACTTTATTGTGATTCTTTGATTCACTTATTTTTCATTTATATTTTTGATTTATTTACCTTATGAAATCTAAATCAAGGTCTCTGTCTCTTGAAGTTCTTCCTGATGAAGCTCTTTCGTCTTTACCAGTATACTTAGTTGAGCTTTTTATGTATGGTGAGTGAACCCCTGTGAAAATACAAATTACTTCTAATTTGTTTTCAAAAGTTGGGTCTACTCTTGCTCCCCAAATTACTACCGCTTTTGGATCAATTTTTTCTGTTAACATTTCACCAACAGCATTAGCTTCACCTAAAGTCAAGTCAGGTCCTCCAGTGATGTGTATTAAGCATCCTGTAGCTCCGCCAATATCTATATCCAGTAAAGCGTTCTTCAAAGTGTCTTCAACAACTTCGTTAACTTTATCAACAGATTTTGATTCACCAACAGCAATAACACTCAAACCTTTGTTTGACATTATTGATCTAACATCAGCGTAATCAAGGTTGATTAATGAAGGTTGTGTGATTGTTTCTGTAATTCCTCTTACAGTTCTTGCTATTACTTCATCAGCGACTTTGAAAGCATCTTGGATTGGTAAGTTAGGTACTAATTCAACCAATCTGTTGTTATCAATTACAACAACAGTATCACAAACTTTTTGTAATGCTTCAATACCATCTTCGGCTTTTAATAATCTTGCTTTTTCAAGAGCGAAAGGGTAAGTTACCATTGCGATAATAATTGCTCCCTGTTCTCTTGCAATTCCTGCAACAATTGGTGCAGATCCAGTTCCTGTTCCTCCACCCATTCCAGCAGATAAGAATAACATATCTACTCCAGATAATATTTCTTCAAGAGCGTTTCTTGATACTTCAGCAGCTTTAGCACCAACTTCAGGATATCCACCTGCACCTAATCCTCTTGTTACACTTTTTCCGATTAAAACTTTAGTTATTTCATCATTAACAATTGCTAAGTGTTGCTTATCAGTGTTAATTGCAACTAATTGAGCACCTGATATTCCCATTGCAGCAAGTCTGTTAACAGTGTTACATCCTGCTCCTCCAGCACCAACAACCATAATTTTTGGTGTTCCAAATTCTTCTAATCTGTCATCAGTGGCAGGTTTAGATTTATTCATAGCTTCATCAATCAAAGATTTCACAATAATCACCCCATGCATAAGCATGTATTTAATTGCATATATTGTTGCTTACCTTCTTTATAAAGGTATATGATTATGTATATTAATTTAACATCTAATTAACCAAATAAAGTCTAATTTAAGCTTCTTTCACTCACTGTGAGAGTTAAAATAACACTTCAAAAAAAGGGCATTTTGCCAAAATGACTCATTTTAAAGGCAAATTGGTCGAATTTGACTGTGGAAAGACACTTCAACGATTGACGAAGAACAAAATAAGTGTTAAAATAGCTTATAATCAATAATTAATCAATTAATTTCACTCTAATTACAAAATAAAGCTTATAATTAATTATTAGTTAAAATATTGTTATGTATATTTATGTTTTAGTCAAAATATAAGAAAAATACTAAAACCCTTCAAATAGCCAATTTGAGCAAAAATAAGTATAATTATTCATAACAAATATATCAAAAATTTAACTATTTTAAGGAAATAATTTTCGAAAATAAAAAAATTGGAACAATTACATAACCCCCTTAAGAAGGGTTACTAAATTGTCCCAAAATAGCGGCAATAACTCTCTCAATTAACCTTACTTAGTACTCTTCGTTTCCAAGATAGAAGTATTCTTGTTCGTGATCGCAGGATGGACATTTTCCAGGAGGGGTAGTACCAATATGCATATACCCACATTTTCGGCAGAACCACACAACAGGTTTGTCTTTTTTCAACAAAGTATCATTTTCAATTGCAGTAAGTATCTTTTGGTATCTTTCTTTGTGGTGTTTTTCAGCCGCCCCAATAGCAAGTAATCTTCTTGCAATATCTTCTAAACCTTCTTCTTTTGCAACTTTAGCAAACTCAGGATACATAGTAGTGTTCTCGTAAGTTTCTCCCTCAATTGCTCCCTTTAGGTTATCCGCAGTTGTCCCAAAATATGCTTCAGCGGGAACAGTAACTTCGACATGAAGAGGTGCTTTTTCTCCCATCTTTGCCTTAAGCTGGTTAATCATTTTTGATAATTGCTTAGCGTGTTCTCTTTCCTGATCAGCAGTTTCAAGAAAAATTGCTTCAAGAGGGTGATAATTATCTTTCATCGCTTGTTTTGCAAACATCGTATATCTATTTCTCGCTTGACTTTCCCCAATGAAAGCTTTCCCTAAATTCTTTAAAGTTTCCTGCATTAAAATCACCAAAACCTTTTACCTTAACGATACTGAAGCTAAACCATTTTATACTTACCTTTATAGTGCAAAAAATTACTAAAATATCTTCTAATATTAATCAAAGCATTAAATGTTCTAAAAGAGCCATTCTTACATAAAGACCATTTTCTGCTTGCCTAAAGTAAGCTACCCTCTTATCTTTACTTTCCACATCAATCGGAAGATTAATTTCTTCCACATGAGGTAAAGGATGCATTATTCTCGCATTTGGACCAATCAAAGAAAGATTTTCATTGTCAATTACATATTTTCCTTTGGCTTTCTCGTAATCCTCAATACTCATTCTTTCTTTTTGAATCCGAGTCATATAAATAATGTCCGAAATTGGGAGCACTTTTTGTAAATCATTTTCCTCGCTAAAATCAATATTATGTCGAGTCAAATATTCTTTAATATCATCCCCAACTTTAAGATTTGGAGGAGAAACAAAAATAATTTTTACTCCTTTAAACTTCCCAATCAAATAAGCAAGAGACCTAATAGTTCTTCCATTAGCCAAATCACCCACCATAGATATGGTAAAGTTTTCTACTCTCCCAAGTTCGCGATAAATTGTGTAAAGATCAAGTAAAGCTTGAGTAGGGTGTTGTCCTCGCCCATCCCCCGCATTAATTACAGGTTTAGTTGCAATACTAGCCGCAATTTTTGAGGAACCTTCTTCATAATGCCTCATCACAATACAATCAGCATAAGCAGAAACAATTCTCGCAGTATCCTCCATGGATTCTCCTTTAATCGCACTAGAAAACTCCCTAGCATTCTCCGTACTAACTACATTCCCCCCAAGACGCATCATTGCAGATTCAAAACTTAACCTAGTCCTAGTAGAAGGCTCATAAAACAAAGTCGCTAAAATCTTTCCTCTTAAAGAAGACGAAGCAACCACCCTTAATTGATCCGCTCGCTTAAACAAACCAAATAATAATTCTTCATCAAACTGCTGAGACTCAATCAAATAGTTCAATTTTTTCATTCCACTCACCCACTAATCCAAAAACAATAAGTTTTTACAAATTTTGGTCCTAGCGAAGCAATAAATAGAAGCAAGCACATAATTACTTGGCTTTTTTATAAAAATTCAGAATAATTAAATTTAATTAAACCACCGGCAAAATGCCCAAGTAATTAATTTAAATCAAAGATCCCAAAAAGAAGTATGAATTATGTAAAAATTAACACAGAAATTCAAAAAATACTATTTCAAGAGGCGATTAAAAAAGCAGGTTCTGAAAGAAAACTAAAACAAACCCTAAATTTTCCTTTAATAATGATTTATTATTATAAAAAAGCAATATATAATTTGCCCGAAGAACGATTTGACAAATTAATAAATTATCTAGACTTGGATAAAGAAAAAATTAATTTTCAAATAATTGACTCTATAGTATACAAAAAGTTGGGTGGAAAAAAAGCTTTCCAAAAATCAAAAAAAATAAAACCTTTGAGGATTTACACAAAAAAATGAGAAAAGAATCATCAAAAAGAATGAAAAAATGGCATAAAGAAATGAAAAATAAACACCCTTATAAATATGCTTTAATTCAATACGAAAGATTCAAGAAAATAGGGAATTACAAAACAGAAACGAATGATGGAAAACTTGTAAGAAATTGGCTTGAAAAGGAAGTTTCTGATTTTCTTTCAAAAAATAAAATAAATTATAAATATGAACCTTGTTTGAAATGCAAACAAAAATACTTCTTTCCAGATTTTGTTTTTAATAAAACAATCCTTGAATGTACTGCTTGGAAAGGTAATATGAAGGCAAAACAACTAGCCAAAAAAATTACTGCATTTAAAGAGATAGGTTTTGAGGTTTTTGTTGTTATTCCAAAAGCTCTTGCAAGCTTTTATAAACCTATAGAGAAAAATATTATTTACCTTGAAGAGCTTGGTGATTACAAAAAATTTGTAACCCCCAAACTTAAGCGCGAATACCAAAAAACAAGATGCCTTGGTAGCTCAGACAAAGATAAGTCAGGAAACTGATTTTCTTTGGGGCTGTAGGTAGAGCGCCCGGCTGTTAACCGGAAGGTCGAAAGTTCAAGTCTTTCCCAAGGCGTCTTTATTTTTATAGAATATCTTTTTTTTGTTAAGGATTAGTTTTTATTGTACAAAGTCTTAGTTTTAAGTATGAGATTTTATTTATCTTCTTATAAGATTGGTTCTGAAAAAAAGAAACTAAAATCCTTAGCTCCAAAGAATAACAAAACCTTAGCATACATCCCTAATGCTCTTGATTACACTTGTGATATCCCAAGACGACAAAAAAGTGAACAAGGAGATATTGATGAACTTGAAGAAGAAGGATTTAATGTGGAAAGAATTGATTTAAGACATTATTTTGGAAAATCAAAAGAATTAGAAGAAAAAATGAAACCTTTTGGAACTATTTGGGTCAGAGGAGGAAATGTTTTTGTGTTAAGACAAGCAATGAAAATTAGCGGACTTGATTTAATTCTAAAAAAAATGTTTGAAGAAAAAAAAGATGTTTTATATGGAGGATATAGTGCAGGAGTTTGTATCCTTGGACCTACTCTTAAGGGTCTTGAAAAAGTTGACGATGTTAATCAAAGACCTTACCTTCAATGGCAAGCAACTATTTGGGAAGGATTAAATTTTCTAGATTACTGTATTGCTCCCCACTATGACTCAAATCACCCAGAATCTAACTCTATTGGAGAAGTTGTAGAAAAATATATTGCCGAGAATATTCCATTCAAACCATTAAGAGATGGAGAAGTAATTATAATCAAATAATTAATATTAAATAAATGAAGAAATGCAGCACCATTAGCACGTGCATTTCTTTTCAAATATTTTTTGCTTAATTTGTTTTTTTACAACTAAGTCATCATTTACATTTTGTTTATTGTGCTTAAAATCAATAAAACATAAATCTGAACAAGTTAGTTTTTCAACAAACTTTTCTTCCTCATTTTTAGTTGATTTAGTCACATTTTTTGTATTCATAATTTCACCTCAAAATATTACAATTAGACTGATTATATTAGAGCAATCTTTGTTATATACATTAAACAAGTAGGAAATTTTGTTCAAAAAAAAACATAACCCTAAATTTTTGGATGAGACTTAATATCTTTTCTGTATACTGGCTTTCCATTCCTATAATAAGCAACATTAGAATCATCTTTTTTTTCAAGTCCCAATTTACTTTTCACAACTTGATTATTTCTTTCCATGAAAAGAATAGTTTTTTTGTCCGCATCAGAAACATTCGCATAAGAAGGAGAATTAATTATGTCAAAAGTTTCTTTTGGAGGATAAAACTTAAGTGAAATTGAGCTAAACAAACCTTTTGAAGTAAATCCACCATAATCCCTACTTTTGTCATTCAAAACAGATTTGTTTTTATTTTTTATTGCAAGATAAACAAAAGCACCTATCCCTGATAATAGTAGTACTAGAATTACACCCAAGATTTTTTGCTGTTGACTACTCTCTTTGTCACCAAGTATCAAAGTAATTAACAAAAATAAAATGAAAAAAGAAATCAACCCTATAATTAATGAAAAAGTACCTTGAATAGGGGATTGTATTGATTCAGGAAACATAATATATATTGCTAATGGAAAGAATGAAAGAACAATTTGAACTATTGCAGTAATTGCTATTACACCGCTTGCACCCATGCTAATCATATTACTAATTGCTTTATAATAACTTAATCTTTACTCTAAAACATGACAACCATGCTTGATTCTTTAATCAAAGAACTAGAATTAAACTCAAACCCAACTCAAGCAAAAATACTTTCTTCATTTTTTAAGACCAAAAAAGGAGAATATGGGGAAGGAGATATATTTTTAGGAATAAAAGTCCCAATACAAAGAAAAATATCAAAAAACTACGATCTTGACTTGGAAGAAATTCAAGTTCTTTTGGATAGCAAAATACATGAACACAGATTATGTGCCCTTTTTATCTTAATACAGAAATATGAAGAAGCAAACAAAAAAGATAACAATAAGCTCCAAGAACTAATCTTTAATTTTTATCTAAAAAATGTAAAAAAAGGAAATATTAATAACTGGGATTTGGTAGACCTAAGCGCCCCAAATATAAGTGGAGATTATATTTTAAAAAACCCAAAAAAGAAAAAGATCCTCTTAAGCCTCGCAAATTCAGACAAATTGTGGGAAAAAAGAGTCGCAATCCTTTCAACTTTTGCTTTTATTAAAAAAGGAAACAAAGAGGACTGCTTTTTATTAGCTCAAATTCTTCTTAAAGATAAAAATGATTTAATCCAAAAAGCTGTCGGGTGGATGTTAAGAGAATGCGGTAAGAGAGTAAGTGAAAAAGATTTATGTGACTTTTTAGATAAAAACTACAAAAATATGCCCCGAACAATGTTAAGATACTCTATTGAAAGACTCAAAATTCAAAAAAGAAAGCATTATATGGAGAAAAATAATTAGATTCAATACAAAAACCTATCTAAAAAGAATTAAGAAAAAAATTAAGTTTTAAAATTAAGTTTTAAATATGAAATTAAGAAGATGAGAAAATGATTGCTAAAAAAAATAATAAACAAAAAATTATTCCAAAAAATTATACCACTCATTTTTTTGTATATGTCCTTCCGCGTTTTTTTATAATCTTATTTATTCTTCTTTCAATAGCTTTTGCTTATTTTTCTCTACCTTACTTACCCAACAAAATTGCCACACACTGGAACATTAACGGGGTCGCGGATGGTTTTGGAAATAAAGAAGATTTTGCATTATTTTTTCCAGCACTTATAATCATAGTGGGAACATTACTATATTTTTTACCAAAATATGATCCATTAGTAGAAAATATAAAAAAATTCTGGGATATTTATGTCATATTTGTATCAGCAGTTCTTGGTTTCTTTTTCAACTTACAATTATTTGTACTTATTTACAATATGGGTTACCCAATTAATACCACTTCATTCTTAGCAGGATCTTTTGCAGGATTATATTTTTGGACCGCAGTACTGCTTTTCAATTCAAAAAGAAATTATATAATTGGAGTAAAAACCCCCTGGGCACTTAGTGATGATGAGAATTGGAAAAAAACCCACAATCTTGGCGGAAAACTATTTCTCATTTGTGCAGCAATATGCATAATCCCCATTCTTTTCCCAGAATTTGGAATAATACTTATCATCGCACCAATATTAATTTCAACAGTAATTCTTTTTGCTTACTCTTTCTTAATTAGAAAAAAATAATCCCACAGGCGCTGTAGCGACAAAAGGACAATTAAAAGAATTTGTTGATTATGCAATAAAAAATAAATCCATAATAATATTCGATTCAGCATACAATGAATATATTACTGAAAACTTACCCAAATCAATTTATGAAATAGAAGGAAGTAACGAATGTGCAATTGAAATTAATAGTTTCTCAAAAATGGCAGGATTTACCGGAGTAAGACTTGGATGGAGTATTGTTCCAAAAAAATGTACTTGTGAAAACGCCCAAGAAGGAAAATTAAATTCACTGTGGAATAGAAGACAAACAACAATGTTTAATGGAGCAAGTAACATCGCTCAAGATGGAGGATTAGCAGTATTAAGTAAAGAAGGAAATAAAGAATCAAAAGAAATAATCAATTATTATATGGAAAATGCAAGGATTATAAAAAAAGGACTTGAAGAAAAAGGACTAAGAGTAGTATCAGGTGGAACTAATGCCCCATATCTTTGGGTAAAAACACCCAACAACATGAACTCGTGGGAATTTTTTGATAAAATATTAAGCGAAGCACATGTAGTAATAACTCCCGGATCAGGATTTGGTCCAAGCGGAGAAGGATATTTTAGAGTATCAGCATTCGGACATCGAGAAAATATAATCAAATCCATTGAAAGTATTAATAAAAATCTAAAAATTTAATTTAAAAAAAAGATAATTTAAATAAAAAGGATTAGGGGTTAAATAAAATGAATGATGATAAAGATATATTTTTTACAAAAAAACAAATTGAAGAAATAACAAAAACATACCCCACCCCTTTTCATTTATACTATGAAGAAGGAATTAGAAATAATGCAAAAAATCTTTACAAAGCATTTTCTTGGGCAAAAGGATACAAGAATTATTTTGCAGTGAAAGCCTGCCCCAACCCATACCTTCTTGAAATATTAAAAGAAGAAGGAATGGGTGCTGATTGTAGTTCTTTACCAGAACTTTTACTTGCAGAAGCGACTGGATTAAGAGGGGAAGAAATAATGTTCACTTCAAACGACACTCCCGCGGAAGAATACAGAAAAGCTTACGAACTTGGCGCAATAATTAATTTAGATGACATCACACACATCCCTTTTTTAGAAAAAGCACTTGACAGAAAATTGCCTGAACTAATTTGTTTTAGATATAATCCAGGACCACTACGCCAAACCACTGAAAAAAATGTTATTGGAAATCCCCAAGATGCAAAATATGGTCTAACAAAAGAACAAATTTTTGAAGGATACAAAATAATGAAAGAAAAAGGAGTGAAAAGATTTGGACTCCACACCATGATTGTTTCAAACGAACTAAGAGAAAATGCTTTACTACAAACTGCTGAAATGATGTTTGATCTTGCAGCAGAGATAAATGAAAAGATAGGAATAAAACTAGATTTCATTAACTTAGGTGGCGGAATAGGAATACCCTACAAGCCTGAACAAACTGAAGTAAATCTAAAATCTCTTTCAGAAAAAATTCAAATACTATTTTATGAAAAGCTTCAAAAAAATAATCTTGGTGAAACAAAAATTGTTATGGAGAATGGAAGAATGGTGACTGGACCATTTGATTACTTAATTACTCGTGCAATTCATGAAAAACACACTTACAAAGAATATATTGGAGTAGATGCATGCATGAGTAACTTAATGCGACCAGGAATGTATGGGGCGTACCACCACATCACAGTTCTTGGAAAAGAAAATTCATCTCCAACAGAAAAATATGATATTGTCGGATCACTTTGTGAAAATAATGATAAGTTCGCAATAGATCGAATGCTCCCAAAAATTGAAATAGGGGATTTACTTGCAATACACAATGCAGGAGCACATGGACACTCAATGGGTTTTAATTATAACGGAAAACTAAGAAGTGCAGAACTACTATACAAAACTAATGGTGAAATAAAAATTATAAGAAGAGCTGAATCACCAAATGATTACTTTGCTACACTTAATTTTGAAGGTTCAAAATATTCTAATTTATCAAATAAGTAAATATTCCATAAGTAAAAACCAAACTAAGTAATTTATAAATCTAGTTTCAAGAGACACCTTTTTTAAGCGACGGTCACATACTATTATTGAATTTTAAAGATAATTAAAAAAAGCATTAAATAAATTTTAGAAATAACTTAAAAGAAGTAACTGGTGAGCTAGATGGCTGAATTTGATAAAAGCGATATTCAAGTAATAACTTACACCATCTCAAACATGATGCGCTTTATCGGGCTTGCAATGTTAATACCCATAATTGTTTCACTGGCATACAATGAAGAGTTATATGCAACAGTATTTTTTGCAATAGGAATTACTTTAATAATTGTTTTTTCAATAGCAAAAAGAGCTATCGGGCAAAAGCGAGTAAGAATGAAACACGCAATCGTTTCAATTGCAGTAGCATGGATATTAATAGGATTAATCTCAGCAGTACCATTTTTATTTCACAGAATTAATCCAATTGATGCATATTTTGAAAGTGTATCAGGCTGGAGCGGAACAGGACTAAGCATGATTCCTCAACCAGAAAATTTACCCCACGCACTTAATTTTTGGAGAGGATTTATGCAATGGTTAGGAGGATTTGGAATAGTATTAATGGCTCTTTTATTTTATGAAAGACCCGAAACAGCACACCATTTATTTGCTGCAGAAGGAAGAAACGAAGAATTTAGTACAAGCATTGGAAAAATAGCTTTAACTATTGTAAAAATATATTTACTCTACACACTTGTAGGAATAGCTCTCTTTTCATTATCAGGAATGGAGATTTTTGATGCAATAATACATTCATTTACTTCAATCGCCACAGGTGGTTTTTCTACAAACTCAACAGGAGTAGGATTTTATGGTTTAAGTGCAACACTGACTTGTATTTTAATGATGGTGCTTGGAGGAATTAGTTTTGAATCACACTACGAACTAACAAAACTAAATTTCAAAAAATTTTATTCAAACCCAGAAATAAGATTCTTTTTTGGAATAATCATTTTAAGCACCATTTTAATTTTAATAAACCTTTTCTTTGCTGGAAAAAACTACTTGCTCGATAGTTTATTTTATGTAGTTGCTGCAATAACAGGTACTGGAGCAACTACTGCAATAAGCATTAATTCACTCCCTGCACTTTCAATATTCATCTTAATTGTAGTAATGATATTTGGGGCCTGTTATGGATCAACAACAGGAGCACTAAAGTTATGGAGAATAATAATCCTCTACAAAGTTATTCGAAAAGAAATCCACAAAGTTTTCCTCCCACCAAATTCAATAGTTCAAATAAAAATAGGAGATAAAATAATTTCCGACGAAGCGTCACTAAAAGCATTATCCTATATGGCACTTTATGTTTCCTTAATAATAATAGGCAGCATAATATTCATGATGTTTGGATATGGAATAGTAGATTCAATATTTACTGTAGCATCAGCACAAGGAAATGTTGGTTTAACAAGTTTAACAAGCGATATTTGGTTTAATATGAACCCTTTACTAAAAATAATGCTTAGTTTACATATGCTTGTTGGAAGAATGGAAATAATACCTTTTTTTGTTTTAATTAAAGGAATAGGATTTGGGGAAAGAATCAGGTAAAAAAATATAAGAAAAACTGATTTAAATACAAATAATAAGTTTAAATATTAAAAATGAGATAAAATAAACAGCTGGTGGGAAAATGTACTTTGTAATAACTGGAGATTCTGAATTTGCGGTAACTCTTGCAACTCTTCTAAAAGAAGGAAGAGATAACAAAATAGTTCTTGTTGTTAAGAAAAAAGATGAAGCAATAGCTATAACTGAAAAAACAGGTTTAAGCGTAGTAAATTCAGATCCTGCAAATACAAAAACTCTTGATGGATTAGAACTAGAAAAATGCGATGTTTTTGTTTCAGCAACAGAATCAGAAAAAGACAATCTTCTTTGTTCAGTTTATGCAAAAAATAGTGGGGTAAAAAAGATTTTTGTAATGACAATGAATCCTGATTCAGATGAAATAATAGAAAAACTTGGACTTGTACCAATAAATGCACAAATGTTTGCCGCAAAATCAGTAGAACTAATGATTAATCGTCCACTTGTAAGTGAACTTGTAAGCATAGGAAAGGGACAATTTGATATTATTGAAGCAAAAGCTAATGAAACAAACCTTCTTGATAAAGAAATATGTGACGCAAAAGGAAAGTGCTTTACTACAATTGCCACACACGCACAAGAAAGATTTGTTTTTGATAAAAATGCAAAAATTAAACCAGAAGATACTATCCTTTTAATAGTAAAAAGCGGTAAAGAGAAAGAAGCTAAAAAAGAAATAACAAAAAAATAAGAAAAAGACAAATAAAAAAAGAAAAATAATTACCCAAAAAGTAGGCTTAAAAATAGATTACTTATAATTACGTGAAATAGGACCGAGGGGAGATAATATGCCTGCAAAACTTGATTCAATGTTAATAAAAGAAAAAATTCCAAGAAAAAACCTAATTCTTGAACTTGACGAGGGAGACGACGTCATGACCTGTATAAAAATGGGAATGGCACAAAACAAAGTAAGAGAAGCAAAAGTTGAAGATGTGTCAGGAAATTTAGCAAACGCCGCAATAAACTGCATGGAAGGACAAAAATACAAAAGAATAGAAATAAAAGAAACAGAAATCCTTAGAGCGTCAGGAATTTTCAAATTTGGTGGAGATGACTTGTGGGGAAACTTACACGTTTTCACTGCAGGAAGAAAACCAGTAAGCGGAACTTTACACAAAGGAATTGCAAAACAAGGATTCAAAATAATCTTGTCTTTTGTCCCATAAATTTTAGATAATTTGGTTGAGAAACTATTTTCGTCTCAACCATTTTCTTTCTTTACTTATTATTTCTTCCTCTTCAGATTTTATAAAATCAACAGCTTTCTTTTCAACAACTTTTGAAGAAACCTCAATAAATTTCTCAAGATTGACAAGTCTTTTTTCGAAATTTACTTTAACTTCTTTTAAACTATTCTCAAAAGGAATAACACTTTCACTCACAGTCTCCACAACCGGAGCAAAAGTTAAAATAGAAAAAACAATCTTTCTGCTCTCAATCTCTTCCACTGGTCGAACTTCATTTATTTTATTTATCAATAACTTGTAAATAAAAAATCTTAAAATAAAAGTTACAAAACACATTACAAAAAATGAATTTACTAAAATAAAAAAAGTAATTCCCGTATTTTGAATAAATCCACTAAGTAATGCCCCTAAAAAAGTTGCTGTACCAAAAAATACTGCCTGATAACTTGCATAACGAATAATTTTATTTTGATTTGAAACATTATAAATAAAATTTGCTGAAGCCAAATTGAATCCCGAAAAAATAAGTCCATCAATAAACTGAACCGCAATTAACCCAAGTGGAAATCTTACAAAAACATATAAAAGCGGAAAAAAAGCTGCAAGCAAAGAAGCTGCTTTTAACACTTTAATCGTACCATAACGATCAATTAGTTTACCCCAATAAGGCATTGCAAGAAAAGCAGCAATAGTGGCTGAAGAAACAATCAAAGTGTAAGTAAAATAATCATTCTTTAATCCAATATTATTAAGTAAATGAAAACTTACAAAAGGACCAGTAAGCGCGATAGCAAAAGACATTAAACTTCCAAAAAGAATAAACACCCCAAAATTTGATTTTTTTAGATTAAGTAAAAAGTCAATAAATCCTTCAGGTTTGTCTAAATAAAAAGGACAAGTATTTTCAGTAATTTTTGTAAAAATAAATGAAGAAACAAATCTCCCAAAAGAAGATAAAATAAATATTCCAACAAACACAATACTTGTCTCTGCAGAAAATACTCTAAGAGATAAACCAAAAATTAAGAGAAAAACAAAAGAAGCTAGTCCAACAACAGCATTTCTAAAACCAAAATAGGATCCAAGAATTTTATCAGGAATCAAAGCCTTCATCCAGCTCTGCCACAAAGGCCCCCCAAGAGCACCAATCACTGTACTTAAAGTATAAAATATCACTAACCAGAAAACTCCATGCTGGGCTGAAATAAAAGGAATAAAGGCTATTGGGAGGAAAAACAATGCTTGAAGAAAAGTAAAAACAATAATTGGCCACTTTCTTGTCCCAAACTTTTCTAATAACTTAACTGATAATAATTGTGCCCATGCAGCAAATAAAGCAGGAAAAGCAGCTAAAAAACTTACTTCAAAAGCATTAGCTCCTAAATAAACCGCAAAAGGAACAACAAACGAAACTCCTGCAGTAAGAAGAATAACCGCAAACCAACCTTCATAAATAGATAATTGTAAATCCTTAATCCCTAAAGTTTGTTTATCAAACATAATGATTCCTTAAAGGCGCTAACGAAAAAGAAACCAAAAACACCTTTTTAATACTACCTTAATCAAATTAAATTATTGTGAACGTAGAAGTTTATATTGGCTAATTAAGTCAAGTTCATCGAGCAAAGCGATGATGAACTATTCGCCAGCCTTAGCAAGGCTGCGAGGGTGGCAGAGCGGCCTAATGCGACGGATTGCTAATCCGTTTTCCGAAAGGAAGCGCGAGTTCAAATCTCGTCCCTCGCGTAAAAAGAAAAAAATGAAATTACTTAGTTTTATATAAAAGAAATCCTTATTTTTTTAATGGAAAAAAATGATTTAAGAAAAGATTTTTTTGGACTTCCAATAAAATATGAACCTCTTTTTAAGAAACTTGATTCACCAAAAAAGGTACAAGACTTTTTAGATACTTTAGAAATGAATTTTGAAGAAGATGGAGAAACTTATTATTCCCCTTTAATGGTTCTTGAAAAAAGAAAAGCTCATTGCATTGAAGGAGCAATGCTTGCTGCACTTATTTTTTGGTATCATGGGGCCCAACCTCTAATAATGGATTTTGAGACAGCACATAATGATTTTGACCACATAGTAGCTCCGTTCAAGATTGATGGTTATTGGGGGGCAATAAGTAAAACAAATCACTCAGTTTTAAGATATCGAGATGCAATATACAAAAATCCAAGAGAGTTGGCATTAAGTTATTTTAACGAATATTTTTTAGATGATGGAACAAAAACTTTACGAACATATTCTAATCCAATAAATTTAAAAATTTTTAACAAAAAAAATTGGATAACTTCAAGAACGAACTTAGATTACATGCCCCAATATCTTGCAAGAATAAAACATAATAATATATTGACAAAAAAACAAATACTTGATTTAAGAAAATCAGACAAAATTGAAGTTGAAGCTTCAAAAACTACTGAATGGAAAGAAATTAAGGGAAGTTCTCCAAAAAAAATAATCTAACAACTTGCAAAGGAGTAGTAAAACATCAAAAACATGCTTTTTATTTCTTTCTTTACAAATATTAATCTATGAAATTGTTTGATTTTGTTAACAAATTACGCTCAGACAATACTAAACCAACAGAAAAACCAAAAAAAGATTTAGGTGTTTGTGTACCAATACACACTCTTAGCGAAGCTGAAAAAAAGAAAAAACTCGCAGATAATGGAACTATTGTTGATACAATAAATAAAAAACAAAAAAAAGATGATGACTTAGAGTATATTGCAGGATCAATATCTAAAGAAAATTATTCAGGAAAAAATTCATTTGGTTTAGATACAATCGGAAAAAAAGAAACTAAAACCAAATCTGATGTAAACGAAGAAGTAATTATTCCAATAAAAAAAGATAAAAAACAAACAGATATTGACACTAAAGATAAAACTAAAACAGATTCTGAGGATATTGATAAAGAAATAATTCAAAAAATTGAAGTAAAAGGAAGAAACAGAAGAAACACATTTAGAGTAACAGGTCTTTACGATTTTGGTTCAACAACAATGCTTTCAGGAATTGTAGAAGAAGGACAAGTAAATACCAAAATGACTGCAAAACTTGAGGCCAAAAAAGAACTTAGCATAATAGAAATAAAGATCAGTTCAACAAAAGTTAATGGATTAATCAAAGGAGAAGAAGGATCACTCTTTGTAAAATCTAAAGGAAACCCAATAATAAGGTATGACGATCTTATTGAATTTAATTAAAGCCAAAAACCCCCTCACAAAAAGGCTTTAATACTTTACCAAAAACTATTCCTTTTATCACATCTGCACGGGTAGAGAAGTGGTCAAACTCGCCAGACTCAAGGCACTTTTTGCCGCAGGCAAAACCTGCACTAAAAAGTGTTAGATATCTGGTCGCTTAGTGCGTTCAACGGTTCGAACCCGTTCCCGTGCATGCACTTTTTTTCTTTCTACTGAAAGAAAAAACCTGCACTAAAAAATGCTTCGCATGAACCTTTTGAACAACTTTTTTTTTATTACATCAAAAAGATATTAAATAAGAAAAACTAATTATAACTAATGAAAAAACATAAAACTTCTTTATTTATTTTCAGAAGAGATCTACGCTTAGAAGACAATACCGCACTTATTGAAGCTTTAAAAGATTCAGAAGAAGTTATCCCTTGTTTTATTTTTGACCCAAGACAAATGAGTAAAATGAATGAATATCTTAACACTAACGCCTTGGGATTTATGAAACAATCTCTTGATGAATTAAATCAAGAACTAAAAAAACACAAAAGCCACTTATTTACTTTTTTTGGAGAAACTGAAGAAGTATTAAGACGATTTTTAGAAAAGAAAAATGCTGAAGCAGTATACCTTAACAAAGATTACACTCCTTTTAGTAAAGAAAGAGATTTAAATATAAAAAAAATATGTGAAGAAAATAATTGCACATATTATGAGTACGAAGATATTTTTCTTACCTCGCCAACGCAGGGTTTAAAAAAAGATAAAACACCATACACAATTTTTACAGCATATTATAATAATTCTAAGAAAATCACTCCAAAATTACCGCAAAAAAATAAGTATAACAATTATTCAAAGAAAGAATTTTCTTTTGAAAACAAAAGTATGTTAATTAATCTTGGGGTTTGGGTAAATGAAAATGCCCCAACAAATGGGGGAAGAAAAGAAGGATTAAAGATACTTAAAGAGTTAAACCAACAAAAAGAATATTATTTTACAAGAAACTTTCCTTCAAAAAAAACAACTCACATTTCCCCACACCTAAAATTTGGAACCATATCAGTTAGAGAAACCTATTTTAAGATACTAACAACTCTTGGAGAAAACCACCCCTTAATAAGACAACTTTATTGGAAAGATTTTTTCACCCAAATAGGGTATTTTTTCCCAAAAGTATTTGGAAGTAATTTTAATAAAAAATTTGATTATGCTAAATGGGATAATTCTGAAGAAAAATTCATAAAATGGTGTAAAGGTGAAACAGGCCACCCAATAGTTGATGCAGGGATGAATGAACTAAACACTACTGGATTTATGCATAATAGAGTACGCATGATTACTGCAAGTTTTCTTGTAAAAGATTTACACATTGATTGGAGAAAAGGAGAAAAATACTTTGCTCAAAAGCTAATTGATTATGATCCTTGCGTTAATAATGGAAATTGGCAATGGGTCGCAGGAACTGGTTGTGACGCAGCACCATATTTTAGAATATTTAACCCTTGGATTCAACAAAAAAAATTTGATCCAAATACAGAGTATATAAAAAGGTGAATTCCTTCACTTAAAAAAATTGATTCAAATATAATTCATAATGAAAAAGAAATAGAAAAATGTTATTTCCCCAAAATATCAAACCACACTATCGAATCAAAAAAAGCGCTTAAATATTATGGATTAAAATGAGGAAGAAGTTTTGGTTCTTTAAGTCCAGGAATTGAACGCACAAGAGGAATATCTTCAACAGCATATTTCCCCCAATAAAGATCTTCAATTTTGTGATTTTTTAAGTACTCTTTAACTTTAATCATTCCTTTAAAATAAAGAGCATCTTTAAAAAAAGCCCCTTCTTTTGACTGATCATTAATTCCTCTTTTAGCGCGCAAAGTTAATCTAAAAGCATTCTCTTCATCAAAATATTTTACTAACTCACAAAAAGTATCATAAAAATCATTAGAGCTTGCAACATGAATAGCATAAAGTCTCCCTGCATAGTCCTTTATTTGTGAATTAGAACTCACCCCTTTTAATTCTTCTACACAAACCGCAAGCCCTTCTTCAGTTTCTGTGGTTTCTCTTGAAAAACCATGAGCAAGTATTTTGAAAGGTTGTCTTAACCCATTCTCATATCTAAATATATGCGTTTGAATTTCATGAGCAATAAAACGATCAACCATTTCTTCAGAAAAAGTCGTGTCTTTATTTATTAACAATTCACGTTTTGCATTTAAAACAGCAAATTTTGAACCAGCCGGTTCTCTAATCACAATTGAATAGGAGAGTTTGTTTTCTTTCAAAGCTTTTTTTATTTTAAAAACAGCATCATCAAAAGAAATTGGTTTTTTGTCTTCCTCAACTTCTAACGAAAGACATTTTTTTGTATAAGAAAGAGTTTTTTTATCAAAAGAACCATAATAGGATTCTGAATTTCCAGAAAAATTAGGAGTATTAATACTTTTAATTAATTGAATTTTTTCAAGAAGATCAATCATTTCTGATTCAAAAATTATTCCTAACTCTTCACGTTGAACCTGTTTAAGCATTTCTTTTAACTCAGTTCTAAAAACATCAAAACGAGATTTTTTTGAAAAATATGAATAAGAAGGATCTTTTTTAAGGTAAACAAAAGAAGGATTGTATTTAGTCTTTTTTGAGTATGCTTCAAAAAATAATCTTTTTTGTTCTAACAAATTAAGAGGATTAATAAATCTTAAAAGGTTTGATTCAATAGCCCCTGCTATTCCAAAAAGTTTTTGATCAAGCAAGACATAATCCGAAGACAAACCATATCTCATTATAATCAACCCAAAAAAATAATACTTTTAAAATTAATACTTTTAAAATTAATTCTTTTAAAATTAATACTTTTAAAATTAATTCTTTTAAAATTAATACTTTTAAAATTAATACTTTTAAAATTAATTCTTTTAAAATTAATTCTTTTAAAATTAATTCTTTTAAAATTAATTCTTTTAAAATTAATTCTTTTAAAATTAATTATTACTCTTCAAAATTAATAATTATTTTTTAATATTAATTATTATTTTTCTTAAAAGCTTTATCATGAAGGAGTCTTACCCACTCATGAATTATAGTGTTCCCCAAGTATTTCATAAATGGACCTGGCATGAAATTAACTTCAATAACAACCCATTTCTTTTTGTGCTGCATTAAATCTACTGCACAAATATCCATACCTAATATTTTAGCAGAATTTTGTGCAATTTGGATCATTTCAGGAGTAGGATTAATTAGTTGAGCACTACCTCCACGCGAAATGTTTGCTCTCCAGTCCCCTTTTCTTGAAGTTCTTTTTACAGTTAGTACAAGATCTCCAATCACATAACATCTTATATCAAAATTTTTTCCTTTAATAAAGCGCTGAGTACAAATAAATTCGTCAAATAAATGAACTGCGTCAAGAATACTTTCCATTTGTTCTTGATTATTAATTAACACAACCCCCTTACCAGCAAAACCTGATATTAATTTCATAACAAAAGGGTATCCTGTTTGAGCAACAGCAACATCAGCTCTTTTTGGAGAAATAAAAAGAGTACTCAAAACACCAGGAACTTCTCTATTTGAAAGTATTTGTGAAGTTAAGAATTTATGGTTTGTTATTTGAAAAGATTTTACATTTAGCGGACAATAAGCGTTACTTGATTCAATTGCTTTTAGAACTGCTTCTGCAAGCAAAAAATCTTTAGAAGAAACACGAGGATAAATAACATCAAAATCTAAAAGATTTTTACCTTTGTAAAACAAACCAACTCCATGATCTGATGTTTGAATTTGTATTTTATTAATTGGAACAAATGCAACGGCAGAGAATTTTTTTGAAGATACCTCCATTAAAGAACGCAGAGTGGAATGTTTTGCAGCCTTTGAAGTGATAACTAAGAGAGAAAGTTGTTTCATTTAAACAACCTCCCAAAAACTGATTTTAAAAAAAATGCTTTTATTTCTTTTATTTCTGAAAAAATAGTTTTTCTTTTTATTAGAGGATATTGTGAATTATAAAAATCAGCAATAAATCCTTCAATAACTTCAGAACAAATATTATCAAATTCTACAAGAGGGATTATTGGTTCAACAGAAATAACTCTCCCCTTCACAATATCAATTCTCGCAATGTCAAGACCTGAGACTTTACTTGCCAAGAGAATAGTTTCTTTATCATAATCAGAAACACGATAACTTCTCCCTTTTTCTAAAGGGCAAGCCACTTGATCATTGATTTTTCTTTTTATTGCAAAAATATTTTCTCCAACAACAACACAAGAAATTATATCCCCGTCAATAAATTCACGAAGCATAAAAGCATCAATATCAGATTTTATACTATTAACAAATGCATTTAGTTCTTTACCATTATTCACAATAATTGCCTGTTGAATGCTTTTACCAATAAAAGATTTTGCAAGTAAAGGATAAGAAACTCTTGAAGAAAGTCGCTCAATACTTTTACCCGTTCCAGAAGTAATTGTTCTTGGAGTTTTTACCCCATTCATTGAAAGGGTAACAAATAAAAATGGTTGATTTTGCACCAAATAATATGAACCTGGTTTTGCATTTACATAAAAACCCTGATGAATTAACTCTTCAAAAAGGGGCTCAACAAAGGACGCAAGGGAAGGTCGAGCTTGTAAAAATACAGCATCATAGTTCTCAATATCATCACCAATAAGACGAATCTCTGTTTTTTTATTTTTACTAATAAGAACAACTTTTGAAAGGCGAATATATTTAGCATAAATATTTTTTTGATTAAATGCTCTTACAAATGGTTTGGCCATTTTTTTATCTTCAGCAAGCACTAAGATTCTCATAAATATCCCAAAAAAACATCAAAAATTTCATCTATATATGAAAGCAATAACTTTAATAACCGCAGTTTCCTTATTTAAACGAGAGCATGGTTGATGACAAAAAATCCAACACTGAAAGACGAAATGTTGACGAAAACAATATTATAGGTTTAGTTGAAACCGTAGAAATTGTGGGATCTAAAGGAATTGTAAGAAAAAAAGCTTTATTTGATACTGGAGCAACAAGATCCAGTGTAGATGTTAAAGTTGCTGCAAAAGCAGGCATTGGACCAATTATTTCAAGTGTTAAAATAAAATCAGCATCGGCACCACAAGGGTACATAAGAAGAGCTATTGCTGAAGCAAAAATAATTGTAAGAGGAAAAACAATCAAAACAGGAATAAATATTGAAGACCGAGAAGGATTACCCTATTCAATCTTAATAGGGAGAGATGTCATTTACAATAATTTTATGATTGATGTAAGCAAAAGTCATACAGGAATGAAAGTGAAAGACTTAAAGGAAGTGGACTCTAATGGAAATCCAATGTGAACAACTAAAAGATCACAACATGAACACGATTGAAGAGCTACACAATCTTTTTCCACACTGGAAAAGAGGATCAATTCTTAAAAAAGTAAAAGAAACCGAAAGTGGAAAAGATATCAGGTTTGTTGCAAAAAACAAAGACAAAATTTTGGGTCATTTAAAATTTAACTTAGGAAAAGGACTTCACACGCATCGGGCGGAGTTAGTATCAATGATTGTTCTTCCAGAGTATAGACACCAAGGAATAGGAAAAAAACTTACTTTTTTTGCAATAAAAAATCTTCCAAAAAAAATAAAGCTACTAATACTTGCAGTAGATAAAGAAAATAAAAAAGCAATACGCTTCTACAAAAAAAGTGGTTTTGAAAAATATGGTTTTCTTAAAAATGCATCAATACTTAATGGAAAATATATTGACAACATATTAATGAGTAAAGAAATCTAATTCAAAATAAATTCCGCCTCCAAAAAACCTCAAAATTTCTTCAGGATTAGGTTTAAATACTAAAAAATGTTAATTGTAGTATGTTTTATAACTTTCTAAAACCAGCAAAAGTATTTGAAGAAGCATTAGATTCAAGAGACACTTCAGATGCTTGGCTTGTAGCAATTGTTACCGCAGCAGTATTTGCAGTAGCTGTATTTATTGTCACTGCCGACCTTATCTCTGCCGCAGGAGCAATAATTTCAATGATGATACAATTCTATATACTTGTTTCTATAATTTATGTTTTAGAATTTATGATGAAAAATAAAAAGAAAAAGTTAATAGGCAGAAGTTTTAATGACATTTTGTCAGCAACAGGAAAATTATGGTTAATCCCCTTATTAATGGGAATTTTATTAATGATAATAATTGCAATATCAAATGAAATAATCTTACTATTAGTGACTCTTGCTATGTCACTGTTAGCATTATTCTTCATACATAATCTCTATGTTCTAATAAAAGTAGCACTACAAGCAAAAACAAAAAGAGCAATTCCTGCACTTATCTTTACCCTAATACTTCATGCAATGATAACAACGCTTATTTTAGGAATCATAGGAATCTTTCTTTGAATAATTTATTTATTCAAATAACGTAAAAAAGAAACAAATATTATGTATAAAACTCGCTTTTTTCAAAAATGAAACCCCAAGAAAATGTTTATAAAGCTAAACACAAGGAATTTTGGTATGGTAAATATACAAAGAATAAAAAAATTGTGTAGCGATTGTAAGGCAAAATTCGAAATAAGCCTTGAAGATAAAGAAGAAGGCGACAGTATAAACTGCCCAGAATGTAACCTTGAATATACTTTAATATTTGACAAAAAAGGAAAAACTAAATTAGTAGAAACAAAAGAATTAGAAATGGAAGAAGAGGAAGAAGGCGAAGAAGAAAGCGAAGATTACGATTCAGACTAAAACACTCTAAAGTAACTTTTTCTAAACAACAACTATAAAAACATCCAAAAACAAGTATCTATAATGATGCAAAATACAACCAAACCTAAACGGGCTTCAACTCCAAAACAAATGGAACTATTTAGATTTAATCCTAACGGAAAAATGGAGCCAAATACAAAAGTAAGAGCAATAAGAAAACAAGTTCTTGCAATAAAAGCGAAAGAAAGAGCAAGATTAGCTACAACAAGAAAAGAAGAAACGGATTTTATTAAATTTGTAGTTAAAGAAGCAAGAACTGCTTTTGCAGAAACAAAAAAAAGAAAAGGATACAAAGGATTAAGATTTGTTGACTATTTAAAACTACAATCAAACTATTTTAGCCACGTAGCTGATGGATACAGAGCTTCAGCAGATAAAGAAGCAATACAATTATTTGAGCAAAAAGCAAAAATACTAAGTGAAGAAATGGGAAAAATACTAAAATCAGAAAAAGCAAGAGGCAGATAGAGTTTTAATAATAACAGAACAGGTTTTGATTATGACACTAAAATTTCACAATTCTTTAGGAAACAAACTTGAAGAATTTAAACCCATAAAAGGAAACGAAGTAGGACTTTATACTTGCGGACCAACCGTTTACAATTATGCCCACATAGGAAATTTCAGAGCATATGCTTGGGAAGATTTACTTAGAAGATACTTAGAATTTAAAGGATACAAAGTAAAACAAGTAATGAATTATACTGATATTGATGATAAAACAATAAAAGGAAGCATACAAGAAAAAATATCATTACACGAATACACATCAAAGTACATCAAAGCATTTTTAGAAGACATAAAATCAATGAATATACAACCAGCAACAATTTATTGCCCAGCAACCCAACACATAAAAGAAATGGTCGCACTAATACAAAAATTATTAGATAAAGGAATAGCTTACAAAGGAGAAGACGGATGTATATATTACTCCATAAAAAAATTTAAAGAATATGGAAAACTTTCAGGAATTGATACTCAAAAACTTAAAGAAGGAGCAAGAATAAAACAAGACGAATATGAAAAAGAAGGAGTAGGAGATTTTGCCCTTTGGAAAGCATGGGACGAAAATGACGGCCCAGTATATTGGGACACAACATTAGGAAAAGGAAGACCAGGGTGGCACATAGAATGCTCCGCAATGAGTCTAAAATATTTAGGAGAAACATTTGACATACACACAGGAGGAATAGATAATAAATTCCCCCACCACGAAAATGAAATAGCACAAAGCGAAGCAGTAACAGGAAAAAAATTTGTTAACTACTGGCTACACTGTGCACACCTAATGGTGGATGGAGAAAAAATGTCAAAAAGTAAAGGAAATTTTTACACACCACGTGAACTTGTAGAAAAAGGATACTCAACTAATGCCATAAGGTACACACTAATAAATTCACAATACCGACAACCACTAAATTTTACTTTAGAATCATTAAAAGATTCAGAAAAAGCCCTAAAAGGAATACAAAACACAATAGAAAGACTACAAGACATATCCAGCGAAAAAGAAAACGACTCGGTAGAAATATTTGTTGAAGAAGCATTAAATGGATTCACTAATGCAATGGATAATGATCTTAATTTTCCAGAAGCAATAAAATATGTTTTTGATTTCACTCGAAAAATAAACAAAACCCTTGATGAAAATTCTATTGGAAAAAAAGGAGCAAATCAAGCTCTTGAATTTTTTAAAAAAATAAATCAAGTAATTGCAGTTCTTGACTTTGAAGAAAAATTCTTTGAAACAAGTGAAGAACAACAAGAATTAATAGCACAAAGAATAATTGCAAAAAAAGAAAAAAACTATGCAAAAGCAGACGAGATAAGAAAAAAATTATTAGAACAAGGAATAATACTCATAGATAATAAAGATGGAACAACAATAGCAAAACCAGCACAATAAATTAAACTAATAAAATAGAATTAGAAAAGAACTATTTTTAAAAAAATAATTAAGAGAAGATAAATTTACCTTCTCCAAAATACTTTCGAATACCCTACAAAAATAAAGAGCAAATAAATAATTGCGAACTGGTTAAAATACAAATCATGAAGCAACCCTAAAAATAATGCCGGTTGCGAAGCAGCCTCAACAAACACTACAAGTCCCTTTAGAAATATTGCAACAAGCCATAACCCAAACATAATACTAGTAGCATCAACTATTGGTTTAACATATTTCAATTTCTTTGAATACAAAGGATAAATATATTCCCAAATACTTATAAAAAATATAAATCCTACAACAATATACCAGTTATTTTTTATAAAAGTAGAAAGATTAGTTAGTAACTCAATCCCAGCTACTACATTAAAATAATCAATTACCCAAACAGCAACAAATAAAGCCAAAGCCATTGCTGCAGATGCAGCAAATACCTGAAAAACTCTTCTCAAATCAAACTCATTATCAGAATCATCATCATTATTCCAAAATAACATCAACAATTCCCCCAAATATATTAAATATCATCAAAAATAATTTAATTACTGTTTCTTCAAAACGAGTCTAATATCTTCATCAGTAACAGTTTTTCTACCAGCATGCTTTGAATAAAGAGCAGCTTCTTGAGCAATCTTCATACCCACTTCTTCCAAGTGAAGAGAAAGCTCCTTAGCGGCAGTTTCACTAACTCTAATACCAGTAGCTTTTCTAATTATTCTATCAATTGCCGCAACAGGTAATTCAGACACAAATATCACTCCATTTATTCAAAAAAACTCTACTCAAGAATAAAAGCTCAAAAGAATAAAAAGCTATGCATAGACCAAAAAAAGCCCCCCTAAAAAGGTTTAAATATTTCCTCAACAGGATTACATACAGATGGAACATTATAATTATATTTCACAAAATACAAGTTCTTCTTTTTTTATTACTAAATTAAACTTATTGCTCCTGCTATTGCGACTAAGGTTGTAATGGCAACGGCTGGGAAAATTGTTCAGCTTTTGAAAATGACCGTTGCCAAAATAAAAAAAATAAAAAGCTAATTAGGATTTTAAAAAAACTATAAAAATTTGGAAAAAAAAATAAAAAAAGGAAAGGGATAAAAATGGAAAAAATAATATTTTTTGATACAACACTAAGAGATGGGGAACAAAGCCCAGGAGCTAGCCTAAATAGCGAAGAAAAAATAATTATAGCAAGACAACTTGAAAAACTTGGAGTAAACGTAATTGAAGCTGGATTTCCAATCGCAAGCGAAGATGATTTTTTAGCAGTAAAAACAATTGCTAACGAAGTTAAAAAATCAAAAATCGCAGGACTTGCACGAGCACTTGAAAAAGATGTTAAACGTGCTATTGAAGCAGTAGAAGGCGCAAAAAATCCAAGAATCCACACATTCATAGGAACATCAAATATTCAAATGGAGAAACAATTCAACATTACAAAAGAAAAAGCAATCGAAATGAGTGTAGCCGCAGTAAAACTAGCAAAACAATCAATTAATGATGTTGAATTCTCAGCAATGGATGCAACAAGAACTGATAAAGACTTCCTTTTCAAAATATTTGAAAAAACAATTGAAGCAGGAGCAACCACAGTAAATATTCCTGACACAGTAGGATACACTCTACCTCAAGAATTTGGAGAACTAATTAAAGAAATAAAACAAAATGTCCCAAACATTAATGACGCAATAATATCAGTACACTGCCATAATGATTTAGGACTTGCCACAGCAAACTCTCTTGAAGCAATAAAAAATGGGGCAAGACAAGTAGAAGGAACAATAAATGGGATAGGGGAGAGAGCTGGAAACGCTGCCCTTGAAGAAATCACAATGGCACTAAAAACAAGAAAAGACCA